>JAAHTG010001571.1_pt2 | contig 11817 bp, 12 predicted proteins | sample 6116081 | NCBI WGS metagenome assembly JAAHTG01 (sample SAMN13939989, study PRJNA603662) | sponge metagenome | isolation source: marine sponge | host: Mycale hentscheli | place: New Zealand | collected 2005
CCAGACCTGGACCAACTTCTCCGTTTGGAAAAAAAATGGAAGGAATGTTAAGATCTGGAAAAGAATTTTTTACAGGTATACCTGTAGGTGAATCAGGCAGAACCGTATCTGATATGGACAGAGCAACTCTTGACGATATACTTGCAGATCTCGAAAAAAAAAACTAGATAGCCCCTCAGAAGAATCCATTTCAGTTAAAGATGTTACCGACATCTTCTTTGATCCTACAGACCCACTTGATTATGCAGCTCTAGCAGGGGGACCCTTTGTTAAAGTAGGATTGTCTGCAACCAAAGCAAAAAGATTGTATGATGGTTTACAAAGAATTAAACAACAAAAAAGACAAGCACAAACGGATTATCGTAGAGGACGAGCCGAATATAATGCAGGTGAACCTCAAGGCGCTGATTTAATGGACAAAGCCGAAAAGAAGTTTAACCGTTTGAGTATTGACGAAGCGAAAGTAACAAAACAGCTAGAAGGCTACCAACCTGAAATACTTTAATGGCAACCAGACAAGAAGTACTAGAAAACCTTAAACGAGCAGCGAAGCAAGGCAACATTCGTGAGGCTTATCGTGATTTTGAGGAACTTCCATTTGTAGATCAAATAGCCATTAGCATCTCTCCTGGTATCGGAGACGCACTTGCAGCCTTTGAAGTAGGTGAGTTTAGTGCTAGAGGTGCAAAAAATATAGAAGATAAAGACTTTCTAGGCGCAACAGGTAACTACGCCTTGGCTGGTTTAAGTTTTGCCAGTCTCTATCCTTTGTTGAGACTCTTTCGTGGTGCCAAAGCAATAAAAGCATTAGATCCTATTGATATAACACCTCCTAAAGTAGAACCTAAGTTACTTGAAAACTTAGAACCTAAAGAATTACCCGTACCTAAAGTAGAAGAATTTAAACCTTTATCTTTAGATGAGATGGTCTATACAGGCACAAAAGTTAAAAACCAAGGATTAACATCAAAAGCCGCTAAGTTTATTAACACAAGCAAAAAATTACCTGAACAAGCTAAATTAATAACTTACCTAAATGAATTAGAAAAAGCTGGTGTGCCTAAAGGTGAGTTAAGGTTATTAAACATACTAGATGAAGCAAATGAAATACATCCAAAACTTCTTCAAGAAGTAGAATCTAGAAACCCTTTAAAGAAAATTACTCGACAAAGATTAGCTAGATATATAAAAACTAATCAACAAGGAGCCATAAGCAAAAGGTTAGTTTCAAAAAATCAACATGCAAAACAAATAAAAGAGTTAGGAAAAGAGTTTAAAAATATTAAAGAAAATACTTTTAATGTAAGAGGTGTAGAGAGAAAACAGTATGATCACTATCAAAAACCGCCTCATAAAGAACATTTTGTTTTTGATAGTACAACAGAATTTAAATTATCAGACGTTCCTGAATTAAAAGAAGTTAAAGATTTTATCGGCGGAGACAATCTTTTAAACGTAGCTAGGATTCAATCTGATTATGGAGAAGAAGTAGGCTTGCTTGCAAAAAGCAACGCTGGAATTCAAATTGATAGAATATATGATAATAGGGAAATGGCCGTGATTGCTGACATCATGAATCCGGACTTAATGCGATTTATAGTTAAAGTTGCTAGAGAAAACCCGCAACTTAAAACCGCAGACGAATTAAAAGATAAAGCAAAAAAAGAAAAAGAAAAAATAAATAAAAATTTACCAGCATCTCGACAAGATATGCGTAATCTTGATGGAATAGAAACAGATATACAAAACGCTAAAGGTTTAAATCCATTTGCAGTAATACAGAATGCTGTTAAAACAGCACAAAAAGATTTTCCAGTAACTCCTTATGTTGATGGTAAAAAAGTTGTTGCTATAAAAAAAGGCCTGAATGAATACAATGAATTTTATCCAGAGGTAAATAAATTAGTTAAAGAGCAAGTAAAAAAACAAGATGAAATAACAAAATTACAAACAGAAAAAGGATTAACTTTAGACTCTCCTTCGTTGGCTGATGATTTAGCAGAATTAGAAAATATTACAAAGAAAAAAGATGATTTGCTGTTTAAAAAAATTACACCTAATTTAGATAATATTGAAAAATATAACCTAACCACGAAAGACTTAGAAGATGCAACAGGGAAAAAATTTACCGAATCTCTTGGCAAAAGTTTGGATGAAATATTTTATGAGTTAGAAGCTATTCAGCCTGGATCTCCTGCTATGAGGCAAAAGTATGGGCCAGGCAGTCCGCAAGACAGAGCTTTAAAATATTTTGAAGAAGTTGTAAACAATGATGAGATGACGTTTGATATTGGCAACGGAGTAAAAATACTTAAAGAAGCTGTAAAAGTAAAATCAGGTTTGTTAAAAGGCTATCCTATTGATCCTTATGCAAAAGGCACTAGAACTAACTATACAAAATTACCTTTAAGAGCTAACTTTTTGAAAGCCGTAGAAGAAGGCAAAGATGGTATGTATTTTGATTCAGCTGCAAAAAGATTAGGCAAGGAGGGTGGTGAAGATAACAAATTGCTACAAGGAGTATTTAAAGAAGGCGAAAATGAAATAGATAGAATTATTAAAGAACTTGGTGCAGATCCTAAAGATTATGTTTTAAAACCTAAAGATATAGAGTTTAAAGGCCCTAACAATAAATTTGATGGCACCTACGTTAAGATTGATGACGATATAAGAAAGCTGGTTAAAGAAAAAGGTATTGACGCATTTAAATTTGGAGGGCCTGTAGGTATACAAGAATCCTTAAACGAACTGAACAAAGTTATATTGCCAAACCCACCTGACGTTGGATCTATAAAGCCAAATGATCTAGATACTTTGATGAAAGAAGTTGGAACCAGTCCAGTTGGATCTGAAGGAGCAGAAGCGATTATATTGGCTATGGCTGAAAGAGGAGCTTTTACTCCAGCTACTAGAGCTGCAACAATTTTAGGTAGAATAAATAAAGCCAAAAAACAAATAAAAGAACTAGAAAAGGCTAAACAACTTTATATTAGAACTAATAAAGCTACACAAGTTTCAAGATATAAGGCTCATATTGATAATCAATTTAATAAAAAAATTAAATTATTAGAAAAAGAAATAAAAGAAGCACCAAAAATGTATGATAAGTTTGGGTTAGATTTAAAAAAATTAGATATTGATATTGGTTTGGAAGCAGGTGGTCCTGTTAGTATAGATAATATGCTAGCTGCCTTATGAACCTAGCACATCTTTCTGATCAAGAGATCAAAGAAACACTTATACTCAAAGAACGTCTTGAGTTACTCAAAAAACAAAATGGTTGTCAAGAAACATTCCTAGAGTTTATTGATCATATGTGGCCTGAGTTTATTTGTGGCCGTCACCATAAAGTCTTTGCAGAAAAATTAGAGGATGTTGCTAATGGCAAATGCAACAGACTTATTATTAACATGCCCCCTCGTCATACTAAGTCCGAATTTTGTTCTACTTATTTTCCAGCGTGGATTATGGGTAAGCAGCCGAAAAGAAAAATTATGCAGACCACTCATACCGGAGAGCTAGCCGTAAGGTTTGGTCGTAAAGTTCGTAACATGATGGACAGCGAGGAATACAAACAAATATTTCCGAAAGTTGAATTGCAAGCCGACTCTAAATCAGCAGGGCGTTGGGAAACTGACAAAGGTGGAGAATACTTCGCAGCAGGTGTGGGAGGTGCTATTACAGGTCGAGGTGCGGATCTACTGATAATTGATGATCCTCATTCTGAGCAAGATGCTTTGAGTCCTACAGCTATGGAAGCCTGTTGGGAATGGTACACCTCTGGACCTAGACAGCGTTTGCAGCCTGGTGGAGCTATAATTCTTGTAATGACGCGTTGGAGTTCAATTGATTTGACGGCTAAATTGTTAGACTCACAAAAAGAATTATCAGCTGACCAGTGGGAAGTAGTAGAGTTTCCAGCAATCTTTCCTGAAACCAATAACGCTTTGTGGCCTGAGTTCTGGTCTATGGATGAGTTGGAAAAGGTTAAAGCATCTTTGCCAGTACAAAAATGGAACGCACAGTGGATGCAAACTCCCACTTCTGAAGAAGGTTCTATTGTTAAAAGAGAATGGTGGAATGCTTGGGAAAGTGAAACTTTACCGCCAGTTAGCTATATAATACAAAGTTACGATACGGCTTTTAGCAAAAAAGAAACAGCAGACTATTCAGCCATTTCAACCTGGGGTGTGTTTAGGCCCACCCCTGACTCTCCTGATTGCATCATATTACTAGATGCACAAAAAGAACGTTGGGATTTTCCAGAACTTAAAAGAGTGGCTTACGAAGAATACCAATACTGGGAACCAGACATGGTTTTAATTGAATCCAAAGCTTCCGGTACACCTTTAACGCATGAACTTAGAAGATTGGGCATACCTGTCGTTAACTATTCACCAACCAGAGGTCATGATAAATCTACCAGAATGCACTCGGTTGCACCTATTTTTGAATCTGGTTTAGTTTACGCACCAGAAAAAAAGTTTGCAGATGAAATGATTGAAGAGTGTGCGTCATTTCCTTTTGGTAAAAATGATGACCTATGTGATACTATGACTCAAGCCTTAATGAGATTTAGAGAAGGAGGCTTAGTCTCTCTTGATGACGATTATACAGACAGAGAAAAAGCTCCAGTAAGGAGGGTATACTACTAAAATGGCAATAGAAAAAGATATTAACCCAACCGTTTTAAACGAAGAAAATAAAGTTCCTCTTGGCCAAGAAGATATGAGTATTGCTTTAGAAGCAATTAGAGAATCAGGAACCGAAGGTTTTGAGATGCAAGAAGATGGCAGCGCCATTCTTGGTGAGTCTATGGTCGAGGAGATAGAAACAGAGTTTGACAGTAATTTAGCAGAAGTTTTAGATCAGCAAGATCTTAGGGTAATCGCCAACGAGTTAATTGCTGGTATAGAAAAAGACAAAGCTTCTAGAGATGACTGGGAAAAAACTTATAAAGACGGTTTAGAATATCTTGGCATGCGGTTTGATGCAGAACGGTCAGAACCTTTTGAAGGTGCATCTGGAGTTATACATCCCTTGCTTGGAGAAGCTGTAACAACTTTTCAAGCGCAAGCTTACAAAGAACTATTGCCCTCTGGCGGTCCAGTCAAAACTCAAGTGATAGGCGCTTATGATTCGTTAGTAGAAGAACAAGCTCAAAGAGTTAAAGAATTCATGAACTATCAAATTACTCATGTAATGGAAGAGTTTGATGAAGAGCTAGATCAAATGCTTTTCTATTTGCCGTTAGCAGGATCGTCTTTCAAAAAGGTTTATTATGATGAAGGTTTGGGGCGAGCGGTATCAAAGTTTATTGCACCCGAAGATTTAATTGTTCCTTATTACACAACCGATTTAGAAACTTGTCCAAGAATTACAAACGTCATTAAGATTGCTGAAAATGAAGTTAGAAAACTTCAAGCTCTAGGATTTTACAGAAAGATAGATATAGAAAGTGGCGACAGCGCTGATGAGTACAGTGGCGTAAAAGAAGAGATAGATAAACTCTCAGGTATGGAGCCGTCATACGATGATGGTGAAGTATCTTTGTTATACGAAGTTCACTGTAATTTAGAGCTAGAAGGTTTTGAAGATGTAGATGAAGAAGGCGAGCTAACAGGAATTAAACTACCTTATATCGTTACCATAGATGCTAACTCTAATGAAATATTATCTGTAAGAAGAAACTACAGAGAAGATGATGAGTTAAAAAACAAAATAGAATACTTTGTGCATTTTAAATTCTTGCCAGGATTAGGATTTTATGGATTTGGTTTGACGCACATGATAGGTGGTTTATCCAAAGCTTCAACCTCAATTATGCGACAGTTGATTGATGCAGGTACTTTGGCTAACTTGCCTGCTGGTTTCAAAACCAGAGGCATTAGAATCAGAGATGAAGATACTCCAATTCAACCTGGCGAGTTTAGAGACGTAGATGCTCCTGGGGGATCTCTAAGAGATTCAATTCAGCCTTTACCATTCAAAGAGCCAAGTGGTACTTTGCTTCAGCTGTTAAATATTTTAGTTAATTCAGGCCAAAAGTTTGCTTCTATTGCAGAAATAAATACAGGCCAAGGTAATCCTAATGCTCCTGTAGGTACAACGCTTGCACTGTTAGAAAGATCTACCAAAGTATTATCAGCCATACATAAACGCTTGCACAATTCGCAAAAGAAAGAATTTAGAATTATGGCTAAAGTGTTTCAAGAATACTTACCGCAAGAATATCCGTATGCAGTAGCAAATAATGAAACCACCATTAAGTTATCTGATTTTGATGAAAAGGTAGACATCTTCCCAATCTCTAATCCAGATATATTTAGTCAGTCGCAAAGAATTGCTATGGCTCAAGAAATGATGCAATTGGTCCAATCTAATCCGCAAGTGCATGGACCTAACGGTACTTATGAAGCTTACAAAAGAATGTATGCTGCAATAGGCGTAGATAATGTAGAACAAATACTAACGCCTCCTCCCCCAACGGATCCATTACCGATGGAGGCTGGTTTTGAGAATAATCAATTGTTGCTGGGTAATCCAGCGCAAGCATTCCCACAACAAAACCATGATGCGCATATTGCAGTACACATGGCTTTATTAAATACACCTCCGGTGCAAATGAATGCTCAAGTGCAAGCTTTAATACATTCTCATATCATGCAACATTTACAAATGAAAGCTGACATTCTTGGTGAGCAACAAATGCCACCAGAAGTTATGCAACAGTTCCAACAACTACAACAACAAGCACAACAAGGTTCGCCCGAAGAAGCACAAAATTTATCTTTGCAAGCAGGAGACATACTGGCTCAATTTTCAGCTCCTATACTTGCTGAGTTGTTGGTTGAGTACAATCAAAAAGTTTCTGCGCCGCAAGACGAAGATCCATTGGTTGCTATAAGAAAACAAGAGCTTGCCCTAAAAGGCCAAGAACTTTCAATAGAACAACAACAATTTGTAGCGGCAGAACAAAGAAAAATGCAAGAAGCTCAACAAAGAGTAAATGTTGATAGAGAAAGAATTGGTGCGCAAGAAGACATAGCAGAGTTACGAGATGAGACTGCAAGAGCTAGATTAGAACAACAAGCTAGATTTAAATTATTGGATCAAAGGAACAAACAACAATAGTGCCTAAGTCTTGGACCAAAGAAAATATTATCCGCACAAAGAAAAAAACCTCTATCGGTAACAGTCGTTTGAGTAATGGTGCAGGCACCAATAAAAACCAAAGAAGAAAAAAATATAGAGGGCAAGGAAAATAAAAACTTGCAAAAAATTTATTTAACCAAGATAATAAAACAAATGATTAAAAGAACTGAAATATCACAACAAAAAACTCCAACTGTAACTAAGAACAAAGCCAGTTACAGTAACAAAGGTTCTGCTCCTCTGAAAACAGACGCAGGAACTTTTGATGCTAATACCAAACCTCAACCTGGAATGGGTAAAGGAAAAGCTAGAGGCATGGGCGCTGCTGAATACGGTGGCAAGTTTTCTGGCATCTATTAGGTGTCGGTAGTTTGGATAGGCCAAAAATTTTTAAAAGAAATTGAAGCCCAAAAAGAAAGTGTAAAGGATGTTATTTTAGCTGGGGCTAAAGACTTTGCACAATATCAGTATCTGTGTGGACGTTACAGTTCCCTCGTTGACGCAGAAAATTCATTTAGGGAACTGCTAGGAAAAATAGAAGAAGATGCCGAAGATACACGTCCCTGACCATGTTGCTCAAGCAATAGAAGAAGAAAACCTCCAAAAAAAAGAAACTAAGCCAAAAGAAGAAAAAACTCCCCCTGTAGAAGAGAATACGGCTTATGTTGATCAAGCGGCAAGAGTATTAGATCCTACGCTTTTAGACAAATCAATCTTAGAAAGAATGCCACAACCTACTGGATGGAGAATGCTTATTCTTCCATACAAAGGCAAGGCAGTAACAGAAGGTGGAATCCACTTAGTACAATCAACCGTTGATAGAGAGTCTCTAGCTACAGTTGTAGGGTATGTTGTTAAAATGGGTCCTGATTGCTACAAAGACTCTAGCAAGTTTGCTAAGCCTTGGTGTCAGGAAAAACAATGGGTATTAATCGGCAGATATGCTGGCGCTCGCTTTAGACTTGGAGATGAGTCTGAATGTAGAATCATTAACGATGATGAAGTGATAGCCACCATTTTAGATCCTGATGATATTCTTGCAGTATAAGGAGAAAATATGAGCGAAGAAGCAAAAAAAGAAGAAGCAATAGTTGATGAGGGTGAGGTTGTTGAAGTAGATTTACCGGAAGAAAAAAGTACCGGTAAAATAGCTGACATAGTCCCAGCCGAAGAAGAATCTGATACAGAGGCTGAACAAGCAATCGAAGATGTTTCAGAAGAACCAGAAGAAAAATCAGCTGAAGAACTAGAAGATTATTCTAAAAGCGTTCAAAAGAGAATAAATAATCTTACAAGAAAACTTAGAGAAGCAGAAAGAGGACAAGAATCTGCTTATGAGTATGCAAAAAGAATCTCAGAAGAGAATCAACAATTAAAAACAAGGTCTTCTACTTTAGATAGATCTTATTTACAAGAAGCAGAAAGCAGACTTAAATCTCAAAAAGCACAAGCCTTATCAGCATTAAAAAGTGCGCATGAAGTAGCAGATTACGAAAAAGTAGCCAAAGCTAATGATGTTCTTGCAAAAATTGCAGTAGAAGAAAATAAAGTTAACACTTCAAAGACTCAACTAGAGTATCAACAAAATGTTCAAGCCGAACAACAAGCTAACTATCAAAATTATCCAGCTGCTCAAGTTCAACAAGAAGCACTTTTGCCACAACTGAAAAAAAGAGATCAAGATTGGGTAGAAAAAAACGAATGGTTTGGTGAAAATGAAGAAATGACTGAGTATGCTGCTGAGATAATTCATAAAGATTTGATCGCAGAACACTTTGACTTAGGATCGGAAGAGTATTATATTGAGGTGGATAGGCGAATTCGTAAAGAGTTCCCGCAGAAGTTTACAGAATCTTCTGTTAAATCTAAGCCTCAACAAAAGGTGGCTTCAGCTGGAAGAGTTGCTGGTAATCCAGGCTCTAACAAAAGACAGGTAAAATTGTCTCCATCCGAAGTTCAAATGGCTAAAAGATTAAACGTACCATTAGGTGAGTACGCAAAATACGTTAAAAGGTAAAACTATGACAGAAGATACAAAAGATTTAAACAGAACCCCACGTTCTGCCGACACTCGAGCTAAAAAAGTTGCTCGCAAACCATGGAGTCCACCATCAATGTTGGATACTCCTCCCGCACCTGAAGGTTATACCTACAGGTGGATCAGAGCTGAAATCGCAGGTAGCGAAGACAGGAAAAATGTAACTTCTAGGTTAAGAGAAGGTTTCGACCTTGTTAGAGCCGAAGAGTTAGATGGATTCGAGCTTCCTACTTTAGATGACGGTAAACATGCGGGAGTAGTTTCAGTTGGCGGTTTGCTGCTGGCTAAGATTCCTAACGAAACGCGCGATGAAAGAAACTCCTACTTTGCAGATCGTGCGCACACTCAGCAAGACGCTGTAGACAATGATCTTTTAAGGGAATCAGATCCAAGCTCTCCGATGTTAAAACCAGAGAGATCAAGCAAAGTAACTTTTGGGGGTGGTCAACGTAGTTGATCATCACTTTTTTTAATTTTAAATAATATAGGTGACTTATTATGTCTAACAAAAATGCACCCTTTGGAGCAAGAGTAGTAGGTAAATTAGGTTCTGGTATCGCTAATGGCGGTATGACAGAATATAAAATTGCTTCTGGCGCTTCTGGGAATATTTTTTCTGGCGATTTAGTAAAAATGACCAGTGCAGGTACTATTTTAGTATCCGGTGCTGGTGATGAGTCTATAGGAGTTTTTAGAGGTTGTAGTTTTACAAACTCTTCAGGTGAAACTATTTTTAGTTCACATTTTCCTACCGGCACTGTATCGTCCGATATTGTAGCGTTTGTAGTAGATGATCCTAATGCTGTATTTGAAATTCAGAGCGCCGGTTCTCCAGCGCAGACTGCTGTTGGCTTAAATGCAGATATTGCTTACACCGCTGGCTCTACCAAAACTGGTATGTCGGCAGTCGAGCTATCTGGCACAACAGCCGCAACAACTGCGACTTTTAGAATCATGGGCTTTAGCTCTGATCCAGATAACAGTACTACAGGTTCAGCTAACGTGAATGTTATAGTTAAGTTTAATGAGCATTTCTATGTCGATCCTACAGGAGTTTAATAATGGCAATAAATAGAGCGCAATTAGCGAAAGAATTAGAGCCTGGCCTAAATGCCTTGTTCGGTATGGAATATGCTAGGTACGAAGCAGAACACACAGAAATCTACGAAACAGAGAGTTCTGATAGAGCGTTTGAAGAAGAAACTTTAATCGTTGGGTTCGGTAATGCAGAAGTAAAATCAGAAGGTAGTGGTGTCAGATTTGATACAGCTAACGAAGGTTATACATCTCGTTATACCCACGAAACAGTGGCTTTAGCATTCGCGCTAACAGAAGAAGCTGTCGAAGATAATCTGTATGATCGTCTTGGTTCCAGATACACAAAAGCATTAGCTAGATCTATGGCTAATACTAAGCAAATCAAAGCTGCGGCTGTATTGAACAATGCGTTCTCTACAACTGGCGGAGATGGTGTATCGTTAATCAATACTGCTCACCCTCTAGGGGGCGGCGGTACTTTAGCAAATAGAGCAACCACTATGGCGGATCTTAATGAAACTTCACTTGAAGATGCATTAATTAATATCTCTACATTTACGGATGATAAAGGTCTTAATATTGCACTAAAAGGAATGAAGCTAATTGTTCCACCTCAGTTGCAGTTTGTTGCTGACAGATTATTACAAACTCCTGGGCGAGTTGGTACTTCTGACAACGACATTAACTCAATCAGAAATCAAGGTATGATTCCTGATGGCTATGTTGTAAATCATTATCTAACAGATACAGATGCTTTCTTCTTGAAAACAGACTGTCCTGATGGATTTAAGTATTTTGAAAGATCTCCAATGCAAACTGCATTAGAAGGTGATTTCGATACTGGAAACATGAGATACAAAGCTAGAGAAAGATATTCATTCGGATATTCTAACTTCAGAGCCGTTTACGGTTCTCAAGGAGCTTAACGAACGGTTTATTGTAGCGTTTATCACTCAACTACAATTTCTAAGGGGCTTAACGGCCCCTTTTTTTGTTCTTGCTTTAAAATAAATCAAGAGTTAAACTAAAATTTGTTAATTAGCTTGATGAGGACCGCAAGGTTTCCATTAATACAAATAAAAGGAGTTCATAATGGCTAATCCACATTTCCAAAACTTAATACTTAACGCAGGTAATAGTGCGTCAACTAAACATAAGAAGGATCTTCCTATGTTCCAAGTAAATCCGTCTAGTTCGTTGTTCTATCAATATTCAAATGATTTTATGACTTACGCTTCTGGCGATTTTACAATCACTACAACTGAAGCAGGTACAGGCTCAGCTACAGAAGCTTTAACCTCTGGAGCCGGCGGTCAGCTTTTGCTTACTAATGCAGCAGGTGATAATGATTTAGACTTTTTACAGTTAAAAGGTGAATCATTTTCTTTAAGCAGCAGTAAAAGAGCTTTCTTTGAAGCTAGATTTAAAGTAAGTGATGCAACACAATCTGATGTTGTTATAGGTCTACAGATAACTGATACAACACCTCTTGCTGTTTCAGATGGTGTTTACTTTATGAAAGACGATGGTGATACAAACCTAGATTTTCATATAGAAAAAGACGGTACTGACACTACTACAGCAGC
>JAAHTG010002135.1_pt1 | contig 11806 bp, 14 predicted proteins | sample 6116081 | NCBI WGS metagenome assembly JAAHTG01 (sample SAMN13939989, study PRJNA603662) | sponge metagenome | isolation source: marine sponge | host: Mycale hentscheli | place: New Zealand | collected 2005
CCCCCCCCCCCCCCCCCCCCCCCCCCCCCCCCCCCCCCCCCCCCCCCCCATCTCACAAAGGTTTATCTCGCACCCGTTAGTTAGTTTTCTAAAACCTCTTTAGTAAAACCTCTTTAGTGTTTAGAACCCGGAATCACAGAACGAACTATTTCGAAGAAGTGGCATTGAGATCACATTTCTTCGAGCGTGTAATGAGGGCTTCCTTGACGGTTTTGCTCATTTTCTTTATTTCATGTTCCCTTTTGCTGGCGGAAGATCGACTGGTTGCCCCCTCCCAATACGTTACCTTAACAGGCTGCCTGGACCGGGTGTATTTTGCTCCTTTTTTGGTTTGAGAGTTGTGCTCACAAGTCCGTCTTTTCAGGTCTGTGGTAATGCCAGTATAGAGACTGCTATCCACACACCGGAGAATATATACATACCATTTATGATCAGGCATCGTGATCCCTGATTAATTGGGTTTTGCACTTCTTGCAGAAGTATTGTGTTTTGCTTTGGACAATTTTCCTGTGTCGGATAATGGTGAGCGGGTATTGATCGCAATGACAAAGATATGAAAATGTCCGCTGGCGTTTGACGGGAATGCCGGATAGGTCGTAACTACTGGTTACCATTGGTTTGCAGCCAAAATGTTCCATGATCGTTCGCCATTCTTTGCCATGAGGTTTTATGGTTTTTCTACCGTTAGCGCAGTGAGCCGCGTAGTGGGCCACTTCGTGGGGAACCGTATTGAGAAGGTTATCTTCATAATATTTGGCAAAGATATAAGGGTTGTATCGAATGAGCTTGCCCTTGCTATTCGATCGATACATACCAGCGCATTTTCCTTTCAGGTCAAACTGTACGGGGATTTTTTCCATATTGATGTTGAGTGCTGAGGCAGCAAGATCAATGTAATGGTACGTTAGTCGAACGACTTCTTCCTGCATTTCCCGTCCAATGGGGGAGATGGATATGGACATGTTTGATTGGTTGCGTATGATCGTTAGGATTAATTTGACAGGTCTCGCTGGTGAAACCTGGTGGACAACAGCCTATGAGCCCAGAGGGGCTCATAGGCTGTTTTTATCCCCGGCTGCCTTTATCTTTTTTGACGAAAGAGAGTTGTTACCACGAGTGGAAAGGATTTATATCACAGGAGGCATGTTTAAAACAAAGTGCAAAGACGGCCACAATCATAGTCTCTGTGGTGAAGATGACTTGCCCGGCAATAAGGCGGTATGATGAAGACTCGAAATTCGTCAGCAAAAGAAAAAATTTATGAAAGACACACTAGAGCCTGGTATCAAATATGAGCATACATTTGTTCTCACGGATCAAAAAATGGTTCCCGCATTGTATCCAGAATCCGCGGAATTTCAGCAAATGCCTGCGGTTTTCGCCACTGGCTTTATGGTTGGTTTTCTCGAATGGGCCTGCTTGAACTCAGTCATCTCCCATCTGGATTGGCCCAAAGAGCAAACCGTAGGCACCCACGTGGATGTCAGCCATCTGGCAGCAACACCGTCGGGTTTTACGGTGACTGCAAAAGTAGAACTGATCGAAGTGGATGGCAGAAGATTGCTGTTTGCGGTAGAGGGATACGATGAGGTGGATCTGATTTCCCGCGGCACCCATGAGCGTTTTATCATTGATCGGGACCGCTTTGATAGCGCACTTGAGAAAAAAAGAAACCGGGGAACCAGGATGGAGTAGGGATGTCTGAAAGAATTCAGAAAACTGGAAAATCATCGATGTCAGATTGGAGGAATATGAACCCATGAAAATCCTATCGTTTTTAAGTATCAGCTTTATTTCAACTGTAATGCTCTTCTTTTCCATGAGCACGAGTGCAGACGGGGGTGGCGGATCATACGTCACCTCTTTGCCTGACTCGATATCTTCTTTGGTTGAAAATGAACAGTTTGCCGAAGCGGTACCCGAGCTCAAGAAATTTGTCCGGCAGGAGAGGAATAATGCTGATGCCTGGAATTTACTTGGCTATAGCCAGCGAAAAATCGGTATGCTGGAAATCGTTAAGGTCCTATCGAAAAGCGCTGAGCCTTGATCCCCAGCATTTAGGCGCCCATGAATATCTTGGCGAGCTTTATCTCATGATGAACAAACCTGAAAAAGCAAAAAAGCAGCTTAAGAAACTAAGAAGATACTGTGGGGATTGTGAGCAGGCCGAAGAACTGTCCGAAGCCATTGAGAAATACGTGGGTTAGCAATCAGAGCAGTACTGTTCATTTCAGAAAAGGTCAAAAAGCCAGATGGAGTATCAATAAGGCTCTGGCAATTCGAGTTCTTCAGGTCATGAATAGTGGTAAAAGCAATAAAAACAAATAGAAAAAATATACGCAAATAGAAAGGGGCATGGTAAAAAGGGGACATGACTATGTCCCCTTTTTTGATGTTACTGTATCGGTGTTATTACAACTAACTGCCCAATACCTCAATGATGGCGTCTTTATAGATTGATACCATTTCGTCAAGAATTGTTTCATCAGTATTAAGCGGAGGCGCATTACAAATGACCTCGCTTCTAACACGGGTATATAAGCCCCGCTCCATCAACGCTTTGGTTAGCTTTCCGCCTAGTCCGAAGGACGGCTCAAACCACTCTCTGGTACTCTTGTCCTTGACGATTTCAATGCCATGCATCATTCCTTTGCCTCGCACGTTACCCACATGAGGATGGTCATCCAGGGCTTCATGAAGTTTTTGCAGCATGGCTTCCCCTTTAGTTGCGGCCTGACCTGGCAAATCTTCTTTTTCAATAATATCCAAAGTGGCCAATGCCACGGCACAAGTTGTTGGATGTCCGCTGTAAGTGTAAGCATGCATCCAGGGTGTTTTGCTGGCGGTGATGGTTTCTGCTATCTCATCACTAATACCAATACCTCCTAACGGTACAGATCCCGAAGTGATTGATTTCGCGAATTGCACCAAATCAGGCTGGACGCCATAATGATCCAGCGCAAACATTTTTCCGGTCCGGCCAAAGCCAGTGATAACCTCATCCGCCACAAACAATACTTCATATTGGTCACATATTTCACGAATACGCTTGAAATAGTCATCCTGGGCCGGGATGACACCACCTGCGCCCTGAACGGGTTCCGCGATAAACATTGATACGGTTTCTGGTCCCTGTTTCAGTATCTCCTTTTCAAGTTCATTAGCTGCAGCGATGCCTTGGGAACTGCCATCTTCCGGCATCGGGTAGTGGTAGGGGTCTGGGCTGGGGATGTGGCTGAAGCCTGGAATTCTAGGCTCAAACATTGGCCAATAGCTTTGGATTCCAGTAGCGCACATGGCGGCCAGAGTTACTCCGTGATACCCCCAAACCCGGGAGATTACTTTGGTTTTTTCTGGTTTCCCTTTTGCCTTCCAGTAAAAACGTGCCAATTTAATATTGCTGTCTGTACTTTCGCCGCCACCAGAGGTGAAATAAAAGTTGTTGATTTGAGGGTAACAAAGTGGGGCCAGTCTTTCGGCTAATTCAATGGCCGGTCGATTAGATCCACCTGCATAGGAGGAACAAAAGGCCATTTCCTGCATTTGTTTGGCGGCAGCATCAGCAAGTTCCTGTCTGCCGTGGCCAGCGCTTACATTCCATAGGCAGGAGAGTCCATCGATAAAGCGATTTCCATCAGCATCGAAAAGGTAAGAGCCTTCACCTTTAACCCACACTCGCCCATTCGCATGGCCCGCGGTGTGATGCAGGGGGTGAATCATGTGCTGATGGTCTTTTTCAAGCAATGCAGCATTAGAAAGTGGAGCGTTCATACTTGTTCCTCTGTAACAGTTAAAACGAAATTCAATTTGATCATGTGCCTAAACAAAAACGGATCGCCAGATTGTATCCCTTCTTCGACATCTTTCAGTTTTCAGTGAAATCGGCGAATGGTGTTAACCCCCGGTTAAGGACGTGCTGTAGTTAATAGATGGCCGACAGGTGGGTTCACTTCTGATCAGTGAATCCTGTTCTGGTGGGGCTTTCAGTGTTAAATAGCTCCCTACACCAACAGTTCGGATTATCGCCGTGATGCCGGTAAATAGGCAAACAGATTATTTTATAATGCGGCAAAAAGGGACAATAATCGCCCTTTTTTAGAACTCTTTCTATTCTCCTCAGGTCCTATCAGGTCTTATTAGGCCCTATCAGGTTAGTTCTGTGATGATTTTCTGGTTATTGGAGCTTAATGGTGTTTGACACATTTCCAGATGCAACGTGCCGCCGGTAGTGTATGGATGGGCTTCCAGAGTCGCTTCGTTGAGCTCGATCCCAAGTCCTGGCGTCGTTGGTGGAACCATGTATCCTGCTTCCCATTCCAGTGGTTTTTGCAAAATGGCATCATGAAATGCGGTTTGAATGGTTTCGAGAATAAGAAAATTAGGCGAGCTAAATGCCACGTGAGTGGCTGCAGCATGGGCAATGGGGCCGCAATAAATATGGGGTGCGATTTGCGCATTATAGAGTTCAGCGATGATGGCTATTTTCTTCGTTTCCCAAATGCCGCCACTTCTCCCAATATCCGGTTGCAAAATGGATACGCCGCATTGCAGCGCCTGGTGAAACTCCATTTTTGTGGTCAGGCGTTCACCAGTGGCCACTGGAATGGATGTTGCTTCGGCAACTTTGCCAATAGCAGCCATTTGGTCTGGGGGACAGGGCTCTTCAAACCAAAGTGGATCATAGGGTTCGAGGCGCTTCGCCAGGCGAATAGCGGAAGACGTGGTCATTTGTCCGTGGGTGCCAAATAGAATGTCCGCCTTGTCTCCCACCGCTTCCCGTATTCTTTTGACGCTGTATTCACTACGGGATAATTCCAATAAGGACAGCTCTCTGCCTCCCTGAAAACTATAAGGCCCGGCGGGGTCCTGCTTTACCGCACTAAATCCGGCTTCAATGTATTCCAGTGCCCGCTCAGCTGCCGCGTCTCCATCATGATAGACATCGCCAACGTTTTCATCTGCCCAGCCGTCAGAGCGTAGGCTTTTGGGGTAGAGATAAGTATAGGTTCGCAATCGGTCATGGAATTGGCCTCCGATCAGTTGATAAACCGGTTGTTCAACTGCTTTGCCGAGAATGTCCCAGATCGCGATCTCGATGCCACTAAAAACCCCCATCATCGATATGTCCGGACGCTGAGTGAAACCCGCCGAATATACTCGCCTAAACAGGGTTTCCACGTTGTGAGGATCTTCTCCAATAAAAAACCGCTCAAAGGTATCTTCCACCATGGCACAAGCGATGTCTCCAGATACCGGAATGCCGTAGCACTCTCCAATCCCCTCGATCCCGTTATCTGTTGTCACTTTCACAATAACCCAAAATGATCCGCCTATTCCTGTTGGAGGGACTGTCACCCAGGTTTGAATATCTTTAAGTTTCATGTTTTTTTATGAGTTGAAAATGGCTTCCAGTATTTTCATGGAGGTCACCGAAATTGTGATCGTCAAATGCCGTGAGCGGATATTGGTAGGCTCCCATTGGCTGACGGATATTGCACTGATATTGACGGACGGATGTTTGAGAGTTGGTTTTATGGTTTCAAATGACGATGATTCGTTCCGGGTAGCGGCCGAAAACGGCTTTCAAAAATACGCTGGTTGGGTCGTTTGGATCATGGAGATTAATGCCTTTGTTTCTTTTTGACAAATAAAATGGACAATCTGTGTCAATCCTGATCGGTCTCGGAGTTGCTTCCCCTGAGGCTGGCAGGATGCAGTGTACAGAAAACCAAATTAAAAAAGAAATAGCACGGTCGCCAGGTTCGTGATCAGTAAATTTATGATCGAAGAATGATTGTGTTTCTAATTGTGTTTCCAGATGTACATTTCGACGTATATTCAGATATTAATTGGAAATATTCACTATACTTCGGCTAATTACATTGATTTTAAGCCCAAGGGAATGACAGGATGGAAGGTCTCATTTTAGAAGTAGTATTTGCTGAAGCCGTCTATGCGGCAAAAAACTACTTTATTTTTTCTGCAGCGGCATTTTTTCTTTTTTATGTTCTATTTGGAAAATTACTTAAACATAGAAAAATACAATCTCGCTCGTCGGAGATAAAGGAGTGGCTAAGAGAAATTGGGTTTTCTCTGTCGTCCGTGTTGATCTTTGGTACGGTGGCAGCACTGACGTTCCATGTGTCTGCCCAATCCACAAATATCTATTGGGGAAACAATGATAAATATGGCGAGGTCTATTATTTTTTGAGTTTCATTTGGGTCATGTTTTTACATGATACCTACTTCTACTGGATGCATCGACTGATGCATACACCGAAGCTATATCAGTTTGTTCACAAAACCCACCATCGTTCCACTAACCCAAGTCCCTAGACAGCCTATTCATTCCATCCTTTGGAGGCGTTGCTCGAAGCAGCTATTCTTCCTCTGGTTGCCTTTACTTTACCGGTCCATGGTTCCATCGTCGTGAGTTTTTTTCTGTTTCAGATTTTTTACAATGTCTACGGACATTTGGGATTTGAACTCTATCCCAGAGGTTTTCATAAGACAGCGATTGGCAAATACATCAATACTTCCGTTGCCCACAACCTTCATCATTCTCACTTTACTGGCAACTACGGTTTATATTTTCTATTCTGGGACCGATGGATGGGAACCTTGAGAACGGACTATGACCAAACCTATGAACGGATAACCGAACGAACCTGGACCCCAGGTAGATGAGCCTTGTTATGCGGATCCTCCGCTAAGGTTAAGAGAACGAGCGGAAATGCTTCGGGTCCTTCTTAATTGGATCTCTCTTACCTGGCCATTAGGTGCAGAATGAATATGGATTATCTGGGCTTGGCAACCTGCGCCTTGGTCGATCATCCACTTCTATCGATCATCACCGCCACCGTCATCGCCGCCTTCATCAATTTTGTCCTGCTTTGCAAGCTCGGATGCCAGCAAAGCCGTTGCTGCACCTCCCGCACCAGCGAGAAGGGGATGGGTGCCGTTTTCAGTCCGATCGGCTGATGTTTCCTTATTCTCAGGCAATAAAACTCTAACTTCCCGATGAGCAAAATGAATATTTGCCTCAGATAGTGCATCCCGTACCCGTCGGTATGCCTCCCGACGAATGACCCACTGCTCCCCGGGCTTTGAGGTAAATTTCATTCGAATGATTAATGCAGACTCTTCCACCCGCATCACCCCTTGGGACTTAAGGGGCAAAATGAAATTTCGGCCGTATTCTTCATGGGCTAACATGTCCTTACCGACTTTTTTTATGATTTTTCTTACCGCTTCGATGTCAGTGTCATAGGAAAGCCTTAACTCAAGCTTCATTGTGATCCAGTCGCGGCTAAGATTGCTCACCGTTTTGATTTCGCCATAAGGGACGGTTTGCACTGCACCGAGATGGTGTCTCAACTGCATTGATCTTAGGGATATTTTTTCCACCGTTCCTCTTAACCCCTCTAGCTCGATATATTCCCCCCGCCGAAACGCATCATCGATCAGAAAAAACAAACCGCCTAATATATCCTGTACCAGTTTCTGTGCGCCGAATCCAATGGCGATGCCAACTACTCCGGCTCCTGCGAGTAGCGGTGTGATGGCAATTCCCAGTGAATGTAAGGAGGAAAGTACCACGAAGATGACCAGAACTGCGGTAACGCAGGAGCGAATCAGTGGCAGTAATGTTTCGGCCCGGGTAGCTCCTTCACCGCCGCCATCTCCTTCCAGACTGGCAATGACATCGAATTCCTCTGTAGGTAGTTTTTTCTCAATGAGTGCATTGAACAATTCCCAGACCAGGTAAGTGATGGTCACGATAATGGTGAAATTAATGCCTTTTTCCAGCATCCCCTGCAGCCAGGAGGCCTCCATTAATGATTCTGTATTGGCACCAATTGCCCGGGTGAGCATGAAAATGGCAACACCGAACAACAGTATCCTAAACCCGGTTTGTAGTACCTTGATAAACCGACGGGCCCGGGGTTCGAAGGTTGGGCTCTGCAGGGATTCAATTTTGACGAAATTACACAATAGTCCATTGAATATTCGATCTACGACGGGAAAGGCCAATGTGATCCACCAGCTGATGGTGACAAATTCAGCATGTTGCCAGTGTCCCATGAATGTTTTGAATAACCACAAGGCCCATAAAAATAATAACCATGCAGTAAAAACAAAAGGCCAGGAATTAGCCACCAGCTCTTTAATGAAATACGGTGGATGATTTGGCTCAGAGGGTGAATTCTCCCCGGTTTGGGCGTTAAACATCCTGTTGATCTTATGTCGTTGGGACCAAATCTGGCTGAGAATGATTATATTTAGACCCAGGGTATAGGGAATGAAAATGCCTTTAACCATTAGCTCATCCATTCCCACAGTGGTGAGATAGATCACGGGTAAACTACCGAATTCGATAATGGCGAAAAACAACGTAAACCAGAGATAAAGCTGCCTGGCCGATCGATTATCCATGGGAATCGGACGTAGTTCGTCCCGATAGGGGGAGAAAATATTTCGCAACATAATCATCCATATCCTGAACTTGATCAGTGCAAACAGTCCCTCATTAAAGAGAACGTCGAGGTAAAGGTTGGGTTGAAGCAGAAAGAGCGAGCTAACGTAAATTGTAATACCTAATACAGCGATTCCAATAAGCTGAATGATAACTCTGGCGATAATAAATCTGATCTTAAGATTCAGGGATTTTTCCTGGGTCTCAACAAATCGATATAGCCGTTTAAGAAGCTTTTGAGTGGTAATGAACTCAAAAACCAGGCCAATGAAGTAATATGAGTCCAAGTATTCCAATTACTGACCATAACCCCCAGCCGATTTCCGGAGACGTTATTTTCATAACCGCTTCCTTGAGCTCCGCTGGATAGGTAGGCAGTAGATGGATCAGTTTTTTGATGCGGTCGCTAAATTTTAGTCTCGATTGAGTTTCTTCCCAGTCGTTAAGGATCGTTTGATCATAGGAGACCGTTTGTTCAGAAGCTTGATCTCTTTCCCCTTCTCTGTCATTACCTGTGGAGCTCAGCATGTGCGTTAGCAGGGATTCAATCTGCTTATGACTCAGGGTCCGTTTTGTCTCTCCAGTGCTGCTTTCCCCAGATTCCGAGCCGATCTGACTATAGTCCTGGGCAAAACTATTTGCGCTAATCGCTAGCACGGCACCAAGGCAAAGCAGGACGGCGATTAGCTGGTTTCTAATGGGTTTGGCAAAGCGCCGGGGTGAAAAACCGGATTCGGGGCTTTTACGTATTGTCATTTGTGCTGCCATTGATATCGTCACTAGCCTGATCGGGGATGGGTGTGGAGATGTGCATTTGTTTAGTTAATTGGTCTGAATCATGGATCATTCATAGACCTCAAATAGACATCAGTAAAGGGCCATAAGTTCTTACTGAATGAGTCATGGGTGCCATTCATACATATCTAAATATCATTCATAGATATTAACCATACATTTCGACCATAGCTGCATATGGGGATTGGGTGTGAAGATTACACAGCGAAAAAATTCGAACTCCAGTCACCCGGGGCTTCACAAACAACGTTTCCTTTTTCAATCAAATAGCCAATGGAGGCTAGTATGGAATACTCTGCAGCGGTGTGAAGCTCAGGTGGTGTGTCAGGATAAAGTTGTTTTCTTAGTTCAGAGAGTGTTGCCCTGGTCCGCCCCAAAGCGGATTGTATTTGCTCAATCCGTTGTTTACGGTGGGAGATAGTCTGGTTGATGACCTGGTGAGGGTCAGTGATGGATGGGCCATGGGTCGGCCAGTAAATTTGCTCCTTCCTCAAGGTGAGTTTTTCGAGGCTCTTTAAATAGTCCTGCATATTACCGTCCGGTGGCAGAATAACTGTAGTGGACCATGCCATTAAATGATCGCCGCAGAACAAGGTGTTTTCGTTCAGATAAACAAAACAAAGGTGATTCGAGCAATGACCAGGAGTGTGGACAGCTTCGATTTCCCAATTCTCTCCCCGTAGAATTTCCCCGTCTTCCAATTCGAAATCAGGCACAAAATCCCGGTCAATTCCCGCTTCCATTGAATCTGTGTTGTCTGCGCATCCCCCGTGTGGTCCAAAGCCAAATGTTGCTGCATTGGTGAAAGTTTTCAGTAAACGGGCCCCTGGGGAGTGATCCGCATGGGTATGGGTGATAAGTATATGGGTAATCACTTCTCCTGGTTCCAGTGCCCCCAGGATGTTATTGATATGACCGGGTAGAAAGGGGCCGGGGTCAATTACCGCGACCTCGCCCTTGCCAATCAGATAGGTCCCTGTGCCGTGATAGGTGAAAGGACCTGGGTTTTGCGCGAGAACCCGTCGAATCCCGGGGGCGGGATTTTCTACGGCACCGTATTTTATTTTTTCCGGTCGGGATTCGTCACTGATCTGCATCGTCGGAACCGTGTTCACCTATGGTGTTGATCCTGAACACCATAACTTTTCGTTTTCTGTATCCCCTTCAGAATTTGGGAAATTAGTTTGGGACCCTGATAAATTAATCCGGAGTATAGCTGAATCATATCTGCTCCGGCTTGTAAGGTCGTAATGGCAGCTTGTGGACTATCGATTCCACCCATTCCAATAATGGGAATCTCCCCGCGTAAGTGCCCGTAGAGCGCGGAGATAATTTCGACGGATTGGTTATGCATCGGGCTACCGCTTAGTCCGCCGGCTTGTGGGGCCAAAGTACTATTTTGTACGCTATGTCGGGATAAAGTGGTGTTGGTTGCTGCGACGCCGTCGATTTGATGAGTTCGAAGCAATCGGGTAATGCCATGAATCTGAACCTGATCAATATCCGGAGAGATTTTCAATACCAGAGGTATGGCCTTACCAAGTTCGTCGGATAGCCTTTGTCGCTCGTGATTCAATATCCCCAACAAACTGTCCAGCTGCTCGTCCTGCTGTAGATTTCGCAAATTCTTGGTGTTTGGAGAGGAGATATTGATAGTGACGTAATCGGCGAATTCCGCCACTCTCCTAAGACCAATAAGATAATCGTCATTCGCATGCTCCATGGGGGTAGCGGCATTTTTCCCGATATTAATTCCCTTAATGATGTCGGGGTTAGCTTTCGCCAGGTTGGTGATAAATTTATCAAGCCCAATACTGTTAAACCCCATGCGATTAATGATTGCATTATGGTTCGTCAGTCGAAACATTCTTGGTTTTTCGTTGCCTGCCTGAGGCTTGGGCGTTACCGTGCCGAGTTCAATCCAACCAAATCCGAAGGCGTGAAGAGCATTACAGGCATTGGCCTGTTTATCCAGTCCGGCGGCAAGCCCCACGGGATTGGGAAAGGTCAGGCCCATTAGTTTTCTGGGCTTTGACAGGTTTTTTGTGCCGTAAACGAGTTTGATCGCCTGGCAGATCATTCTACTATTGGATGCTTTCGCCAAACCGTCCAGAACCAGATCATGACTGGTTTCCGCATCAAGTCGAAATAAGAGTGGGCGCAGTAATTTGTACATAAGCCGGGATAAATGTCAGAAACCTTCGTGATCTCGTAACAAGCGCCATTTACCGCTTTCCAGCTTGCCGAGTTTCACGTTGCCAATCCGGACCCGAATCAAACGGGTAACCTGCAGATCAACCAGCTCACACATTCTGCGAATTTGGCGCTTTTTGCCTTCTACCAAAACGAATCGCATCTGGGAGCCTTTGATATGATCCACACCAGCGGGCTTTAACGGTTGATCGTCGAGGGACAGCCCATGGCGCAGGAGTGTGAGTTTTTCCGGCGTAATTTCCCCAGTTGCCCAAACCAGGTATTCTTTTTCGATACGATTTTCAGGGCCGATCAGTTGTTTGGCAATGCGTCCATCCTGGG
>JAAHTG010000283.1_pt3 | contig 11803 bp, 10 predicted proteins | sample 6116081 | NCBI WGS metagenome assembly JAAHTG01 (sample SAMN13939989, study PRJNA603662) | sponge metagenome | isolation source: marine sponge | host: Mycale hentscheli | place: New Zealand | collected 2005
TTCTTTTCAGGTATTATGCCTGCTGTTGATCCCAAAGGGCAAGTATTGATAGTGGGGACACCTTTTCATGAGGATGACTTGTACTATGACATAAAGAAAACCAACAATTGGTTTGTCCGTGAATACCCAGCAGTCTTCCCTGATGGGACGTTACTATGGGAATCTAAGTTTAGTAAGCAACATTTATTGGATTTAGAGGCTCAGAATAGTTTAGTGTTTGCTAGGGAGTATCTATGTAGAGCTATCACAGATACGGCATCCTTGCTTCCTTTAGAATTGATTGCCAGCTGTTACAATGACAAGATTTCCTTTATAGAGAACAGGAAAGAAGCGGATGACGCAGGTATTTATAGCATAATGATAGGTTGTGATTTAGCTATTTCATCCAATATAGCAGCTGATTATACCGTATATACTGTGTTAGGTATGACAAAGGAAAACAAGCTACGTCTTCTCTATATATGGAGGACTAAAGGCTTGCCTTACAACACACAGGTAGATGCATTAGTAGGCTTAAATAATAGGTATCATCCTGATTCAATAGTCATGGAGGATAATGCTTACCAGAAAGTGATGGTAGAGTTAGCACGTGATAAAGGACTAACCATACGTCCCCACACGACAACGGCTAAGAACAAGTTTGACCACAAGCAAGGTGTACCTGCCTTACAGAGTTTATTTCAACAAAAAAAGATAGAACTCCCTTATGATGAAAATGCTAAAGAGATAGTAGACCTTCTATCTATGGAGTTAGGGAGCATGACGTTTACTGAGGAAAAGCTACGTTCTACTGCTGCACATGATGATATGGTTATGTCTTTGTGGTTGTCTGTACGTTCAGCACACCAAAACACGGGCATTGTATTTGGATATATATGATCTCTAACCTCTTCTTTAAGGAACTCTTAGCTTCATGCTTTGTCCATGAAGAGATATTTAAAGAGTTTCGTTCCAAAATTCTGTCTAAGGATTTGCCTAGTCAGGAGTATAGTAAGGTATGGAGATATATCAATACTTATTATGATGCATACGAGAAGCTACCCTCCGTAGGTAAGGTGTCTCAAAAGTATATTGATGAGGATAACATACAACAACTACTAACGCAGATAGACTTCACTACTATCCCTGCGAAGGTAGATTTAGTAGAGAGCATAGCTGAATACATCAATAGGACAAAGGCTCGTAATTTTTATGGCAAGTATAAAGAGTTATTTGAAAGGGGAGATGATGATGGACTGCATAAGTTGGTCAAAGAGTTCTCTGACGATATTACAAACACACATAAAGAGGAAGTAAAGTTTTCAGAAGTGTTTTCGGATTTTCAGCCTCGTATGATTCAGAGGTTATCGGAAGACCATGAGATTAAGAAGATTCCTTTTAACATTGCTCCTTTAGATGTCATCAGTGAAGGAGGGATAGATAGAGGAGACATAGCTTTGTTCTTAGCCCAATCAGGGATAGGTAAGAGTAAGTTATTAAAATGGATAGGGTTAAATGCTGCTAGAGATGGGTTGAATGTCTTACACTTCCAAGCTGAAGGTACTAGAAGGGAGTGTGAAGACGGCTATGATGGCACGTTTACTGGCATAAAACTAGCAGCAGCAGATTCTTTTACGGATGAGGTTCATGCTAAACTTCCTCAGTGGTTTTCGGAAGCATCACGTATAAATGGAGAAGTATCTATTGTTGCCTTTGAGAATTTCTTCTCAGGTTCGGTCTCACAAATGCATAAGTATTGTGGGTTGTATAAAAAGAAAAAAGGATACTTCCCTGACTTGATTATTGCTGATTACTTAGATGAGTTAAACCCTGATGAATCCTATACAAGAAATTTACAATTTGAACGTATGCGTAGGGAGGATGTCGCTCACATGCTAAAGAACTTAGCTGTTTATTGTGGATGTGCTATTGTTACAGCTACGCAGGCTTCTCATGTAACTAAAGAAGAACTGGAGTCACAGGATTTTGTGATGACACGTTCTAATATAGCTGAGAGTAAAGGTTTAATACGTCCTTTCTCCTACTTCTTTACGATGAACCAAACATCAGATGAACGTAGCAATAATGAGATGCGTATCCATTGTGATAAAATACGGAATTATAAGCACAGAGGACTAGCAAGGATAGTAGTAGATTACGATCATGATAGGTTCTATGACCAAGCAAAAACCATGCATAGATTTGGGTATATTGAAGAATAATAGCATAGATGTCTCCGAAGTAATTTCGGAATTGAGGCTAAGGAAAAATGGTCAGTGGTGGGTTGGCGAGTGTCCTTTTTGCCATGAAGATTCCTTTAATGTCCTCTTTTTTAAAGACAATCTCTATTTCCAATGCTGGAGAAAGAATAAGTGTGGAGATTCAGGGTACTGGGTAAAGCTAAAACACCTGTTTGAGAATCGTCCTATCAGTAATGAAGACCTACCTATTGAGTTGCCAAAGGAAGAACCTAAAGGGAAGCCTTCTTTACCTAGTAAGTTCATTAGGGTTACAGAGCCAAACCAATACTTAACAAGTAGGCATTTTGTAGATTATGATAAATTTCCCGTAGGTTATGGCAACAATTTAGGGTATTTTTATTTTTTGATTTATCAGAAAAACATCTTTGAAGGATGGGTCGCTAGGGCGTATGTAGAGAAAAAAAAGAGATACCTGAATGCAACTAACATGAATTCAGGAGAACTTCTCTATGGGTATGATTTGATAGATAATAAGAGTCCTACTTATATTGTAGAAGGCATTTTTGATGTGTTCTCTATGAGACGTGTTACCTCTAACGTAGTGGCAACCTTTGGTTCTATGATGAGTCCTCAGCAAATTAATCTATTGAGAGATAAAGGTATTAAAGAAGTTGTGCTATGTTACGATGAAGATGCCTTTAACCGAATGGAAGGGATCGCCTATAACCTTTCTATATTTTTTGACACTAAAGTGTGCTTTTTTAAAGAAAAGGATGCAGGTGATTGTAGCGAAGAAGAATTGAATAAGATAATTAATGAAAAAAAAGACCTAAATATCTTTTATTATCGTCTATAATTTAGTATATTTGAAGCATGTTTAATTTTGAAGACAAGAGAGTTGATTTTGAGTTTACGGAAGTTCCAGGGGTCAAGTATGACGTAGAGGAATTGATACAGATTGATGTAGGTAACTTAGTAGGTGAGATGCTTACTTTCCCAGTTGTCATTCAACGTATCGGTCTCAAGCGAGTTCAGATGGAGAATGCTGTTGAAAAACATAAACATGATTTGAATATAGAAGAAGCTAAATTAAGGTTATTAGAGAAAGAATTAAATCCTAAATTTACGGTTACAGCGATAGATGATACAATCACGAGTAATGCAGAAATAAAAAAGCGTAGAGCTGAACTTATTTCATTAAACTCACAATTAAGTATCATTAAGGCTTTGTATAGGGCGTTAGAAAGTAAGGATACAAAGTTGAATCAATTTTTGAAGAGCCTCCCTCCAGATGACATGAGACTTGAAGAAGTCAAAGGACACATCAATGGGGTCTTACTTAAGAACAAATTGAATAAAACTGATGGAGTATAATCAAGATAATTATCAAACCAATCTGCAAACTAAAAGTGAAAATTTTTCAGACTATGGAGATGCTCAGTACCATGATGCATTAACTGATGGAACACACTTAATACGTTTCCTTCCTTCCCATTCATCGGTTAGCACCATGTTTGGGAAAACAGTAGACAAAGACCAATTTTCTTATGCTACTAAGAGGATTTGGATTCCAGTAGGAGACAAGAATGTTCCTCTTTGGAATTCAGCTGTACATGGTAAATCCAAACATGATCTTTGGGATCACTATAAGCATGCTATAACATCTGATGAGAAGTATGCTGAACATGCTATTAAGCTAACAGACAAGCGTTTGAAATGGCAAGTACGATATGTTTATTATGCTATGCTATTAAAGAAGGGCAGGGACATTAAAGTTCTAGAGTTGCCTTATATGGTTCATAATCAAATGAACAAGCTAATGAAGACAGCTGACAATTCAGGACAAACACTTAATGCTGATAGTATTGTGCATCCTAAAACAGGAGGTGTCGTTCAAGTAGTACGAGACATGAACGCAGTCAGTGTGTCCGAAAAATATGAAACTAAATTTGCAGGATTGACTTATGATGGAGGCACGTCTTCTTATCAAACAGATGAGTTAGGTAAAGAGGAGTTAGAGGGTTTTCTTGCAATGCCTAAGCTGGCTAGTCTATATACTGACATATATACTCTCAAACATCTAGAGAAAGCTATTGAGGTGATTGAAACGTATGACATGTTTAATAGTAAATACACTACTACTGATCATTGGAAGGAGAAAAAGATGAAATTCATAGAGTTGTATTCAGATACAAAGGGTTCATCTGAGAAAGAGGCTCCTAAACAGAGTACACCTCCTCCTCCTCCTCCTGTGTCTCAACCTGCTGAACAAAAGGCAGCTCCTCAGCCTCCACAAACGGAGTTACCTGAGGCTCCATTTAATGAAGATGTCCCTGACCCTACTGGTACAGATATTGCGGACGATGAATTAAGTGGTATATGAGACTCTTATTAATTACAGACACACACTTACGTAATACCAATGTTCCCCTGTTGAAGAATGTCTTTTTGGAGGCAGGGGAACTAATGCTTAGTAAGAAGTGTGATAGATTAGTACATCTAGGTGATGTCTTCCATTCAAGGAAATCACAGAGTCTAGATGTACTTATGGCATGGGGAGACATCTTAGATGCTTTACCTTGTCCTATTCATGTGATACCTGGTAACCATGATAAGGTAGACCAGACGATTGCATTTAGTTATTTAGATCCATTTACACATCATCCAAACCTAGTTCTTCATTCGGAGATAGGTAAGGTAGAGGCGTTAGGTGTAGATGTAATGCCGTTTTACTCGGACATTACGAAAGAGTCTGTCCCTAACACATCTAAGATACTTTTGGCGCATGTAGGCTTATCTGACTATTCTTATATACATAAAGAAGAGCCTTTGTCAGTTAGGGATTTATCTAACTATGAGAGAGTATGTATAGGTCATTTTCATGTCAGGAACTTTATCAATGACAAGGTTCATTATATAGGGTCAGCTGTACCTCACAACTTTGGGGAACAAGGAGATAAGTATGGGTTTTGTATCATTAATACGGAGACGTATGAAGTAGAGTACTTACCAACAAAGCACCTTAAACCCTATGTTGTTCTTCCATATAATAGTATAGAAGAGGTAGAGAAGGATGTTTTATCCTTAGATGCCTATATACGCATAGATATAAAAGGTAAGGTAGGTGATTTGTCTAGTGAGGAGTTAGCAAGGTTACAGGCACTTAACATAGACTTAAACTTTTTAGGCTATGATCATCAAAAACTAAAAGAAAACGAACCCACTACGTCATACTTCTCTCCTTCGGCTTTACTAGAGGAAGCTAAAGAGTTCTTCAAAAAAGATAAGAACAAAACACACATTATTCAAGAGTTAGAAAAACACTGCAATGAGCAATAATTTAGATCAAGTACTAAAAGGGTTAGATATACAGATAGGTTATGCCTCAGATATATTAAAAGACCCACAAAAGATGTCTACTGGTCTTTCTAGTTTAGATAAGATCATAGGGGGAGGCTATCCAATAGGACACCTAGTAGAGATATTTGGACCTGAGTCAGCAGGTAAGACGTTCTTATCCACATTAGCTATGAAGTCCTGTCAGACGATGGGTAAGGTAGCAGCATTCATAGATGCAGAGAACATATTGTCTCCTCACTTCATAGAGAAACTGAATATAGATAAGGAAAAGCTGATATATGCAACACCTTCCTCTGCGGAACAAGCCTTTGATACCTTAGATCGTTTGATTAAAGTACCTGAGATAGGTCTTATCATAATTGACTCTATCCCTGCTTTAGTACCTGAAAGGGAGAAGGATTCGGAAGCTGCTGAGCAAGCAGTAGGATTGTTAGCAAAGATGTTAGCTAAGTCCATTAGGAAGATTACTGCGGAGATGACTGCCAAAGACAAGGTCGTCCTCTTCATTAATCAGATTAGAGAGAGGTTTGGGATTACGTTTGGTAACCCTGAGACTACGATAGGGGGCAAGGCGTTACCTTACGCTTCAGCATTGAGGCTAGACCTACGTAAAAGAGGAGCCATAGGAGATGCTAAAAAGCCTGCTGGTAATGTTGTGAAGGTGAACGTGGTGAAGAAAAAGTTTAGTCCTCCTAATAGAGAGGTAGAGTTTGAGTTATTCTTTGATAAAGGGATTAACAAGATGCAGGAGTTTATTCAACGTGCAATCAACTTAGGTGTCTTTCAACATAGCGGTTCTATGTATTCCTATAAGGATCAGAAATGGAGAGGTAGAGATAAGCTATATACCCTTCTACAAGAGAATAAAGAGTTTTATAACGAAGTTGTACAGGCAGTAAAAGATGTGGAAAGTAAGTAAAATTGAAGCAAGTAACATAGGTCCCTTTGAGAAGATTGATTACACGCTTGCGGATGTACCTAAGCTGGTACTGGGTAACAATCAAGTAGATGAGAACCAGCAGTCTAATGGTGTTGGTAAATCATTTCTTTTAGATGCCTTTGCTTTTGGTCTATCTGGTCATTCTATAAAAAAGTGTAGGACGATAGAGTTAATACGGTTTGGTTGTGCTGAGGCTACCATAAAGGTAACCCTTATCAATTCAGAGAATGAAACATTATTTATTAGACGTGTTATCTCTACTAAGAGGAATTCTACGTGTCAAGTTACTTTGAATGGTGATGATATTGTTTGTGATTCTGTCAATGAATATAATTCAAGGATACTTACGATTCTAGGCATAACGAAAGATCAGCTATTTAGTTATTATCTAATTTCTAGGTTAAACTATAACTCTTTCCTTTCTTCTAGTCCTAATGAGAAAAAGAAGCTAGTCCTTAAGTTCAGTGGTGCTACCATCATTGATGACATTCTTGTAGAGAACAAGACCTACATTAAGGACGTACAAGGAGAGGTAGAGATAGCTAAGGGTCTTTTAACGTCCCTGATGGCTAAGAAGGAGAAGGTAAAAGGTACGTATGAGGGATTAAAAAAGTTTGATCCGTCTGATGTAATACAAAAATATAAGGAGAGCATCTCTAAGCAAGAAGCATATATAGAGAGTGCAAAGCCTCAGGTCTCTGAAGCCGAAACGCATATACAAGGCAAAAAGAACGAACTTACCAAAGCCATTGAAGCTGTTTCGGATAAAACGAAGGATTATCAACATCTAAGTAAGGTATTAGCAGACGCAGAGAAGGAGAAGAATGTCTTACAAAAAGAGAAAGATGCTATACTAGCTAACCGAGAACACCTAAATAAGAAAAGTGAGTATGAGGTTCTACGTACAAAGATAGCAACTCACATTAAAGGAGCCGTAACATGTCCTGAATGTAAGCACCAATTTTCTTTATCTACGACTAAAACGCTAGACGAACTAAAGGCTACGGATGAGAAGTTGTCTAAAGCTATCATTCAACTGAATGAGAATATAGCTATACAAAAGAAGGAAGGGGAAGACATAGACACTAAAATACAATCCATAGACATAGCTAGATTAATACAAAATCGTAGAGATGGGGAAGAAGGTGTCTCTGAGTGTAATCGTTCAGTAGAGGCGATCAAACGCACCATAAAAGACAACGAAGAGAATATTAAGAAGCTACATTCTAACATTAAAGAGTGTGAATCTATTATTGAGTTACAAAAGCAATCTATTAAAGAAGCCCAAGCTGAATCTCTAAATAATAAAGAGATACAGGAGGTTGTCAGTAGATTCAGAGCAGTAACTAAGTCTATTGAAGAGCAGGAGTCTGCTATCAAAGAGATTCAAGAAAAAGAAAGTAAGTATCTATCTATTGCTCAAGGGTTAGAAGCCTTTAAGATACATCTATGTAATAAGTCCATAGGAGGCTTACAAAACAGGATAAATGAACTACTAGCTTCGGTCAGTGATGTAAAGGTAGACATCACCATGTATAGGAAGTTAGCTTCAGGTAAGACATCGGAAGAGGTGTCTCCAAAAATCATTCGTAACGGCACGTCAAGAGACTTCACTACCTTCTCCTCAGGAGAAATGGCAAGGATTGAGATATGTGTTATTTTAGCACTGCAAGCTATGACGAATGATAGTACGAGAGGAAAAGGACTTAATCAATTGTTTATTGATGAAATCCTTGGTGAAGTAGATGAAGTGGGGATTGCTGACATAATGGTGTTATTGGATAAGTACGCACCATTGTCCCACTTAATTACGCATACTGGACTAGAGAATATCTCAAAATATTCACACCTTAAAGTTGTAAAGTCCAAAAATTGTGCGTATATTTCGGAATGTCCTTCGTAACATTCTCGTCTAGCACTAGCTCTGTAACGATACAATTGCCCTCTGGAGCCATGCAAGTGGCTCCTAAGGGGGCGTATGAGCCTTTTTACGCAGGTAAGAAGGTAGGCATCCGTACAAGGGCATTTCACTTGGAAGTAGTGTCCCCTCGCCCATTTAATGAATATAAAAATTCTAGTGGTGATCGTTTTAGTTCATTTGCCTCATTGGTAAATAATCTTATAAATAATCTGTAATGTCTCTTGTAATACTTACCCAAGAAACAAATGGGTTTCGTCTTAATGAGAGGGCATACCCTGTCAATGAGTATGAATGGGTTGAGAACGGAGAGGGTTGCATACTTATACGTACGACACGAAGTCAGTTTGTTCTACTTCCTGCTACTCGCTATGAAGATTTCAGGAATTCGGTTGGTGATGCGTATTCTACAAGGCAATCACTCCAAAATGCATTAAGTGCTGCTTTATATAGAGCTCCAACTGGAGGAGGAGGGGGAGGAGGTAATCCTGCTGCCATTTCCGCTGCACAACAGAGAGCAGACCAAGCGTTTGATAGGGCTACCAATAATAGAGATGATATTGCTACGAATACAGGTGCTATTGCTACGATTAATGCTACACTTAGTAATCTCCCTACTGGTACACCTAATAATGGGTCAGCAGTCTTTACCTTATTTCAAGAAGTATCCTTACCCACAGATGGGACAAGGGCAGTATCACCATTCGCACCTACGGGACTGTCGTATGATGAGGACACAGGTGTTGTAACATCTACACCCCCGAATGGATGGTCTTCTATTCAACCGAGTTCTAATCCAACGACACACCAGTTATTTATAATTATAGGTAACGTAAATCCAGCAGGTACGGTTAGGCTAGGTAGTGCAATTGCTATAATTGGACGACAGGGGCAAGATGGTGCTGCTGGACAAATGGGGGCAAAGGGCGATAAAGGTGATCCCGTAGCTACCGTATGGAGTAGCACCACTCCTTATGTAGTAGGAAATATAGTTATAATCCTAGCTACTGGGAATTTACCTGATAGGCTATATGTTTGTCAACAGGCTCATAGTAATCAAAATCCTGTATTGATAAATTCGGTTAACTCTTCGGCTAACCCTACGTTCTCTCCTTATGAGAATCAGTATTGGTATTGTATTACAGAGAACAATTATGTATATGATAATGCCCAAACGTTACGTCAAGGTGCTATAATCCTTGTTCGTACTGCTGTCAATGGAGGATACTACGTAGTACAGAGAGACTTTACAGTTTCTATTGACACAAACAATCCAACTGCTCCTGCTTCTGCGGATGCTTTACGGATATTGACTACGAATGATTTACCTCAGATAGAAACTCATCTATGGACTGATGGTACTGCTATTGCAGAGGACGACATTATTATTGTAGAAGGTACTAATGCAGGTGTCTTTAAAGCTAACATAGCTATTGCAGCTAGTGTTAATAGGACATCTGATCCTACTGGCACACAAGCAACTAGGGTAGCTAATAACGCTACGGGCAGTGGTAGTACAACGCCTTCTAGTGGAGGGTTTAGAACTCTAAGAGCACTAGGATCAGCATCCTCTGATACATTTGCACTCTCTACTTCAAATCCTGATTACAGAACATTTTTTAAGATGACTGTATTTGTTGAACAAGGGTCAAGAATACTTTCAATTGATATACTTATTGCAGATTTAACTATCAATAGAGCTTTTTCTCTAGCATCGGATGAAAATGAAGATGGACCTACTAGGCTAGATTGGACAATAGCTGATCATACCTTAGCATCGTCATCTCCTACTAGAAGTAATGCACCTATGATTGTGGGAGTCACAGTATTTAATATAGGGCAACAAGGGACAGCTGGTGCTGCGGGAGCTGCTGGCAATGATGGATCTAATGGTTCAGCTCTTACACGTGTTTACTTAGAAGATGTAGCTAGCCAGATTCCTACATTAGATGAAACAGGCATCACAGGTAATTCTGAAACAGGTGTTTTAACTGGATTACGTTCAGGTGTAACTCAGGCTCTTCCTGCGGATACAGCAACAAGTGATAGGTCAATTTGGCAGTTTCCTGTAACTATATCAAGTGCTGGGGATATAAACATAGGAACAGCAAGTAGGGCTTATGCTTTTTTTCGTACTGTAACTATATATCGCACTGCTACTACATTGGCACGTGCCTTTGAGGCAGATAACATACCTTCAACAAGGTTAACTAAAGCGACTAATGCAATAGCTAATCTTGATATACAATGGTCTACTTCAATTCCTGCTATACCTGCTGGTGATAGGTTATTTGGAGATAACATTACATTCCATTCTGATGGATCTAAAACTAATTCAGGTGTTTATCCTATTACAGGGGCGCATGGAGACTCTCCAACTGCTCCTACGGAATATGAGGTAAGGTTTGGTTTTATATCTATTGCACGTACTGATAGTTTCACACCTACTGCTGCCCAAATAAATGCCTTTACGCAACGTATGTTAGCGGAAGATAGGAGTGAGAGGTTTAGTTTAGGTGCTATTGATAGTTCAACAAGGGGAGGCTTTATAGTTATTGCTACTAAAAGAGGCGTTTTCTCTTTAGCAGACATACATGGCAGTGGTATAGATTTAGCACAATTTCGTGTTATCACCAGTACCATAACAGGATATACTCAAGTTTTAGTATTAAATCAGTATATTAATACCAATAATTTGTCAGGTAAAAACATTGAACTAGAGATAACGTAATGGCAGTTGTAAGTAAAGAAACGGCAGACACTGTTATCCCTGTTGCTGGGGAGTTTGAGAGTGTAGATAGCACTAAAGGTGTTATTCGCTTTGGTAATTTATCAGAGACTACCAGTGTTGTACAATCTGTAACTAGTAATCCTACTGATGTCATACAGGATAAACTGATTTTTAACCTTACTGATGGTAGACGATACAGAGGTGTTCAGCAATCTTTGAGTATTACGGCAGGTTCATCAGGTACAACGAGAGGATGGAATAATGTACCAAGTACTACTGCATACGGAAGCACAGAGGGTACTCTTACTCCTACAAACTATCAATCCATTCTATGGACTACTGGTGCTATTGGTCTTAGGATTTTTGCTACTGGGACAAGTAATGCACCTACTAGGATACAATTAGCGAATGGTACATTTTATAATGTAACGGTTGCTGGAGGTGTTGCCAACGGGGCTAATAGGACTTATACGTTTAACGTTCCTCAAGCTGATTTACCTCAGGATGCAGGGGGGAAACTCTCTATTCGCATATTTGTAGGAAATACAGCTGTTACTGGGGGATTAGTATGGCAAGAAGAAGGGAGAGACATTAATGACTTTGCTGCATTTACTGGTCTTGTTTCTTCTGATCTGGATACACCTATTATTACACCAACTGGTACTTTTTAAACC
>JAAHTG010002138.1_pt1 | contig 11796 bp, 10 predicted proteins | sample 6116081 | NCBI WGS metagenome assembly JAAHTG01 (sample SAMN13939989, study PRJNA603662) | sponge metagenome | isolation source: marine sponge | host: Mycale hentscheli | place: New Zealand | collected 2005
CAGCAGCTGAGGCATAGGCTGCGCCCTCAAGGCCCAACTCTAACCCAAAAATCAGAATCGGGTCCAAAATGCCGTTTACAACAGCGGCAGAGATCATCACCAACATAGCCCGCCGCGCGTCGCCGAGGGCTCGCAGGATGCCGCCTGCAGCCATGCCCATCGCCATTAACGGCAGCGTGGGTAGCAGAATTTGCATATACATCAGGGCGTATTGATGGGTCGGCCCCTTTGCGCCCAGCATGGTCAGTACATCCGACAACATTGGGTAAAAAAGCATGGCTACGATAGCCGCAACTATGAATGTGAATAATAGCGCGTTAGTTGCCACCAAGCCGGTTTTGACCCGGTCGCGGGTGCCAACAGCGCGCGCGGTGGTTGCTCCCGTCGCAATGGCAAGTCCGATGCAGATGGATGCGGTAAAGAATAAAATGGTTCCTGCGAAGCCGATCGATGCCGCAATCTCGGCCTCGTCAAGCATGGTCAGAAAATACATATCCAGTAGATCAACTGCGAAAACCGCTAACAGGCCAACCGCGCCGGTAACAGTCATGGTTATGACATGCTTGAAAACCGAGCCTTCGGTGAAGGGTGCATCGATTGTGGATGCGTCGCTTTTATCGGCTGTATCTGCGTCCGGTCCGTCTTTTGTCTGCGGGCTGGCATTTTGCGCCATAGTTTCTCGTCTCCGGCTTGCAAGCGACACGGCGAGGCGTTGCGCTGGATTATTATTCTGCTGTGGGCAGGCGGTTTGCTGTCGTGTCCTTTTAAAGCATAAAAAGGATGTAAAGGACAGGCAGATCAAGACGCTATGAGGGGTGCTAAGTCAAACAACAGTTTCGTGATGCTATGGTTAGATTTTGTTCATGTGAATACAAAACCTGAAGTGATCTTATCAAAAGATCGTTATGTAATATCGTTGGAACTCTCTGTGAAATTATGGTTTGGTGTTCCCAGTCAAGAGTGCCGTTCCTGGAGGAAAAAGCAATGCAGTGCAAAGGTAATTACCTAGTCGTCAGGAGAATATTGGTCAGCTTGCCTCTTCTCTGGTGTGCATGTGCGGCGTCGGCGTCAGATCATGGCGGGGCGCTTTCTCTGATCGGCCCCGGGGTCATTTCGACCGACAGCCGAGAGTTTGCCACATCGTTGTCGCCAGACGGCAATAGCTTATATTTCAACCGGTCTGATATTCCCGGTGTTTGGCAAATTTGGGTATCGCAAAAGCATGCGAAGGGCTGGAGTGAGGCAACCAAAATACAGTTTGGCGATCAGCGTTATACCGATGCTGATCCCTTTGTCAGTCGGTCGGGAGACCGGCTTTACTTCAGCAGTGACAGGCCGTTGCCGGGCTCATCCAATGCTGCGCCAACACAGGACACAAACACTTGGTTCTCACCCTTGGTGAACGGCGAATGGTCGCAACCGGTTTATGCAGGTTCTGTGATTAACAGCGGTGCCAGTGAAACATTTATTTCTGAAAGTGCATCCGGGCTGGTTCTATTCGCTCGTTTTGGCGAAGGGCGTGGCCGCGCAAGGCCAACCAGCCTGATGACAGCGCAACGAAACGGCGAAGGATTTTCAGACCTCAAGAAAATCGATACCACCCCAACAACGCTGCGGTTGAGCAACCCCGCAATTTCGCCGGACGGTACATTGATCGTGGCGCCTGCCCTTGAAGGCGGCAAACCGCAACTTTTTTACAGTCGGAAAATGGCGGGCGGTAAATGGCAGGAGTTTACGTTGCTGCCTGCGCCGATCAACCTGCCGGAATTTGGCCAATTCGCCCCCTATATAGCCAATGATGGCAAAACGCTGTATTTTTCGTCTGACCGGCCTGCCAGGAACGCAGGCGATGACAACATATACCGTGCCTTGTTACCCTCGGAAGTAACCGGCCAGCGCTAGTGATCGGATGCCAGCGCCAGCTTTGTTAGTTACAGTTTACTCGACCCTGAATTTTTGCACGCCTTCTAGCCTGCGTTTGGTGTCGGCATTGTTTGGGTCCAGTTCAAGGGCGCGATTAAAGTTCGCAATGGCGGCTGCCTTGCTGCCGTGGGCGGTGTGCGCCCTGCCTAAATTTATGAAGGCCTGCGGTTCGCCGTAGTCCTCGGCGACCCAATCCAAAAGTGCGAAGGCGGCTTCTACCTCACCCATTTGAAACAGTCCCTGGGAGACGCTGCGAGCACGCTGGATGGCAGCTGCGTTTTCAAACCCTCTGTTTGCCTTCAGGTAGGCATAAGCCCGTTTCATCTCATTGAGGCCACCAGCAGCGAACGCACGCCGGAAAACCCATCGGTCTGTTGGCAGGGTAATGCGCCGGATGTGAATGGAGCCGTCTTCTCCAAACAGCATACCGCCTTTGAGGTTGTTGACATAAAGCCAATCACCAATGCCCCAAATTCCGTTGGGGAATGATTGTTGAGAGTGAGTGCCTGCGCCGTCGCTCCAGCCCTGTGTGCCGTCACCGGAAACAACCTCATAGGTACCGTCAGGCTGCACGCCTATGACAAGGTGTTCCCATAATTTGGTAACAAACAACATGCCCGCGCGGTATGCGATATGCCCGTTTACGTCGCCGGGCAACTCGACAATTTCAGTAACCTTACCGTCCGGGCTTATTTTCAATACAGAGCTGTTGCTGAGGCTGACTGCGTACAGGTTTCCTTCTCGGTCAGAGGTCAGACCATTACCGCCGGCAAGTTTATCATGCTTGGCAAACGGGCTGGTAGAGCCGTCCTGGTGAATTTTGACAATGTTGCCGGCAAGGTAATTGATCGCAAAAATATCGCCGGCGCTGGTGCGGGTCATGCCAACCGGGCAGTCCAGTCCATCGGAGGCAAAGGGTTTAACTTTACCGGTGCGGCTAACATGACTGATCTGATCGCCGCCGCATTCACCGACCAGTAGGCTGCCATCTTTGAGGACAACGATGCCTGAAGAGCCATAAAATCCCTCTGCGAATAATTCGCTTACGCCGGTTGGGCTTATGCGCCAAACTGTATTGTCTTGGTTAGCTACATAGATGTAACCAAACATATCAGCTGCAACACCGCCGATACGTCCTGTTCCATTGATTTTGACCCCTGAAATTGGCGGTGTGTCGGTGATGAAGCCGGCCCATTCAGGTATTTTCTCAGCCTGCGCTGTGCTCGCTGTAGCCGCTAGCATCGTTATCCCGACTGCAGCCAGGCTGGATTTTGCTGTGTGTAATAAAGTAGATTTGATTTGCATTATTTGTCCTTTCATCGCTGTGTAAGCCATGACAGGCCATTGATAGCCGGACGTGCAATTGTTAACTTCTGACTGTGGCCTGACTTTTTTCTGACCGGCCTAAACTTTAGGTAAATGCGCAGCATGAGCGACCATCGAACCAGTAGCAGCGTGACAGAATATTCGTTTGGGCCTTTCACTTTGGCGGGCCCCGCATGGGAATTGTTGCGCAATGGGAAAGCCGTTGGCTTGCCAGTGCAATCCAGCAAAATATTACAGTTGCTGGTGTCAAATGCGGGACAATTGTTGACCCGGGAAGACATCTGCAAAGCAGTCTGGAGCGATCGCTATGTAGACTTTGAGGCCGGGCTCAACAGTGAGATCAAAAAAATCAGGCGCGCGCTTGGCGACAATATTACTGAGCCGCATTTCATTGAAACTGTTCCGCGCCGTGGATATCGTTTTGTCGCTCAAGTAAATACGCCTGATGCCATGCCTGATAAAAAGCAGCGTTTTGCGGCCTTTGTAATCGTTGGCATTATACTGATTGGTTTGGCAGGTGCGTATTATGTTTGGCCCCCGCAGGATGCAGATCATTCTTCTGACCGCGACCGGTCAGAAAGCGCCAGCGCTGCAAAATTGCAGTCTCCAGCCTATGACGCACATTTTAAAGGGTTGGTTGCGCTACAGAGGGGTGATGTTGATGTGGCGGCGGAACTATTCAGTGCGGCTATGGACGCTGACCCCGGCTATGCACCCGCTTACATTGGTGCAGCACGGGTTAATGTTCGGCGCAGAAACGAAGGATGGTTCCGCATTGAAACTGCACGCCGCTTTGCTGAAAAGGCATTGGAACTTGAGCCGGCTAACGGCGAAGCGGCGACAATAAAAGCCGGGCTTTTACTTTATTACTACCGGGATCATGCAGCTTCCACTTCGATGGTAGACACTTTGCTGGCTGCTGGTGTGAATACGTCGGGCTTGCATGTGGCACATGCTTTTCTTCTTATGATTGCGGGAAACCGCGAAGCGTCGCTGACGAGTGTAGGCAAGGCATATGCGTCCGACCCTATGAGCCCGACCCTCAATGCCAATTATGGGTGGATATTCTATAAGGCTGGCAGCCTGGAGAATGCAGAACGACTGTGTAAAACCAGCCATGATCTGGGGCCTGAGAGTGTATTTGCGCTCAACTGCGTCATTCATGTTAATCACAGCCAGAAAGATTACGCTGAAGCTGCGGAATATGACACCCGCCTTATGAAACTGCGCGGTGCAAGTGATGCAGAGATTAATGCGGTTCGCAGCGTTGAGTTAGCTTATGCACGTGAACAGGCATACTGGCGCTGGACTTTAGCGTGGTTGAAGGACAACAAAAGCAGTACGCTTGACGGTCTGTCGTCTATGGGAATCGCCCACACAATTCTCGGGCAGCAAACAGCCGCCGTAGCAGCGTTTGATGCCGCTTTTGAGCGTGGCGGCGAAGCTTTTCTGGCATTTTTGGCTATCGACCCACGAGTGAATGAACTCAGGTCTCACCCGGCGTTTACCCGGCTGGCTGCGCGCAGCCGCATTCCTCAGTTGGCTACGGGTACCATGCCGTAACGCATATTTACTAGTGGCATTCGCAGTGGTTTAGAGAATTACTGGCCATTTCAGGGCATACCGTAGCTGCGTACTACCTCGGCAACATGAATGCGATAATCGTTGAAAACTTCTGTTTTTCCGAGGTGTTGTGCAGCCTGATGCGCCTCGTGTTCTCGCCAAGCCTTAACAGCAGCCGCATCACGCCAGAGCGAAAGCGACAATAGCTTTTCCTCATTTGCGAGGCTTTGAAACCGTTCTATCGAAATGAAGCCCTCAATGTTCTCAAGGTCTGACTTCAGCGCTCGAGCTATGTCCAGATATTGTTCCTTGTGGGTAGGCTTAACCGAAACTTCAAAAATGACCGCAATGGGATGGTCGTCAGTCATGGTTTTGTGTCTCCAGTAAAAAATTGCGTGTTACAGCGTGTAGTGCGTGACGATTTTGTTCCAAATGCATGACATGGCCGCCAGCACTAAGTTTTACATCACGCTTATGCGGCGCGCCAGTAAGGTTGTTGAAAAGCCAAAGCGCGTCTTCATCGATGGTAATGTTATCCCATTCACCACGCACGATCAGCGTTGAAGCTTTGATATTCTTTGGGTTGTAGGGAAAGGAACCTGACCAGGCGGCAAGAACGTCGGCGACTGGGCCATTTGGGACGGTTACCGCTGCAGGAGTGTGAGCTTTGCTGTTGGGGTCGCTGGCAAGATAAGCTTGGCCCCAGGCGTTAAAGTGATCGATGTTTAATACAGGTTTGTGGTTTGCTGGAGTTTCGCGCTGGAACCGCAGAAATTGGTCTTCTATTGTCACCTGCTGCGTGGCCGAAAGTGCACGACTAATGACAGGCTCTCGGCGCATACCAACGGGCCCGAATAAAACCAAACGGTCTACGAACTCCGGATGGTGTTCGGTAAAGTAGCCTGCTGCAAGCGTTCCCCATGAATGCGCAATGATTGAAACAGAATTCACGCCGTCATGCCGTTTTATCCGCGCAATTGCTCGTTTGATTTGCTGGGCAGTCTCTTTAACCCTACCTGGGATGGGGTCTGCTTTCGGTGGTCGGTTTGCATCGCTGTATCGACCGGACTTCCCGTATCCGGCAAAGTCTAACCCCCACACGGTAAAACAGGCGTCATTTAAATTGTCTGCCCACGAGACACCGTCTAACTTGAAGCGCAATGACAGATCCGTTGGGAACGTAGCGCCGTGAACATACAAGATAGAACCCTTGCTGGCAGCACATTGTTCCCGCTTCATTGACCGGGATAGATGAAGGTTGGGCTCACCCGCCTTTCTCAATGTATAGGCGGTGTAATTTTGATCCGCTAGATCGCCGAGCGCAGGCGTGCAGGCAACCAGGCCTGACAGAACAGCAATCGTCTTCGTTAAATGTTTATGTTTGGTACGCATTTTGTTGCTCCTTGGTTCGTATTCGAGCCAACATAACAAGTTGCCTGCAGGACATGCTTCGGTTACGATCGAACTATGAAAGATGGCCCCAACATTTCTGAAATTGCGTCACTTATTGGTGACCCGGCCCGCGCCAACATGTTGACAGCGTTGATGGATGGCCGTGCGCTGACAGCTAGCGAACTTGCGTCGCAGGCGGGCATCACACGGCAAACTGCAAGTACACATATGGCAAAGCTCGCCGATGGTGATTTGCTGGTGCGCGAGGTGCAGGGACGTCATCATTATTTCCGACTCAGTGGTGAAGATGTTGCAGAGGCGCTCGAGGTTTTAATGGGGGTAGCTGCGAAGCGAAGTGGGGTGCGAACACGAACCGGGCCCAATGACCAAGCACTGAGGAAAGCCCGCCGCTGTTACGATCATTTGGCGGGCGAGATGGCTGTGCAAATGTTGGATAAAATGGTCAGCAATGGTTGGTTGGATCAAACATCTGATAATTTAGCGCTGACGGGTAAGGGTCGTGCTGCGCTATACGTATTGGGTGTTGACGTGGATGGAATGGCAACCAGCAGGCGGCCATTTGCAAAGTTGTGTCTTGATTGGAGCATGCGGCGGCCACATCTGGCAGGACGGTTGGGGCAGGTTATTTTAACACAAATTTTGGCCAACGGTTGGGCACGTACAGATAAAAAATCGCGCGTGGTCAGTTTTACGCCGCAGGGCAAAAAAGATATCTCGAGTGGATATCCTGAGCGTTACGCTCGGCGGGCCCACAATTGGCCCGTTTGAATTGGTATCGTCGACTGGCGGCTATGGTGGGTCAATCGAATGCCAGAACACCAGTTTCTTCGAACGCTTTCAGGCTGGCTTCATAGGGCTCAGGGTCGAGCCTCTCGCTCTCTATCCATGTGTCATCATAGTAAGTGTCGAGGTAGCGGTCACCGCTATCACATATAAGGGTGACGATACTGCCGTTTTCGCCGTTGGCCAACATATCTGCCGCCAGTGTCAGTGCCCCGATCAGATTAGTGCCTGTTGAGCCACCGCACTTGCGGCCAAGTTTCTCTTCGAGCCAGTGCAAGGCCGCAATGGTGGCGCTGTCGGGCACTTGGATCATCCTGTCGATGACACCGGGCAAAAAGGAAGGCTCTACTCTAGGCCTGCCAATTCCTTCAATGCGCGACTTTGCGTTTTTCTTCAAGCTGACATCGCCGGTTTGATAGAACTCGTGGAACACCGAATTTTCAGGGTCAACAACACATAAACTGGTTTCTGTGCAGTAAGCGGTATTTTAGCGAATGTAACGCCCAATAGTGGCTGATGTGCCGCCTGTACCAGCACTCATAACCACCCACGTGGGGACCGGGTGCCTCTCCTTTTCCATCTGGGAAAAAATACTGTTGGCAATATTGTTGTTGCCGCGCCAGTCAGTGGCCCTTTCGGCGAAGGTAAACTGGTCCATATAATGGCCCGCTAGCGTGCTCGCTAACCTCTCGGCTTCAATGTAAATTTGTGAGGGTTCCACCTCTACACAGCGCCCGCCGTAAAATTCGATCTGGCGCACTTTTTCTGCCGCCGTATAGTAGGGTACTACCGCAACAAATGGGAGCCCAAGGAGATTGGAAAAATAGGCTTCCGAAATTGCAGTGCTGCCGGAGGAAGACTCTACAATTGTGGTGCCGCTCTTTATTTTTCCGTTGCAAAGGCCGTACAAAAATAACGAACGGGCCAGCCGGTGTTTGAGGCTGCCAGAGGGGTGGGTAGACTCGTCCTTGAAATACAGGTCTATGCCAGCAGAGTGCAGGCACGGCACATCAAGCTTGACCAGGTGAGTATCTGCCGAGCGGGCGATATCTGCGTTTATTTTGTCAATCGCCCTCGCCACCCACGCTTTATCATCATTATCTATCAATATGTTAAATCCTGAGTGTCGGCTGTTACGCTGATGGTTACTTCTTTGGTAGCTATTTTTATGGCAACTGTCTTTCCCGCAACCCTTTCTCGGGTGCCTTGCCCGTGTTTGAAATGTAACATAGCCAAAATTTCGCGGGTTGGCATGACCCTGCGCCAGAATGCCGCTTTTGTGACCTTGTATTTATTCGTATCAAAGTGTGATGGCGAATTGTCAGGCACGCGGCGTGGCGGACCATTGATGTCGACGTGATAAGGACGTAACTAGGCGGCCGTTTGTATAGCTGTGTTAGCTATAGGTTTTAAACTGACTAGGTGATTTGTGGACCAATTGGGCAGGTGCCAAGGCTACTGAGACCGGGTGCCGCTTTTGTTTCTGCGGTCCAGAAGGACAGCTGCTGCTAACAAAACAACTGCAACTATATCGATGCGGAAAACGCCGATCAGTTTGTTGTTTTCGGGGCCGATCATCAGATAAAGCGCTAGAAAACTCACCATACTGGCAAAGGCCATTACCGTGGCAACCGGACGGTGGGTCGGTCTGAAGGCAGCGAAGAGTATGTAGCCGCCGACAATGCCGAACAGCGCAGCCCTATGGCGTAGCAGCAATGACATATCGGGTGAGGAAACTTCAACAGCATAGAGCGATGTCAGCATGGCATCGCTCGCAATGCCCATCAGCGGCGCGAAATTGATCAGGCCAACAATGGCAAACAAGATAGTTGCAATCAGGCTATAAAGTTTCATTTTAATATGCTCCGAAAACTCTAGGCTTCCCTGGGTAGGCTGCTTCATTCTCACATAGAGTATCATACTAAAGATCTCAGACCCGAACAACTGGCACAAATGAGCGTAGTATTTGGGAACTGAAATGTCACGATGTCGGCTGCGACGGCCTGCCAATTTCCATCGTATTCACCAGGTAGCTACCTGGTTTGTTGCGGGCGGCGCCTATCTGGTACTGCCGAATTGCTGCGGATCAATCTAGAAGCTGTAACGCACAGAAGCACGTATTTGGCGTGGTTCCAGCGGGTGTGTCTGTAAACCTTCTTGGCCAACAGCCTCATTGGGTAGGCGGGTTTCAAATAAATAGCTGATGTCAGAGTCACTGCTGTTCAACAAGTTTAAAACTTCAAATCCCAGCTTCATTGGTCCTACTATATAATAGCTGCCCCAATTTACCGACGTTGTGCTTTTGGAGAAAATACTACCATCTTCGATCAGTGGCGCTTTCCCGAAATGTCGAAGTAATAGCGTGGAAGTAAACTCTTCAATTGGTGTAAGCTCAAGGCCCGCGCTGAAAACGGTAACGACAGCGTTCGGGATGTGGTCATTGCCACCAAGGTCGCCGCGAAAACGAGCATTTGTTGTACCAAAGGATGAGAACATATTGATCCACGGCGCGGCTTGCCAAAATACAGATGCCTCAAGCCCAAAGCGGCTGGTGCCATCATTGGCTTCTGTGGTGCCTGCATCGCCTACAAACACAAGTTCTGAACCCAGATTTAACCAGAAACCAACGACAGATGCTTTGAAATCACTGTTTTCATAACGCGCGCCTAGTTCTGCACCCCTGGCTTTAACGAGCAGTGGTACAGTGTCAACGGATTCACCATTCACGGGGTCTATACTGATGGTTGCGCCGCGCGCATCATTGGAGTGAAAGTTTTCACCGTAGTTTGCGTATAGTTCAACGCGGTTAGATACACGCCATGCAACCGAAAAAGAAGGCGATAGAATGGCATCCTTTTCTTCGCCACTGTTAACAGCGCGCGTAGCGTCAACATCTACATGATAGCTGTCACCGCGCAAGCCAACCTCGATGCGTAAGTCAGGAAGAGGCTTTAGCAGGAATTTTCCGTACAATGCTAAGCTGAGTTCTTCAACAGCATCATCGCGTACAAGCGTGTGGCGCGCACGGCCTTCTGTGCCATACAGACCGACAGCGGCAATGTCGTCATAACGAAAATCCTGACCGACGATTAAACTGACCGGAAAAGCGGTGTCAAAATGCCAGTGGCGACTACTTTTGATGCCAAAAATCTGCCTGTTGTCAAATTGTTCAAACTCATCACCACGTACGGGATCATTCAGGAAATAAGTAAAATTTGAAAACAGGTTAAAATCGTAGTCAATGAAATATGCAGTGATTTCGGACGCCGCAGTTTGCAGATTTGCAGTTAACCCGTATCGGGTTGTGTTGCCGCCGAGGTCAGGGTCAATAAAACCAAATCTGCCAATAAGGCCGCTTTCCACTGCACGTTCAGGAATTTGATCAGTTGCACGCCAACTGGCGTCATAGGCACTGAAAGCGATGCGCCATTTCAGTTCATCGTTACCGCCTGATAATTTGGCAAATGCATTTAGTTTCTCGAGGTCTTCGTTCAGGTCAAACGGGCTATGGTAGGTATGGCCTTCAACCGCAGTTAACAGTGTTGTGCTGCCGTTAACATCAAAACTGGCCGCTGCGACGGCACGCCTGAAACCAAATTCACCTATACTTACATCTAAGAACCCGCGGTCCAAACTGTCGTAAGTCTTGATGCGAGCATCGCCTGCGGTGGTGAAGTCGCCAGCATCAGCATGATAAGTGCCCTTCCGGAAGTCAACTCGCTCCACAATCTCGGGAATAATGAAATTCAGGTCTGTGTAGCCTTGGCCATGACCGTGGCTGCGCAAGTTTACTTGCACACCGTCAATGGATGTTGAGAAATCTGTGCCGTGATCAAGATTGAATCCTCGTAAAAAATACTGGTTAGCCTTGCCAGTGCCAGAATGCTGCGTCGCGACAAGGCCAGGGACAACTTCTAGGATTTCACCAACGCGCGTGATGGGTCGGTTTTTAAAATCATCATATCCAACTGTGCCGCTGGAGCCTGCTGCAACAGTACCAATCTGGCCGATGTTGCGACCTGTTACGATGATTTCTGTAATGTCGTTGTCAAGCAAAACCCCGCTTGTTTCATTTGCCGAAAGTGCAGGCACGCTTGTGAGAACTGCAGCAATGCAAACGGACGATGCCGACCAATTATATCGCATAAAATAAACCTTGTTATAAAACCCATAACATTTTGGAGCGTGTAGTGCACAAAGCCGTATCTTGTTGTTTATATGCATTAAGTACAGGCCTCAGTGCCTTGAGTTTGAACTTTTGATGCAAAAAAACGGATAATAACTGCTCTGTGAATACTAGCCTGTATGCATGAAGCACAACCAATGCCGCATTGACTAATGTCAGGCCCTTGTTTGAATACGTTGGTGATTCAAACAAGGGCGCACGTCCGTCGCCAGATAAATTGGACTCAGTTTAGGTTTTTGTGATTGGAGGCTTCTTTATGCCAAAAGCTCCATACGAGCGGCCTCGTGATGAAATGTCACGCGCGGTATTGCAATATGATACTTTGTTGCCTGATTACAGCAGTAACGGCGCGTTTCATGTTCTCACTCCACCGTTACAGATTTAGCCAGGTTGCGCGGCATGTCCACGTCGGTGCCTTTTTCAACCGCCGCATAATAGGCCAATAACTGCACCGGCAGTGCATAAAGAATGGGGCTGATCAAATCGCCGGCTGTCGGCCTGGCCACATGAGCATGCCTGCCTGTTGGCGGGGGTTCCTCGGCCGAGGACGGGAGGGGGGCGGGGGGGGGGGGGGGGGGGGGGGGGGGGGGGGGGGGGGGGGG
>JAAHTG010001060.1_pt1 | contig 11793 bp, 9 predicted proteins | sample 6116081 | NCBI WGS metagenome assembly JAAHTG01 (sample SAMN13939989, study PRJNA603662) | sponge metagenome | isolation source: marine sponge | host: Mycale hentscheli | place: New Zealand | collected 2005
CTCCGTTCTTCCGCTTGGTTATTGACCGCTATGAGTTAGACAAAGCAAAGCAGGAGCTAGGACCAGAAGGAGCAGAGCAGTTACGCAGTGATCTTGAGAAAGCTTTAGCTGATGTAGAGCGTAGTGTATCACAGGAAGTAGAAGTACAGAACTTTAGGAACGGTATATTCCAAGCACTCAAGAACTTACTTATCAGTGGTAACAGCTTGTTGTACTTACCTGATGAAGGTGGTATGCGTGTGTTCCGCTTGGATCGTTATGTTGTAAAGAGAGATCCAATGGGTAACGTTACACACATAGCTATTAAAGAAACGGTAGCACCTATGATGTTACCTGAGAGTGTTCGTGATGAAGTGTACAGACAGGAGAAGGAGAACAGCTGTGACTTATATACATCTGTTGTACGAGAAGGAGATAAGTATATTGTACAACAAGATGTTAAAGGTATTGTTATAGAAGAAAGCCGTGGTGAATATCCTATTGATAAATCTCCTTGGTTGCCACTTCGCTACACACAGATTGATGGCGAAGATTACGGTAGAGGTTTTGTAGAAGAATACATTGGTGACATCAAGTCGCTTGAAGCTTTAACAAAAGCAATCGTAGAAGGTAGTGCAGCAGCAGCTAAGGTATTGTTCATGGTTAATCCTAACGGTACTACAAGATCCCGCACACTGGCAGAAGCACCTAACGGAGCTATTGTACAAGGCAGTGAAGGAGATGTATCTGTACTACAGCTTAACAAGTTCAACGACTTCCGTACTGCTCAAACAACAATGCAAGGTATAACAGACAGGCTGAGCCAAGCATTCCTGTTGACGAGTGGAGTGGTAAGAGATGCAGAGCGTGTAACAGCAGAAGAGATAAGGATGCTAGGGCAGGAGTTAGAAGCTGCACTTGGTGGTCTTTACTCTTTGTTATCACAGGAGCTACAGCTACCAATCGTTACTCGCTTGATGGATAAGATGTCCAAAGAGAAGAGACTACCGAAGCTACCTAAAGATATTGTTAAGCCTACTATTGTTACAGGAGTGGAAGCTTTAGGTAGAGGTAACGACTTACAACGACTCGACCTATTCCTTGCAGGAGCTAACCAAGTAGTTGGCCCTCAAGCAGTAACACAGTACTTAAACGTTAATGACTATTTTAAACGTCGTGCTACAGCTCTAGGTATTGAAACCGAAGGCTTGATCAAGACGGAAGAAGAAATTCAACAAGCTATGCAGCAAGCTCAGATGATGGAGATGGCACAGAAACTCGGAGCACCCGCAGTCGCACCTGCCGTCAACGCAGCACAGGAGCAGTACATGGCATCACAACAAGAACAACAACAACCACAGGAAGAATAACAGATGGCTGACTTACACCGAGTAGAGATAAATGAGAAAGTACAAACCGAGATTGAACCTGATGCAGCGGACGCTGTTGAAGCAGTACCTCAAGAACAAACAGGAGAAGAACAACAACAAACGGATAGACCTGAGTGGTTACCTGAGAAGTTTAAAAGTCCTGAAGACATGGCTAACGCTTACAACCAGCTTGAGAAAAAGATGGGCAGCGGGGCTACTGATGAAGAACAACAAGATGATACTAATACTACAGAAGAAGAAAATGAAGGAGATGTACCAGATGACAAGTCTGATGATAAAGAGAACGCTGAGTATAGTGCTGTTGTTACTGATGCTTCTAAAGAGTTCTTTGCAAACGACGGTCAACTCTCTGATGAAACTTACGAGAAGCTTGCTCAAGCAGGGCTCCCAAAAGAATTAGTAGATAGCTATGCAGCTGGACAACAAGCACTGTTACAATCCGAAGAGGGAGAGATTAAGAGTGTGGCTAACGGACAGTTTGATGCTATGGCAGAGTGGGCTAACGATAACTTAGGACAGGAGGAGATAGATGCATTTGATGATATTGTTACTGGAGGAACTAAAGAACAAGCTAAGTTTGCGGTTAAAAGTCTTTATGATAGATATGAACGAGCTAATGGTTCTTCACCTAAGCTTGTACAAGGAGCTGTTACTGGTGGTTCTACTTTGCCTTTTAAATCAATGCAAGAGTTAGCTCGTGCTCAGTCAGACCCACGTTATAAGACAGGAGATAAAGCTTATCACGAAGAGATTGACAGAAGGCTTTCTGTGAGTAGACTATAATTTTATTCATAACTGATGTGTGTGTGACGCCTTGGACTTCCAAATTTTTCTCCCTGTGCTTATTGGTTGGCATAGGTTTTTTTACTACTGGATGTTCCAAGGCGTCCTTCTATCCGGGTGTCGGAGCTACAGGTGGAGCAGCTGTTGGTAGCATCGGTGGTCCTGCTACTGCTGCTGGTGGTGCTGCCATTGGATGGGGAGTAGGAGAAGTATCCAAATACATGGAAGAAAACCAACATTTAACAGAGCAAGTAAAAGCTTTGAATGAAGGAGATGTACAGAAACTTGTACAAAATCAGCTCGATGAATCAATGGATAACGGCTTCTTTGACAGCATGCTCACTGAATTTTATGGCTTGCTAAAAGTATGTCTTGTGGGTGTAGTCTTATGGAATGTCATACCGATCATATATACGAGGTACGTTCACAAGAAGGCAAAGAGTTAAGTTCCAACTGCAAAGATACAGCAGGATTTACAAAGCGTTGAGTAACAAAGATAAAGCAGTAGTATTGACAACTCTTTGTTTTATCACTTTACTTATAGTAATAATTTTATAGACAAATAGCGACAACTAGTCCCTCGACCTACTGCGGTAGACAATCCTGTGTTGATGAAAGAAGTGAAAGTCCACAAAAACAAAACACTAATAATAACTACAACATATAAGGAGATAATATAATATGGCTAATGGCGATACATCCCCCTCACGTGTAGGACAAGTTAACTCGGCTGGTGATGTCGATGCTTTGTTTCTTAAAAAGTTTAGCGGAGAAATCCTGCAAACCTTCGAAGAGTCAAACATCTTCAAACCACTGCATACTGTCCGCACAATCGACAGCGGTAAATCCGCTCAATTCCCTGTAACAGGCGTTGCGTCTGCTGACTACCACACTCCCGGCGAGAACATTGCCGACAGTGGAAACAGCTACCTCAGCGACATCAAGAAAGCAGAGAAAGTAATTACCATCGATAAGATGTTGCTTGCTTCTACTTTCTTATCAAACATCGACGACGTAAAGAACCACTACGACATCCGCAGCGTTTACGCTAACGAGTTGGGTAAGGCTCTTGCTGTACGTTTCGACACTGCTATATCTAAAGTGTTTATCGCTGCTGCTCGTTCGGCTGCTGCTATCACTGGTGGTAAAGTAGGAGGTATCCTTGATGTCTCTGCTAACGCAATGGGAACAGGTGCTGACTCAGGCGACGACGCTGACAACACTGATCCTACAGGTGCTGAGTTAACAGCTGCTCTCTTCACTGCGGCTCAAAAGCTTGACGAGAATGACGTTCCTAGCGACGGTCGTTTCGCAGTAATCCGTCCACAAGAGTACTACAAGTTAATCACTGGTGGTGCTGGTGCGTTGGCTATCTCTACTTCTGCTGTCAATAAAGACGTCGGAGGTTTAGGAAGCATCGCTTCTGGATCGATTCCTCAAGTTGCTGGCATCAGCATCTACAAGTCCAACCACATTCCTTCAACTGATTTGTCTGCTGTTGCTACTGGCGACGGAGCTGCATCTAACGATGTATTCGGAGTAGGCGGAACTGGGTACAACGGTAACTTCACTAATACTCTTGGTGTTGTTGCTCACAGTGCTGCTGTTGGAACCGTTAAACTGCTTGATCTTGCTACCGAATCCGAGTATCAGATCGAGCGTCAAGGTACGCTTTTCGTAGCTAAGTACGCAATGGGTCACGGAGTTCTCCGTCCTGAGTGTGCTATCGAGCTTCAGAAGTAACACTCTCTCTCGGTGCTGGGGAGGTCTGTGATTCGTTCCGCTCCCCTCTACCGAGTATTTTTATTTATATAAAGCTATGGCACTGACTACTAAATTAAACGCTGTTAACACAATGATCTCCGTTATAGGGGAAGCTCCAGTAAATGCACTAGGAGGAACAGCAGTACCAGTAACAGTTGTCCAAGCAGAAGCTGTATTAGACGAGACTAGTAAAGCAATACAGTCCGAAGGATGGCACTTTAATACAGAACACGAGTATACACTTACTCCTGATGCCTCCACCTCTAAGATTGTACTACCTAGCAATACGCTAAAGGTTGATCTTAACCCTGAAATTTATACAGACTCAGACCCTGTGCAGCGTGGACTTACGTTGTATGACCGCAAGAATCACACGGATGTCTGGTCTAAGGAGGTTAAAGCCTCCATTACTTTTGAATTGGAATTTACAGATATGCCTGAGCAGTTCCGACATTACATATCCGTTAAAGCAGCTCGTATATTTGCTAACCGCTTCTTAGGCAGCAGAGAGATAGAAGGCTTTGCGTTGAGAGATGAGATAGAAGCTAAAGCTAGAGCAGTAGACAGCGACTCAGAAAACGCTGATAGAACTATATTTGATAACTACAGCGTACTACGAGTGCTTGACAGATAATGCCTCTGTTAGTTAACAGTGTACCTAACCTAGCACAAGGTGTATCACAACAGCCTGACAATTTAAGATACCCCGGTCAGTGTGATGAGCAGATTAATGCGTGGGCTACTGTTGTAGAAGGACTTGTTAAACGACCTAACACACGTTATGTAGGTAAGCTGTTTACCTCTCCTCTCAGTGATGACGCTTATGTGCAATACATAGACAGAGATGAGAACAATAGATACGCAGCTGTTATAGATAGCAACGACGTATCAGTGTTTGACTTAGCGGATGGTGCAGAGAAGACAGTAACAATAACAGCAGACGCACAGACTTACTTAGATGGTATCACTACCCCAAGAGAGAATGTAAAAGCGTTAACTGTTGCTGACTATACATTCATAGCTAACAAAGAACAGACAGTATCATTAGGTTCCTCGGTTAGTCCTGCTCTATCCTATGAAGCTTTAGTATTTGTTAAGTTAGGCGATTACGATAAGCAGTACGCAGTACACACTATATTCCCCGGAGCTGATGGCGAGTTTGATACTGGTGATGATGTGGAGCAATCTTTTGACGTACTCAGTGGTGATGGCGTAGGAGGAGATGGCAGCGACGCAGATACTATTGTTATAGCCACACAGTTGTACGACATACTAAACGCAGGAGGTGCTAGCGATCACGTAGGTTCTGCTGTCGTAACCCACGCTGGTAATAACTACTCAGCTTCTTCACCACCTGCTGTTACTTTTGATAACACAGGCACGGGAGGATCAGGTGCTACAGCTATAGCTGCGGTAAGTGCGGGAGGTGCTGTCACTGAGGTTATTATAACAAACGGAGGTAGTAACTACGCTTCGGCTCCTACTATAACTATAGCCAATCCACCGTCCGGAGGCAATGTAGCACAAGCTACTGCTGTATTAGGAACTGTAGCAGCTTTCAACGGAACGGTGGTAAGAGAAGATGCTGTTATAAAATTTACAGCTACTGAAGACTTTAGGATACACACCAATGATGGGTTAGCTGACCAAGGATTAGGTTTAGTATACAAAGAAGTATCTAATATTACAGACCTGCCAGCTAAGGCTTTTAATGATTTCCGAGTAAAAGTAAAAGGAGACACAGAGCTGGTACAAGACGACTACTATGTAAAGTTTCAAACTAAAGACGGTAATGATTTTGGTGAAGGTACTTGGATAGAAGATATAGGATATGGTGTAAAGACTGAGCTTAATACAGCTACTCTGCCCCTACAGCTTAAACCTGATGATGCTACTTTTAACACTTGGACTTTAGACACAGCTACTTGGTCTAACAGATTAGTAGGAGATGATGACACTAACCCTGCTCCCACATTTGTAGGTTCTAAGATAAACGACATCTTCTTCTTCAAGAACAGGTTAGGATTGTTAACGGATAACAGTATCGTGTTCAGTGAAGCAGATGAGTACTTTAACTTTTGGAGGACTACTGTGTTATCTCTGTTAGACTCTGCACCTATTGATGTAGGAGTAAGCCATACAAAAGTAGCTATACTGCAACACGCTGTACCCTTTCAAGAGAAACTGATTATCTTTTCTAACAGTACACAATTTGTGTTAAGAGGTGCAGACCTACTAACACCTAAGACTGTAAGCATTACACCTGCTACTGAGTACGATTCATCGGAGACTATTAAGCCGTTGGTGCTTAACAACTATGTATACTTTAACTTCCGTAGGAACAGCTACGAAGGATTAACAGAGTACTTCATAGACAACGATACTGCTATCTTTGACGCTGCTGAGATTACTTCACAAGTACCTACTTATATACCGTCGAAGATAGAGTTGATGGTAGGCACTGCTGTTGAGAACTTAGTTGTAGCTGTAAACGGTGACAGGACTACGATGTTTGTTTACAAGTTCTTTTGGCAGAATAAAGAAAAGATACAAAGTGCTTGGCAGAAGTTTACATTTAGTCGGTCTATTGTAAGTATGGGCTTTATTGAGTCTGATCTATATGTAGTAACAAAGGACAGCACTGATACATTCCTTGAGAAGCTACCAATGGAAAACGACCTGCAAGATGACAACGGATACACTATATTGTTAGATAGCAGGATAGACAACACAGCGGTATCAATAAGCTACGACGCTCCTACTAATACTACTACTATCAGTGGCTTTCCTTATGACCCAGTAGGTGTGGATGTATATAGCAAGACAGGACACAAGTTTACATTCACTCGTACATCTGCTACAGAAGGTACAGTAAGCGGTAACCTTACAGGCAAAGACTTCTTTGCTGGCATCCCTTACGATATGTTGTACAAGTTCTCCGATCAAACACTGAAGCAACCAACCGAGCGAGGCGGACGAAGTGCCAGTGATTACACCTTCCAAACTATTCGTAGCGGTAGTCTTAACTATGCGGACAACGGACACTTCACTGTGGAAGTAACACCTAAGTTTAGAGATACATATACATACGCTTTCAACCCTGACGTCTTAGGGGCTAACTTAGTACTTAACAGCTTCACCCCACAAAACGGACACTTTAGATTCCCTGTACAATGTCAACCAGAGGATGCAACGATAGAGGTAAAGAGCAGTTCTGCCTTGCCTTGTAAGCTATTAGCTGCAGAGTTTGAATCCATGATGATACCGAGGAGTAAGAGATATGGAAGTTAGAGTAGAGCAAGCACAGCCTGATATGGATGCCTTTGACTTGTACGACGATATGAGGGAGGAAGACATGGTTGAATGTATCGGTCTTATGCACCACCCTAAAGATGCAGTTATTGAATCCTTTGTTTGTTCCAGTAAGTGCTACAGTGTAAGGAGTGCGGAAGGATTGCATTGCTGCTTTGGTGTGAGCCGTCGAGAAGACGATGTAGGAGTTGTGTGGTTACTGGGTACTAGGCAGATGCCGAAGATCCGTAAGTTCTTTTTAAAGCACTCCAAGCAGTATGTTGAGGAGATGATGGATGGTTTTGACTACTTAACTAATGTTGTAATGAAGACGAATTACCTTAGTTATAGGTGGTTGAAGTGGTTGGGTGCTGAGTTTAACGATTGCCAACTAGATGGTTATCAGTCATTTATATTAAGGAGTAAGTAACGATATTATGTGTTTTCCATTAATAGGAGCAGCTTTAGCACCCGCAGCAACAGCAGGTATGCAAACCCTTATAGGAGCGTCTGTAGTCAGTGGCTTCGCTTCTCCTCTTGTGGGTTACATGGGGCAGAGAAAACAAGCTAAACAACAAGCTGCTTATCAAGCACAGGCCGCTGCTGCGGAGCGTCAACGCTTCATGCAAGAACAAACTTCTATCCGTATGCGTCAAGCACAGGAGCAGGAAGCTGTGGGTCGTGAGCTAGAGCAAGTCAGTAAGAAGTCACAAGAAGCTTTAGCTCGTTCTAGGGTGTCAGCAGGAGAAGCAGGAGTGGCAGGAGCATCTGTACAAGCTTTGATGGATGACTATGTTAGGCAAGAAGCAGGGTATCGTGCAGCAACTTTAAGGCAACAAGAGTTAGGTGGAGTAGCTACAGGCTTAGGTTTAGAACAAGCAGGGTTCGCTACACAACAAAGACAGATCGGTATTAACAGACCTATAGCTAGACCTAGCTTCTTAACTGCTGGCTTACAATCTCTATCGGGAGGTTTAGGAGCTACGGTTACTGGTTTACAGTTAGGACAGATGAGTGGCGGCGGAGGTGGAGGTGCTGGAAGTTTTGGTCCAACCTCTACAGTTTTAAAAAGAACAAGTTAACATGGCTAAAGAAAGAGTACAAGTACAAGGATTAGGAGGAGCCGTTCCCGGTATATCTCCAACAATTCAACGAGGCGGTCAGTATAGTGTACAAGTACAGCAAGCTGGTCGTAACAAGTTGATGGATCTTGCTGATGCTCTTGGTCAAGTTAATCCGATACTACAGCAGTACGGTAAGTTACAGAAGGTGCAAGAGCAGATCGGTATAGAGGAAGCTGAACTGATAGAAGAACAGAATGTAACTAAAGAGTTAAAACGTCGAGGCGGTAAAGGAGGCGGAGGTTTTGACCCATTGGCTAGGTTTAACAGAGATAGGGCTTTTAGAGATACGTTGTTAAAACGACATATCAATAACACAATGCTGCCTAACTTAAACCTAAAAGCTCAAGACTTAATAGATGCAGAGAAATATAAAACAACTGAAGAGTTTAGTAACGCTTTAGAAGCTTCTGTTAACGAAGAGTGGGAAGGTCTAGTAGGAGAGGTGGGGGAAGGTTTAGCTAATACCACCGCAGGTAAAGCACTTTGGGGTTCGGTTACTGCTCCCTATAAAAACAAATTAAGACTTAAATACGAAGAAGCTAAAGACGCTTTTATAGCTGATGAAAAAGTAACAGAGATGGGAATAAGTTTTAATGCTCTGTTTAGCGGAGGTCGTACTGTTAATAGTAAGGATTTACAGGAAGTTATTAAAGGATATGACGAAGCTCTAGCAAGTGATCTGCCTCAGTTACAAAAGAAAGAAAGAACTGCTCTTTTAGTGCAAGCTGTAAAACAGCAAGCGGTACGGCTAGATGCGGACAAAAAGTACGATGCAGCCTTTAGTTTACTAGAAGGCGTAGAATCAGTAAAGTTAAACGGGTTTGAGGTATTTAAGGGGACAAAAGCCTTGGCAGAGTTGAACTCCATAAGAGACCAAGTAGTTGGTAAGATAGACAGCGTAGCTACACAATCATCGGCTGAGAAAAGGGATGTTTTAAAAGGGCGATTGCTGTCGGTACTTGCTTCTAATCCTATAAGGTTTGAAGATATGCCTGAGTCTAAGATTAAGACACTTAAGGCTGCTTTTTCTACTCTTGATCCTGATATGGATGATGAAGAGATGTTAACTAAAATACAACAAGCTTTTGAAGGCCCCGGTGATTTTGGGCAGAATCTAGGTAACATTTTAGAATGCATAGCTAGTGAAAGCGATTTAGCAGCAAAGTTATATTTTAGGATTAACGACGATATATTAAGTCAATGGGAAGCCATTAAGAAGGCGGGTGTTACACCGATGCAGAAGACTGATGAGAATATAGCAGAAGCCTTAGAAGGTTTAGAAAGATACGCTATTGATAACCCAGAAGACCCAGCACCGTGGAAAGGATACATATCAGAGCAAGGCGGTAGGGTTCCGAAGTTTGATGAGTTGCTAGAGCGGTCGGAAGAATTAGCTGCGGGTGTTTATGTGTTAAATAAAGATTACTACAAAACTGCAGGGACTGCCCTACGGGAGCGTTTAAAAATTGCTGAAGATAAAATAACAGAAGGGATTCCATCTATTACTACCGGCTCCTACTTCCCTTTTGCCTTATCATATATAAAAAAGGAGTTAAGAAAGAAAGCAAAAACTATTGCTAACGAAGACCCAGAAGTAAGAGATGCTAAATTAGAAGAGCTACAACGTACACTTTTAGAAACAGAAACAAGTCGTTTTGATGGGATGGCACAAGCTTCTACTGTTGATTTTAAAAAGACATCAGTAACAGAGCTCGCTGGGGAGGCTGCTAAAACAATGCAACAGAAATACCCTACAATGCGTCCAATGGGTGAGCGTCCTCAATTCTTCCGCAGAGAACTAGCTATTGACAGGCAGAAGATGGTAGAAGACCGCGACTTTATTGAGTTAGGACTTTCACTTACTCGCTACGGCTTTACCTCGTTTGATCCCGAAAGTTGGAAGTTGATACAAAAAGCTGGGGTAGGTATAGATGCTGCCGATGTTCGCTTGTTTTCACATAGGGCTGAGTTTAATAACAAAGTTGACGAGTGGAAAGAGGTTGTTAGAAAAGACGCAATTAGACAGGAACTTACTGAAGAAGAAAGGGAGCAAAGAGACATATACAACGGTTTTGGTATTTACAATGAGGCTTCTTTAATTGACTTTGAGGACGCACAAAGTATTTACTATCGATGACTAAAGAAAACTTAGAAGCAGCAGATAACGACCTTTCTTCTTCTAATGTTGATGACGTACCTGAACGCCCTTCTTTTGAATACTACAAACCGTTTGGTGCTACAGCGTTAGAGTCGACCGTCACACCGAAACCTCCTCCTGTAAGACCTTTAGTCGATCCCAACTTACCGCCAGAAGTAGGTCAGTTCTTAGAGAAGTACGCTGACACAGAAACTGCGGAAGAAGAGTTTAGTACGTTTGAAACTATCACAGGTTACGGTGCGGGTATGGCTACGGAGGTTGGTACTTTTGTAACATTAACAAGTGCTCTTGCGAAGTGGAACAGGGCTAGTATGGTGGGACCCGGTGCTCTTCGTAATCTTACTCCTGTAGGCCTAGGAACTACAGTTTTTATCGAAGGTATGTCAGCTTATGGTGCTAACTACGCCCAGCAGATGTACTTAAAGGCGTACGGCTTAGATAAGTCTGAGAACATAAATGCAGGTGAACTTATTGCCTCTACATTATTAGGACCGAGTCAAGTGGCTGAGAGGGTGGAGGAAGGAGTAACTGGTGCTTTTAAGTATATTTTAAAGAATGAAAGTTTTGATAAACTAAAAGCGTGGAAGGGTGGGCAGTTCTTAACGAAAGAGGGAACAGGTCGTTTTATCACAGGAGCTTCTTTAGGATTAGCTGAGTCAGCTATAAGGCAAGAGATTGAATCAGCGTTAAACGGAACCGAAAGGAACATATACGACTACCTAATATCAGCAGGTGCTGGAGGTGGTATGCAGTACTCACTTTTTAAATTATGGGGTGAGACAGGTAAGTGGGGAAGAGATCAAGCCGCTACTGCTTTTGGTAAATCAAGAAAAAGATTAGAGGATAGAAAGAGTGAGCTGTTACAGGAATTAAAAGAGTCGCAACAGACGGGCAACAAGTACAAGAAGAAGGGTGCGTCTATACGTATCACCAAAGAAATAGAGAAAGTAGAACAAGCACAGACAGTAATTGATGAAGCTTCTGAATCTGTGGTAAAAGCGAACGATGCTGCAACTAAAAGAGAGCAGGAGTTAAGTAAGGATATTGATCCTATTGAAGAGCCTGTTGCTCCTGTGGAGGCAGAAGTAGAAGTAAAAGAACCTAAAGAGGTCGCACCAGTTATTACGACTGATAACCCTGAACAACCAATACTTACCCCACTTAATGTTCACGAACCTCCACCTATACCAACAACCAATGCTCCCCCAAAAAGAGACAGTCTTGTAGATGAAGCTCGAGAAGGCAAACGGGGAGGGGGGGGGGGGGGGGGGCGGAAACAGGGGGGGGGGGGGGGGGGGGGGGG
>JAAHTG010001849.1_pt1 | contig 11789 bp, 17 predicted proteins | sample 6116081 | NCBI WGS metagenome assembly JAAHTG01 (sample SAMN13939989, study PRJNA603662) | sponge metagenome | isolation source: marine sponge | host: Mycale hentscheli | place: New Zealand | collected 2005
CCCAATAGCGCGATCTTCGCTTTCAGCAATGATAACCAGTTTATCATAAGCTTCAATAGAAACACCTACGGATTTATATTTTCCCGGGTTTGGCATAAAGGTTCCTTCCCATAAATGACTTTTCCTACTGTATATAATCCCAAGCGGCGTGGGTCAAGACCCAAATACGGAAACAAGAAAGTTATCATACAAGGAATTAAATTTGATTCTAAGTGGGAAGGCGAAAGATACCTATACCTAAAGTCACTAGAACGCGCAGGAACTATCAGAGACTTGGAGTTGCAGGTTCGATTTAACTTGATGGTTAATGACCAGAAGATATGCGCTTACATCGCTGACTTCTGTTATGAGCGCGAAGATAAAGACGGTGTGTGGCATTACGTTGTTGATGACGCTAAAGGCGTTGAGACGCCAGAATTTAAGCTAAAAAAGAAGCTTATGAAAGCCTGTTTAGGTATTGATATTCTATTATCGAAAAAAACTGCTTGACACAAACCCACTCTATATGGTTATAGTTGGGACTCTAGTAAACAGCAGAAAGGATTCGACATGAATAGTCGTGAATTATTCGAAGTCCGAGAAGAGCTAAAGGCAGCAATTGATAAATTGCGTAGTGATTTGAAGGACGTTGAGCAAAACTTAAAAGACACATATTTAACTCGTGCGAGAGAAGCATTAGGTGTCGATGGTAAAGATTTTGGCACAGCAAGTTTTATGGATGGCAACCGCAAGATTAAAGCAGTTGTCTCTAAAAAGGTGTCTTGGGATCAAGATTCTTTGCGTGAAGCTTTAGGTAGTTTATCTGAAGAAGACGCTAGGCACTATGGTAAGTTGACCTTTGCCGTAGAAGAGCGCAAGTTTACAAACGCTCCACCTGCAATCAGAAGCATTCTTGAAGAATGTCGTACAACAGAAGTTGGTCGCTTCACAGTAGAATTGGATACATAATATGGCTTTACAAATAATCACAGCCGATCAGAGACTTGCCGAAAAGAAGGGTCATAAGATCGTAGTTTGCGGTGCAAGCGGTGTAGGTAAAACTACACTTGCTCGTACACTTAATCCAAGCACAACATTGTTTATGGATTTAGAAGCAGGAGATGCAGCTATTGAAGGTTGCGCAATTGACGTTGTTCGTCCGAGAACTTGGGCAGAATGCCGTGATCTTGCTTGCTTCTTAGGTGGTCCTAACCCATCATTAGCAGAAGATCAACCATACAGCGAATCACATTATAACTATGTTGAGCAGATGTATGGCGATGGCGCTGACGTTTGGCAAAAGTATGACACTCTATTCGTGGACTCGATTACTGTTGCAGGTCGTCTTTGCTTTCAATGGTGCCTACAGCAACCAGAAGTCAGATCAGAACGGTCTGGCAAACTAGATACACGAGCCGCATATGGTTTGCATGGTCGTGAAATGATGTCTTGGCTTACTCACATACAGCACATTCGCTCTAAGAACGTTGTGTTTGTAGGTATTCTTGATGAAGTCACAGATGATTACGGAAGAAAACAGTACCATCTTCAAATTGAAGGTAGTAAAACTGGAAGAGAATTGCCCGGAATTGTTGACGAAGTTATCACTATGTCTATCTTGACAGGTGATCACGGACAGTATCGTGCATTTGTATGTCAGCCTTTAAACGAATGGGGCTATCCTGCAAAGGATCGCTCTGGAAGACTTGACGTAATTGAAGAACCACACTTAGGCAAGCTCATGGATAAAATGAGTAGCGGTGGACATAAAACTGACAAAGAATTAATCTTTGTTGATCCAACAACACAAAACACTAGCGAAGGAGAAGCATAATGCTTAATTTAAATAACGTTCCACAAGACGAAAATCCACAAAACCAAGAATTCACACTTATCCCAAAAGGGGCAGTGGTTCGAGCAATTGTATTAGTACAGCCGGGAGACATTGAAATCCCTGAGTTTGGACAAGGGGCTTGGTTTAAGAAGTCTGCAAGTACATCTGCAAAGTGGATGAACCTTGAATTTACTATTATCGGTGGCGAGTATGACCGCAGAAAGTTTTGGCACAGCATATTCGTTGATGGCGATAAGCTAGGTCAAAGTGGTATGCCATTGGCAAAAGAAATCGGTTTGCGCACATTAAAAAGTATTGTTGAGAGCGCGAGAGGTATCTTACCATCTGATATGACGCCACAAGCACAGCAAAACCGAAACATTACAGGTATGGCAGACTTGAATACATTGGAGATTTGTGCGAAAATCGGTATCAAGAAGGGTACTAATGGTTACGCCGACAGCAATCAGCTCATGGCGGCACTAACACCCGATAATAGAGAGTTCTTTACTCAAGGAGTGGCACAGCAGGGTTCAGCGCCTGTTGCCAACACAGCACCACAAGCGGCAAGTCCGCAACCAACTGGTGCAGTACCTTCTTGGGCGCAAAGTTAATCTAGTGGCAGGGTCTATCTGCACCCGCTAGAACACGGACAGGGGGGCCGTGCGCCACAATCCCCCCAACTATTCTAGCAAATAGGTTTATTATGATATTACGTCCTTACCAAGAGGTAGCCGTTTCTGACGCGTGTAACGCATTAGACAAACACGGTAATACCTTAATCGTCGCTCCTACAGGAGCAGGCAAAACAATTATGCTTTCTGCTTTGGTTGGTAAGAGACATGAAAAAGGCAGAAGAGTTTTAGTAATACAGCATCGTGACGAACTCGTTTCGCAAAACAAAGCGAAATTTGAGAAGGTCAATCCGTATATTACCACAAGCATTGTTAATGGCACCGTTAAACATTGGGATGGCGAAGCCGTGTTCTCAATGGTTCAAACAATGTCGAGAGACAGAAACCTACGTGATCGTCCAATGTTTGATATGGTTGTAGTTGATGAAGGCCACCATGCAGCCGCACCAACTTATATGAAAGTAATTAACGCTGTTCTTGAAGACAATGACAGCGCAGAGATTGTGGGCTTTACAGCTACGCCTAACCGTGGCGATGGCAAAGGTTTGCGGTCTGTATTCAATAATTGCGCACATCAGATTGAATTAGCAACTTTAATTCGTGAAGGATTTTTAGTGCGTCCTAAATCATTCGTGATTGATCTTGGCGTTGGCGATCAACTTGATAACGTCACTAAGCGCGGCAAAGAATACGATATGGAAGAAGTTGCGGCTATCATGGATCGACAGGTGATTAATGATAGGATTGTATCTGAGTGGAAAGCGAAAGCATCTGGAAGAAAAACTGTTGTGTTTTGCTCCACAGTCTCACATGCCGAACACGTTTGCGACTCGTTTATAAACTCTGGTGTTAAAGCAAACTTTGTTACTGGAGAGACAGACAAAGACGAACGCGCACAGATGCTACATGATTTAGAGTTTGGCGACTTACAGGTAATCGTAAACGTTGCTGTGCTGACAGAAGGGTTTGATGCTCCACCAGTATCTTGCGTGATCTTAACCAGACCATGCTCACAAAAAGGCACAATGGTTCAGATGATAGGCAGGGGTCTAAGAATACTCGATCCAGAGCTATATCCAAATACTATTAAGACAGACTGTATCGTCATGGATTTCGGCACATCTATCATTACACATGGCGGTTTGGACGAAACAGCTAACTTAGATGGCGCGCACAAGACTGAGGGCGGTGAAGCACCTACCAAGATATGTCCTGATTGTGGAAGTGAAGTATCTGCAAATACGCGCATATGTCCTATCTGTGAGCATGAGTTCCAGAAAAAAGTTAAGGAAGCATTAGATAGCTTCATTATGACTGAGTATGACCTGATGAAGTTATCTCCGTTTATGTGGATTGATCCATTTGGTAACGGAAACGCTATGATGGCTATGGGCTTCAGTGGGTTTACTTTGGTAGGTAATATCGGAAAATATTGGATAGCTATCGTGAAGGCTCAGAATGGGCGTCCTAGAGTGGTTTCTATCGGTGAGAAGGTACAGGCGATGGCGGCAGGCGATGATTTTCTTCGTGAGATTGAAGACAGCAACGCGGCTAATAAAACTAAGCGTTGGCTAAATCAAGCAGCTACTGACAAACAGAAAGAGCATTTACGTAGAAATGGCGTACAAATCAGTGCGATTGATTTCTCTTGGACAAAGTATAAGGCAGGTTGTTGTTTAGGGTACTATTGGAATAAGCAAAAGATTGATAAGATAATTTCAGAACAAGTTAAAAAATTAACAGGGACTGAATAGATGCCGAGATTTGAAATGTATCTTATGCTTGCTGAAAAAGAAGACGATAAAGTTGAGACTTGTGAATACGAGATGATTTGTTGGGTTAAAGACTCAACCAACATGGAAGAAATAAAAGCTTCTGCGAATGAAAAAATCAACGATCACATTGAAGAGGCCAAGAGTATTGTTCTGTTTGGCACCGCAAGTATCAGAGTTAAAGGTGAAGAAGTTATAAACATTGGGTTTAGAAACAGCGAAATAAATCCTGATGACATTGATGATGTCATAGATTTGTTCGACTTAAATGAGGAGACAGTACATTGACAGCAGCAAGTAATGCACCATCAGCACTACCGCCAATGAAAGAGTTGGCGTTCGTATTAGGTAAGTATGGTTGGGATAAGAGGTTTTGTGACCTCACAGAAGAAGAAGTACAAACACTAATATTTGCAATACAGGAATCAACACCTCTAACTAAGGAGATAAACATTGGGAAACTCGAAGAAATCTACTATAAGTCAACAGGCGCTTGGCCTTCTACTTCAATCCCATTCTAATGAAAATCCTGTAGCAGATAAAATTACTGAAGTTGTAGACAATGCAATTGTTGCAAATGAAGAAAAAAGGGAGAGACGCAAGTATATCGGTGCTTCTAGCATTGGTGATGAGTGTCAGCGTAAAATACAATATCGTTATTTAAACTACACGATTGATAAAGATAAAGCATTTAGCGCAAGAACTTTGCGTATCTTTCAGTTCGGTCATGAGATAGAAGAGTATGCTTCTAAGTGGTTAAAAGATGCAGGGTTTGATTTACGCACAGAACAAAAAGATGGAAAGCAGTTTGGGTTTTCTATAGCGGATGGGGAGATTCGCGGTCATATAGATGGCGTAATCTGTGATGGTCCTGTTGAAATGGGCTACCCTGCTCTTTGGGAATGTAAGTCAGCAAATGATAGCAAGTTTAAGGCGTTTGTTCGTCATGGTGTAGCCAAGGCTAACCCAGTGTATGCTACGCAACTTGCATTATACCAGACCTATATGGAGCTTTATGATCATCCTGCTTTGTTTACTGTTATTAATAAAAACACGTCTGAAATATACTATGAGCTTGTACCTTATGATAAAAGGTTGGCTCAAGAGGCAAGCGACAAAGCAGTGAATATCTTGACTGCGGCGAAAGCAGGTGACATTCTACCTCGTATTGCTCACACCAAAGATTTCTTTCTTTGCAAGTTTTGTGAGTTTAGAGAAACTTGTTGGGAGACAGATCAATGAATATATTGAGCGTTGGTAAGTCACCTAAAGATGTAGCCGAGCGTATTTCGAGAGAAGTGCCTCGTAGCGTACAGTTACAGACATTGATAGATACATACCCAGAGGGCGTTCAAAGGGGCAAAGAATTCTATATCGGGTCGCTTCGTGGTGAGGCAGGAAAGTCTATGGTTATTAACATAGACATGCAAAGCCCTTGGTTTTTAAATGGAAAAGATTTTGAATCCGGTGAGGGTGTCGGGGGAATATGCAAGATATTCAAAGAAGGTCGTGGTTATACATTAGCCGAATGTGTTGAATACTTTAAAGAATACATAAGCCCAGACTATGTGGCCCCACCAGAAAACATTGTTAAGCCGAACAATCCGTCAAACTTTGCAGTTACAACTGCGCAGCAGGGATTTCCACAGCAACAAAAGAGCATGAGCATCAACTCAAGCACAGATTTTGAGGATGAATACAACTATACCGACGAAAATGGCATAGTTATTGTATCAGTTCGTAAGTATTTTGAGAAAAATGTAGAAGGTGAATTGGTACTTGATGCATCTGGTAAGCCTAAAAAGCAGTTTCGTCAGTTTATGGAAGGTCGCCAAGGCATTCCAGAACCTAGACCTCTATACAATATCCCGAACATTTTGGATTCAGACAAAGTTATTTGGGTTGAAGGTGAGAAATGTGCTGATGCGCTTACATCTCTTGGGTATGTAGCAACTTGCACAATTGGCGGTGCTGGCATGTTGTCAGAAAACACAGCATATAAGTTTGATTTCACGCCACTAAAAGGTAAAGAGCTAATACTTTGGCCTGATAATGACGCCGCAGGTAAGAAGCTTGCATCTATTGTTGAAGCTCAAGCGAAAGAAGCAGGCGTAAAGTCCACAATGATTCTTAAAATACCTACTACTAAGTCTGAAAAGTGGGATGCGGCTGATGCTGTTGAAGAAAACTTTAACATTGAGAAGATGCTCAAGAAGAATGAGAGAAGTGTAAAGAAGCCAATTAATTTACTTGATGAAAGCCTGTTAGTTGACCAATACTTTATCGGGTCAGTGCCTGAGCAAAAGTTTTTAATCGGTGATACAATACCTCTTGGAGTTCCATGCGTATTTGCGGCGGCAGGAGATAGCGGTAAAGGCATGATGACACTTGATTTAGCTATGAAGGTTGCGTCAGGTACATCTATGCAGTCTGCTTTTGGCGGCCTAGTCGCAGAACACGGCGATGTCATATTAATTACAGCAGAAGATGATAAAGACGAAATGCACAGACGTATTTCTCGTCTTGATCCTCAAAGACATAGAGAAGTTTACAGCCATAAATTGCGCGTACTTCCATTGCCAAACCTTGGTGGTGTCTTTCCTATCATGCAGAAGTTCGACAATACATACTTGATGGGTGAAGAGTTTTCGCGGATTTATGATCAGATGCTAGAGATGGAAACATTAAAGCTAATCGTAATTGACCCTATGGCCTCGTTTGTTCACGCAGATGTAAACGCTGATCCGGCGGCAGGGGCTGCATTTATGAGTTTACTTGCACAGATGGCTACTGAAACTGGTGCTACTGTTATGGTTAATCACCATATGGCAAAGATCAAAGACAACGATCCAGTCACAACACCAGAACAAGCGCGTAGTCTTATTCGGGGTACTTCTGCTATTGTTGATGGCGTTCGGTCTGCATTTGCGGTCTGGTCTGTCGATGAAGGTACAGGAAAACAACGCTGTCGTGATCTTAATGTAGAATATACGCGTAATGGTGTGTTTGATGGAGCTGTCGTTAAGTCAAATGGTCCTGCAAATAGAGATATTAGACATTTTATCCGTAATCCTAATACTGGCCTACTCGAAGATAGGTCACAAGATGTCCGATCTATAACGATGTCACAATCTGTTCGGGATAGACTAGCACATATTGTTGAGTTTGTTAGAATTAGAGAACTAGATGGTCGTGCTGTTACACATGGTGGTATAAATAGTGGTATATTCCATGCTATTCGTGAGTCGGAAGCTATTGAGCCTTGCGTTGTGTATTTGCAAGGCGCAGGCGGTCAAACAACTATCAAGAAAGCCGTTACTGAAGCTCTCGCTATGGGAATGATACGAAAGTATGCCCTAACAACAGGTGGGGAAGAAAAATGGCTTGGTGCTATGGATGGATCACTCGCTAGAGGTGAGTATGAGCGTCAAACAGGTCGAGATAACATTTGACAATCGTGGGAAAATATGGCAATAATCCCATCTTTAAGGAGAAATAAAATGATTCACATTTTTAAAGATAAGAAACCCACATTGGAAGAGGCACAGTCTCTTGTAGATGGGTATGTTGAGATGGTTCGTTCACCTATTCATGGAGATATTCAGAGTCGCGTCGATGGAGAAGGGTTAATGAAAGGGCTAGATTATGATAAGGAAGCATCTGAAACTTATGGAACGGGCATTGTAGGCGATGTCGTTGTTCTTAAAGGCGATGCTAGGTGGGACTAATGGATAAAATTCCACAGAAATTTGTTGATAAGTATCAAGATGTATATAAGCAGTTTTGGGAAATTCAAATGAAGAAAGATCGCAAAGCTAACCCAAAGCTTGATTCAATATCGCCTAACTATAAAAAAAGAAGAGCATCTTTTCACATTGTTAAAGATGAAAGTGAAGAGAAAACACCGAAAGCCCTCACGAAGCAAGCATCTACAATCAATATGCTGTTGCTTCGGGGCTTCGGGATTAAAGAAATATCAGCAGTTATACACACTTCTGAGAAAGCAATCGTAAAGATTAAAGATAAATACGATCTGCCTAGAGAAAATTAATAAAACTGCTGCGCTGGCTGCATTCCATAACCTGAGAAATTGTTCGAGTTATTTCCGTATTGCTGCGGCTGGTACGGGTTTTGCATCGGGGCAAAACTACTTTGACCACCATAACCTTGATTCATTCCGTATCCGCCGTATTGTTGCGGCTGGGGATAAGGCTGTTGATAAGGACTTTGCTGGTATCCGCCACCCATCATTCCGTATTGCTGGTAAGGTGATTGCATTGGCTGCTGGCCGTAACCCGAATAATTCATTGGCTGCTGCATTCCAAAATTTTGCTGCGGGCGCTGCATACCATAACCCGAATAATTCATCATTGGCTGCGGGCGCTGCATACCACCATAACCCGAATAATTCATGGGCTGCTGGGGCCTGAACATTCCGAATCCACCCATAATACCTTGAGGTCTTTGCGGAAATTGAGGTCTTTGTGGGAATCCACCAAACATTCCCATTCCCATAGGTCTTTGACTGCCAATACCCATACCCATGTTTGGCTGAAACCCAGAGTTAAAATACCTCTGATTTTCTTGGTACTTTTGATTTGCGCCATAACTATTAATTAAGTTTTTTTGATCTGGAGTTAATCCACCCATAAAATCATCAAAAGCAGATTGATTAAAATTAGGTTTTAGCATACCAAAGTTTGCTGTTAGTGAAGGGTTAGGCCTCATCGGTCTACCCATAATTCCTTGACCGCCAGAAGCATCTGCAAAAGAAGGGTTTCCAATAGGTCTTGAAAAACTAGGTTGAGGTTGATTAGTTTTAAGAGGTGGTTGACCAGAAAATGAAGCCATAGAATTTTTACGCTCATCTCTATATTCTTCAAAAGTTTGATTTTCAGTCGGCAAAACAACACGACCCATAAATCCGTTTGCTCTTTGATCTGCGGCTTCTTTTTTTAGCCTATCATATTCTCGTCTTACTGGATCAGAAGAAGGAAAACTAGGTTGACTAAATAAATTAGGTCTAAGATTTCCACCACTAGGTAAAAGGCTACCAAATTTATCTCTACCTTTTTCATATTCTTCAAAGGTTTGACCTTCGGTTGGCAAAACAACTTGCCCCATAAAGCCTCCGGCTCTTCTATCTGCCGCTTCCTTTTTTAACCTATCATATTGACTTCTTATATCTTCTGTAGGTTGGGTCATAATTCCAGAAGACACATTAGGTCGTCCCATCGGCATCGGTCTAATTGATTTTGCGTAAGGTGAGGCTACCATGTATAATCTCCGAGTGAACTTGTTCGGGTTATAACATTTATTTAGTTTTCGATCAATAATTGATTGACTGAGTTTTTGTGTTGTTTATAAAAGCACGGCAAGGCGGTTAAATTTAATCAGATTTAAACGGGCAAAGTTAATATCAGATCAGAACTTAGATAAATTCGCTACCAAATGCGCTAACATTTATACGAATTCATCGCCGCCTTGCGCGACTATTTCCCTAAATTAATAGGTCTTAGTTTTGGCATAAGAGTGCTAGACGATACCCTGTCTGTCTCAATACATTGCCCCATACTATCCATATCCTCATATGGTTTGTACGCTTCCGGCAGTGCATTTCCACACTCATATGCGGTTCTATACAAAGTTTTCTTTTGAACTTCTGTGCCTTCTATTACATATGTCAGCACGAGCATTGTGTAAAAAGTCATAACGCTTCCTTATGTTTTTGAAATTTTCCGTTGGCATCTAATGCGGGCATCTTTGTTCTTTTTGGTTTCCCCGCGATCTCACCGCCGCACGCCATGTAGCCTGCACTATCGACCCAATTGTCGGGGTGTTCGGGATTTGATTTGATGCGTGCAACTTTTAATAGGTTCATCATAACTCCAACTTCATGCGGATTAATCACAATACCTAAATACGTTGACCAAAAATCCGCGATCATCTTGAAGTTATCTTCCATGTCGCCATGATCAGACGCTCTGTCTTTGGTCACGTATTGCTTTGCTGTTTCAAGAATTTCTGCTCTGTTAGTCATGTTTAATATCCAGTCGTTTGATCCAATTTACTAAAACCTGATAGCTCTTTAACCCGAGCAAGTCTGCGGCTTCGTGTAATGTCGGGACTTTATTTAAAGCCCTATTAACGTAATCACGCTTTAAATTATCTACTGCGGTGTTGACATCAAAATCCTCTTCGAACTTATCTAAAGGCAAGTAACCCTCAACATCGGACTTCAATGCCTCTAAATCTGATTGCGTTTTAATCCCATTTAAGCGATCAAGAATGTATCTGAAAGTTGGTCTTTCCATATTACTTTTCCCCTTCTAACTTAACAACAAGATCACGCTTAAACCTTACAGCCTCAGCCTTCGGGTCTTTAGCGTGAATAATATCGTTAAGACGCACAAGGACATCTTTAATGTCCATGCGCTCCCCTTTTAAATTCCATTTTGCCATTACCAGTCCTTCCCAAATACTTTTGCGAAAACCTCGTCAAGCATACGCTCAAGCTCTATGTCTTTTTTCATTAGTAATCCCCCTCTAATACTGGCTCCAACGCATCAAATTGCTCCTGCGCCCATTCGGGAACGCCGTTCTCCTCGTCATGAAGGTCTAAAACGCTTTGTGCGATAAAGTATACAGCTTTGGCTGTTTGGTCTTCAAAAGTGCCTGTATCGCGATCAAGACGTAAAACACGAATAGACGTGCAGTCTTTGCAATGATCATATGCCATATGACAAGCATCCTCAAAGTTTTCGGGCAACTCCTCAGCATGGGCTAAATTGTTGTAAAACTTCTTTTCCGTGCCGTGCATGAAGTGACCTGATGAAGTGATAAGCCATTGAAATGATTGTGTCATCTTATTACCTTTCTTTGCTAGACCTAATACATAACATTTCTTATGTTCGGGGTCAAGGGTATAGATAAGAAAATTTATGTTCGGGATAAAAAAACCCCGACGTTGCAGTGCGAAACCTAGCCAGTCGGGGTTAGTTAGAGCAGTGTAATCAATACAGGTAAGGGTAAACTGATTACAATAATTAAAGAATAGTAATAAAAACCACGGGTGTCAATAACACAGCAATTGGGGCAAGGTGTTCCAATCATCACCATGCCTTATGAGTCTATACGCATACGTTCTGAATAAAAAAATGCAGAGTTAATATATAACCCGATGATTTGTTCGGCTTATGTAAATAAAAAAAGGCGGGAGATCCGCCTGATTTTTTGTTATTTTAACCCGAATAATTTCTTTAAGAACTTTCGCAACCTTGGAAACCATTTGCTCGGCTTAATATCTTCTTCCATCTGACCCAGTAAATCGGTTAGTTGTTCGAAGCTTCCCTTTTCGTCTGGCTCACCGAACTCAATTTTTCCCTTGGCAAATGCTGTATCTACAACTTCGCGAAATGTTGGCTCTTTTCCGTAAGGGATTTGCTTGTTTTGAATTCTATTCATAACCCCAGAAGGTGTACGGCCTAACGCTCTAGCAATTTCTTTCGTTGGCGTCTTAGCCTCACGCATAAGGATTAACTCTGCATCGTCTGCGGCTGTCCAAGGTTT
>JAAHTG010002139.1_pt1 | contig 11786 bp, 10 predicted proteins | sample 6116081 | NCBI WGS metagenome assembly JAAHTG01 (sample SAMN13939989, study PRJNA603662) | sponge metagenome | isolation source: marine sponge | host: Mycale hentscheli | place: New Zealand | collected 2005
CTATGGCTACTCAAGTACTAAAAGACTGGGAGGTTAAAAAAGAATGTTGGGCTAATGATGTATATGTAATACAAACACCAATATCTTCAAGCTGGAAAAAAGGAGGTCAGCCAGTAAGATTGACAATAGATTATAAGAGTCAATTAAGTAGAGGTAAAGAAATATACCAACAGAACAGTAAAGAGTTAGAAGATAAGATAGATGAAGTATACAGATACGTATACGATAACAATTTAAAATAAGGATTGGCACAACCTTTCAAAGGTGCTAACATTTTTTCATAGTTTTTTAGATTAGTTAGTAAGGGGGTTACAGAGATGTAGCCCTTTTTCTATTTATACAAAACAGGCTAAATATTATTGTATATATATATGAAAGTAGAAATACAAATACCAAGTAGTTTATCTGAAATAACATTAGAGCAATACCAAAAGTTTGCTAAGTTAAATACAGATGAGAACCAAGATAGCAGCTTCTTAATGCATAAGACAGTAGAGTTGTTCTGCAACCTCAACTTGAAAGATATAGCAAAGATTAAATACATCTACGTCCAAGAAATACTAAACGATATAAACAAACTGTTTGAATCCAAACAAGACTTAATTCCTACGTTTAAAATGAAGGGAGTTGAGTACGGTTTCGTACCAGTCTTAGACGATATGACACTAGGAGAGTACATAGACCTTGATGAGAACTTTACCGATTGGGATATGATGCACAAAGCTATGGCAGTTCTTTACAGACCTATTACATTACAAAAGGGTGATAGATACCAAATAGAGGAATACGAAGGATTAGAGCGAGCTGACCTAATGAAGCAAATGCCTTTAGATGTGGTAATGGGTTGTATGTTTTTTTTTTACAATTTAAACAACGAACTACTGAAAACTACCCTGAACTATTTGAGTCAGGAAGTACCGAAGGAACTGACTACGGAGCAGCTACAAACTTTGGCAAAAAATGGGGGTGGTATCAGTCACTCTATGGACTCTCTAAAGGAGATGTTAGACGATTTGAATATATCACTAAATTAAACTTTCACGAGTGCTTTATGTTTTTAGCATTTGAAAAAGAAAAGAACCAACTAGAAGCAAAACTAATTAAGAACAGATGACAGGATTTTACAACGTAACAAAGAAAATAAAGGATGCACTTAATGCAGAGCCTTTTGTTAATACTGTTTCTTATGGCAGCTTAGATGATGTTGATTTGAATAAGCAAACCATCTTCCCATTATCTCACATAATAGTAAACAACTGTAATGTTGCGTCTAATACAATGACGTTTAACATTAGTATCCTAGCAATGGATATTGTAGACGAAAGTAAAGACGAGGTTACAGATATATTTGTAGGCAATGATAATGAGCAGGATGTACTTAATACTCAGTTAGAAGTTATTAATAGGGTTGTGGCAATACTACAAAGAGGTGATTTATATACTGACCTATTTCAAGTAGATGGAGCTGTAGGATGTGAGCCATTTGTAGATAGGTTTGAAAACAAGTTAGCTGGATGGGTAGCTACATTTGATGTATTAGTTAAAAACGATATGACTGTATGTTAACCAATACTAAAGAATCCTTAGAGAAGTTCAGAAGGTTTGTTGCTCAACAATCACGTAGTAGATTAACTAAGGGCAAAAAGAACGTTTCTAAGGGACTCTACAAAAAGTTGGATGGTGTTTTAACTGTTAGCCCTAATTCGTTTAAACTAAGCTGGGATTTAGGTTATGGTAATTTTCAAGATAAAGGTGTAAGCGGAACTGAAAAGAAGTACAACACTCCTTATAGCTATAAAAGTAAAATGCCACCAATCAAACCATTAGCGGATTGGGCAAAAGCAAAGGGTCTTAAATTAAGAGACTCAAAGGGTAGGTTTCAAAAAGGTGGATATACAACGTTAGGATTCTTAATTGCAAGAAGCATATATAAGAAAGGTTTAAAGCCTAGCTTATTTTTTACCAAACCATTTGAACAAGGTTTTAAGAAATTACCAGACGAACTACTAGAAGCCTATGGATTAGACGTAGAAGAGTTTTTACAATTTACACTAAACAAAAGATAATGAGTACAAAGATAAACGTTAGAAGTCCTTACTTTTTAAGATTTACAGAACCGATACAGGAATTTGGTATTTTTATATGTAATACTGCTGACCTTAGAAACTTTTCTGTAGATAGTAATGGTGTGATAAACAATCCTAATATAGCAAAAGGAACTATAATAGACCAGTCAGTTTATAGTTTTAGTGCAAATACTGGAGCAAGCACAATATCAAGAAGCGTTACATACACCATAGCTATACCATCAAACTACACTAACTCTGGTGACTCTACTATTGATTGCGTTCAAACATTTGACCAACCTTCACAAGTAGTAAGTCCTTCTTGTCCTGCATTTTCAGGTACAGTACCAAACCTTTCAAATATAGCCCCATCTTTAGAACAGCTTATAGATGTGGATTCTTATTTTACAGCAGGTACTGAGTCTATTGCGAGTTACGAAGTTTCAAGGGTAAGTGGTAGCGGTTCTGTAACAGCTGTTATTTCAGGTACAGGTTCAAGTACTATATGTACGATACAATCTTCTACATCTTGCGTAAGTGCGGTATTTCAATTTAAAGCAATAAACACTTCGGGTAGTTGTTCTGCGGTTTCAAATAGTTTTTCTTTTAGTACTTCAGGATGCGTTGGCTTTGATTGTGATGATGCAGACATAGACGAAACCACTGGACACATACAACAGGATGGAACGGTATATAAATCTATTAACAATGGAGGTATTCAATTAAACAAACTTCTTTATGGTTCTACTGATATTACTACGACCTTAAATGTAGGTGCTAATAATACTGGTTCAGACAGAAATATAGTATTGACTTATAGGTTTAATATTCCTATAGGATATACGAACTACCCCGGCACTTTTGACTGTGATGTAACTTATTTACAACCTGCAACCGCAACACTTATACCTTTTACTTGTGCAGATGCGGGAATCACTGGAACCTTTATATCCGAAAGCGGAAACATTGCGGCACCTGATTTAGCACTAGGAGACCTTATTAGTTGGACTCCACAATCGTTTAACGAAGTTCTTTTAGATACTCCACGAACCATAACCTTTACAATAGCACCACCAGCAACTGGATTTAGTAATTCAGGAGGAGCAGATATAACTTGTGATGTTGATATAAACCAACCTGCAAAACAAGCTAACTGCGGAACTGTAACTGTGTTTATAAGTCAAGGCTACAATTCAATAGATGATATATGCTCAGAAAGAGCAGCGGGTAATTACTGGCAAACTAGCAATCAAGTATCTACAAACGCATCAACTGCTTCAACCGCACGTTATCAACTTGGTAATAGAATGTGTTACGGTAATACACCTGTATTTGGCGGTGGTAAATGGTATGTGATAACAACAACTCAAACAACAGGAGACGCTCAATATCAGTTTTATGCAATACAGATAGACAGTTTTGGGATAGTTCAAAGTTCTCAGATTTGGAACTGTAGTACAGGCGGGGGTAATATTTAATAAAAATAAAAATGGCTTTACAAAAAGTAGATTTAAAATTGTATGTGTACTCTGGAACTTCAGGAGTTTTCTCTAGTCAAGATTTAAAGTACGAGATAACTAAAGATAGAATATCATCAAGAGATAACATTGTCTTAGAGATTGGTCAGCTTGTTAAGGATTATATTGTAACTTCTTTTAACAATGACTACGTATGTAATACAACTTGGGTAACAGCTGTTGTTAATTATTATGATTCTATAACTGAAGCAATCTATGAATCAAACGGAACTGAAACGTTTACCTATTTAGCTTTTGATGGATATGGAGACTTTCAGGAAGAGATTAACCCAGCGCTAAGTACTGACCTTTTGCAGACCAGTCTTAATATGTATTTGCCAGAAGGAACGGCGGGTAAGCTACCAATATTTGCTGAGGGTGTTGGTAAGGTTGTTATTGATTCAGTTACTACTGAAATAACAGACAGCGGAAACTCTAATCAAAAGATTCAGTATCTAACAATACCAGCAGATTCTAGTTCTGTTGAGATATATGCAACAGATGATAGCACACTTTTAAAGACTGTAACGGTTAATAATGTATGTGAGCCGAAGTTTACACCACACAAAGTAACGTTTGTAAACAAGTTAGGTACATATCAAGATATATATTTCTTTAAAAAGACAACAGAAAGCTTCAATGTAAAAGATGAGACGTACAAAAGAAACACAATAGACACCAATACCCTTACATACGGAACGAACGAAGGGCAAAAGCAAAGGTATAATGTAAACGGTTCTACTAAAATTACTTTAAATACTGGTTATGTAAAGGAAGATTTCAATAGTGCATTAGAAGAACTGTTCTTATCTGAGAGCGCTTGGATTAGATGGGAGGGTAAAACCTTACCTGTTATCATTTCAAGCAAGGATATGACCCTTAAAAACGTTTTAAACGATAAGTTAATTGATTATACAGTAGGCTTTGAGTTTGCATTTAACAAGATAAACAATGTACGTTAATGATTTCATTACAACTATATATAGAAGGGCAGCAGGTAGAGCTACACGACAACGAAAGCGTAGTACTTAAGCAAAGTATTAAGGATGTACAAGATTTAGAAAAGGTCTTCACTGATTATACTAGGACTTTCAACGTTCCAGCTTCTACGGTCAATAACAAGATATTTAAGCACTTCTATAATTTTAACATAAAAGGCTTTGATGCTAGAAGTAAAAAGCCAGCTACATTAGAATTAAACTATACTCCTTTCAAGATTGGGAATATCAAGCTAGAGGGTGTACAGATGCAGGATAACAAGCCTGTAAACTACAGGATTACTTTCTTTGGTAATATGAGTTCATTGAAGGATACCTTCAAAGATGATGACTTGAGTTCATTAGGAACACTAACAAATGTAGCTTTTTCTTATACACCATCCGAAGTATCTACATTACTACAACAAGGTAAAGATATATTCATTGGAACTGAAGTAGTGTCTAGGGGTTTAATAGCTCCATTGATAACACATACTGACCGATTGTATTACGATTCATCTCAGGACACCGCAGGCACGTTTAACCTAGCGGTAGGTGCTGAATCAAAGGGTTTAGTTTATGACCAACTAAAACCAGCTATAAGTATCTATGCATTAATAAGAGCAATAGAAAGCAAATACAATATTCAATTTAGTGATGACTTTATAAACAACAGTAACGATAAACTAACTAAACTATATATTTGGCTACATAGGAAAAAGGGAAGTATTTTTTCTGACGATTATATTACAACAAAACCAGTTAGGAATTGGACTAATATTGTAGATGGAATTAATGGAGGAGAATTTCGTTATCACGGTTTTATTAATCAAACTGTTGATGAAGGGATTAATAGATTTATTGAAATTTCAGTTTCAACTGCTTCAACTGTTGAATACGAAGTAATTGTAAAAGATGTTAATGAGGTTGTACATACTTCAGAACACATAGGTAGTTCAACACCCATTTCATTTAACGATAATTATGAACTATTTTCACAAGCATTTGGTACTTCAAACCAGTTAATGGTATTCATAAAGACATCTGACACGGCTATTTTTGATGTTGATTTTACTGTTAAAGATGTAGCTAGTAATAGGATTGGAGTATCTTCTGCTTCTACAAGAGTAACTACAGAAAATATCTATTGGTTTTCTTTGTTAAGTGAGATGCCTGAGATTAAGGTAATGGACTTCCTTACTGGGATTTTCAAAATGTTTAACCTTACTGCTTTTTACGATGGAGACGTTATAAAGGTTTTACCATTAGATAACTTTTATGCTAGTAGTACAAACACTTTTGATATTACAAAGTACTTAGACAAAGGGACGTCTGAGGTAAACTCAGTATTGCCTTATAGCTTAATAAATTTTAAATATCAAGAACCTAAAACATTACTAGCCCACAACCATAAGTTTACTTTTAATAATACTTGGGGGGCTTTAGCTTATGAAAACTCTGGAATATCTGAAGGTAGCACGTACACTGTACAACTTCCTTTTGAAAATCTAAAGTTTGAAAGGATAAAAAATAGTGGACAAGTAAACACTTCGGTTCAATGGGGATATTCAGTTGATTCAAAATCTGAACCATATATAGGCAAGCCTTTTATATTTTATGCAAATAAGATACAAAATGGGAATCCAATATCATTTTTAGAAATTGCTGGAGGTCCGGTTACATCAATACCGCAGTACTACGTTCCATCAAACTCAGTAGACGTTCAACAGGATTCCGATACAATGAATTTTGGTTCTGAAAAAAGTGAGTGGACTGCAGCTAATTTTGACAAGTCTTTATATAAAACGCATTACGATACTTATATCAAAGGTGCTTTTAGTGAGTCAAGAAGGTTAAGCAAGTTTAAAGCTTATGTTCCTATATCTGTAATCTCTAAGTTTGTTCTTGAGTATAATATAATAGTGTTTGATAATCTGTATAAGATAAACACATTGACTACTAATTGTCAAAATGGACTTTCTTCTTTTGAATTAATAAACGAAACTTTAGACTTTACAGCTTCGGCTACTGATGTGTTTGATGAAAATGCACAAACAGTTGATAGTACGATAGTAAGAGCAGACAGTACATTAATAACTGCTGATAATGCAATAAGAACTATATAGATATGATAGAGAATATTTTACAAATGCTAGAGATAGCAAAGAGGGAAAAGGAAATAGGGAAATTAACTCACATTGCGTTAGGTAAAAACAAATATCCTGAATCAATAAAAGAAGCATACAAACAATTTAAAAATGAACTATGTCAGTAACAAAAACTATTGAGATTGAAGCAAGGGTCGATAAGGCTGAAAAAGACTTGGAGGGTGTTGCAGAATCTGTACAAAAGATAGATAAGAACTTAGAAGATGTAAAGGATTCGTCTAACGTAGCAGCTAAAGGTATTAAGGGAATTGGTACGGCTTTAAAAGCTGCAGGTATTGGTTTAGCGATTGCAGCGTTTGGCAAACTTGTAGAAGTTTTTAATGAGAATCAAAAGGTTGCGGATGCATTCAATACAACATTTGAAGCACTTAGTTTAGGTTTTAACGACTTCTTTAATTTCTTAGATAGAAACGCTGGAACTGTAATAGATTATTTTAAAGGAATATTTAGCGACCCTAAACAAGCGGTTATAGATTTAGGTAAAGCTATAAAAGATAACATCATAGAACGCTTTAATAGTACCTTAGATATGCTAGGATATTTATCTAAAGCATTTAAGCAAGTATTTGAAGGGGATTTTGATGGTGCTATGCAATCGGCTAAAATGGCGGGTAAGGAGTATGTAGACGTATTAACTGGAGTTGATGGTAGTGTTGATAAAGTAGCTAGCACTATTTCTAAGGCAGCTACTGGAATAGCAGACTATACTAAAAGCACATTAGATGCGGCTAAGTCAAATGTAGACCTAACCAAATCAGCAGAGGTTGCAGCGGTTAAGCAACAAGGGCTAGTAGAAAAGTACGACAGACAGGCGGAACTTCAAAGACAAATTAGAGATGATGAATCTAAAAGTATTGAAGAAAGAGTTGCGGCAAATAACAAGCTAGGAGAAATATTAGACGAGCAAGAAGTTGCGATGCTAAAACAGGTTGACGTTCAATTAGCAGCAGCACAAGCGCAATACGATAAAAATCAAAATCAAGAAAACTATATAGCTTTATTAGAAGCACAAAACGAAAAGGAAGCGGTTCAAGCACAAATTGCAGGCTTTAGGTCAGAACAGCTAACTAACATAAATTCTTTAGAAAGAGAAAGACAAGATTTAATAGAAGAAGCTAAAGAAAAAGATTTAGATTATTATGCAGAAGCAGCAGAAGCAGCTATAAAGTCAGAAGAAGAAAAGAAAAAAGCAAAAGAAGCTGCAACTGCAAACGCTATTGAACAGGATAAAAGAACTTTAGGTAGTATTATACAACTTGCAGGAGAGGGTTCAGCGGTAGGAAAAGCGGCAGCAGTTGCTCAAGTTACAATGGGAGGTATTGAAGGTGTTCAAAATGCTTATAAGACCGCTCAGGCTTCTCCAATAACAGCTTTATTTCCTGCCTATCCAGTTATTCAAGCAGGATTAGCAGCGGCATTTGCAGGGGTACAACTAAAATCTATTCTTGCAACTAAAAGACCTAGCCTTTCGGGTGGCGGAGGAGGTGGTGGTTCTGCATCAAGTCCAAGAGTTCCAAAATCTACACCCCCTGCGTTTAACGTCGTAGGAGCGTCTGAAACAAATCAACTGGCACAATCTATAGGACAAGATGAGAAACAGCCTGTAAAAGCCTATGTAGTATCTAACGAGGTAAGCGATGCACAAGCACTAGATAGAAACATTGTAGAAAGTGCTTCAATAGGATAACAAAAACACTAAAAAGATATTGTATTAATATGGACATAATAGAATTATTTATAGATGAAGAGGATGAGGTTTCTGGAATAGAAGCTGTATCAATAGTAGAATCCCCTGCAATTGAAAGCGACTTTATTGCATTGAAGAACCAAGAGTTTAAGTTTGCAGAAGTGAACAAAGAGAAGCGTATTCTAATGGGTGCAGCTTTGATTCCTAATAAGCCTATATACAGAAAGAACGATGAGAACGAGTACTATATTTATTTCTCTAAAGATACTGTTCGTAAGGCTTCTGAATTATTCTTTATACGTGGCAATCAAAATAACTCAACACTTGAACACAATGTTCCTTTAACTGGATTGACCGCAGTTGAAAGTTGGATAGTAGAAGATGAAAAGGATAAGACTAGATTTTATGATTTAGATGTACCTATTGGTACTTGGATGTTATCAATGAAAGTTCAGAACGATGACGTATGGAATGACTACGTTAAAAGCGGAAAAGTAAAAGGCTTTAGTATTGAAGGATACTTTGCAGATAAATTAGAAAGACCTAACGAACCTGTAAAACAATCCGCTGAATTAGAAGCTGAACAATTACTATCTAAATTAAAAGACCTTTTTAAAAATGAGTAGAATACCTAGCCCTCAAAATGATAAGCGTGGATGCCTTTGTAAAAACGGAAAGTATTCAAGAAAGTGTTGCGATGGAACTTTGCGAGCGCAAGGAATAGGAAACATTACAGAAACAAGAGATTCACTTCTACAAGAAACAGCATTTAAAGTATTGCAAGAAGATAATAGTAAAATAAATTTATAATGGCAGATAAAAAAATAACCGAATTAATAACGGTTCCTAGTGCTGATATTACAGGGTCTGAGATTTTTCCAATAGTACATAGCGGAGATACTAAACAAACAACCTTACTAGCTGTAAAAGATTATGTAGAAACCAATATATCTGGCAATCCTGTAACTGGAATTGCATTAAGCGGAAACACTTTGACGGTTACCTTAGAGGATAATTCTACTTTTGATGCGGATGTAACGGCTTTAGCTATAGACACCAATACAGATACTAACACTACTGTTACAAGTGGACTTGTAGATGACAATCTTTTGACATTAACTATGTCAGATGGTTCTACGGTTGATATCTCTGTATCTTCTTTACGGGTTGATACCAACACTCAATTAAGTGATTCGGACATAGCGGCATTAGGATACATCAAGACAGATACTAATACACAACTTAGTGACGCTGACATTGCTTCTTTAGGGTATATAAAGAACTATACTAATACACAGTTATCCGATGCGGATATTACCGCTTTAGGTTATATTAAAACAGATACCAATACTCAACTAACTGATGAAGAAATTGCTGCATTTGGTTACGTTAAGACTGCTGGTACGACTCTTACTGACGCTGATATTGCTGCATTTGGTTATATTAAGACTGACAATGATACTCAGTTAAGTGATGCTGATATTGCTGCACTTGGATATGCCAAGACTAGTGATTTAAGAACGATTACAGCTGCTGAGATAGAGACTTTAAGTCACTTTGAATATGACGCATCACAAGACCAATTAGTAGCAGATAGAGCTATTGAAACTACTTTAAACTCGCTATTTTTAGGTGAACAACATAAAATGTCTTCAGGTTCTGAGAATATATTCTTTACCAACCTTACATCTGACATTAACTTCTTTCCTATGTGGGGAGGGCTTAAAGACCAGAGTATAACGGCTAACCAAGGAGCTGACGGATATATTGCACCTAGTGGTCGTGTATATACTGATATGTTTAGCTTACCTTTAGGAGGAAGTCCAGTAGCATCTACTGCTATAGGTTATTCAGGAGACAACTATTTTGGTGTTAATATCGCTGGATTAGGAATAACTACTGTTGCAGCAGAAGCTGTAGACCAAAGTTTAATTCGTTTAGACTACAAAATATCTATAAATAGCAGACAAGTTTACAAGCAGACATTACCTGAGAATGCAGTAAGAGTTGCGAATACAATAGCTGCAGGAGATACTATAGAATGGTGGTTTGACCACCCAGTAGATGTAAGAGCTGGTACTACTATATTTGCTGAGATACGTAAAATAAGAAAGTCAGATGATGTAGACTTAGGTGTGTTTCAAGTTAGAAAAGGAGATACAGTAGACTCTACTTCAGGTTTAGTAAGATACCAATCCACTGTGCATAACAGACTATTTGAGGATAAGGACTTAGCATTTGCTTCACCTTACTTAAAAAGACAAGCTATGGACTTTGGACTTGATTCTACGGGGTCTACGATACTCCTAAGAGACTTAAGTTTAAGTACTGATACTTTACTAGAACCTTATGCAGTTAACACCTTAGAGGCAGTTGCAAACGGTACAACAATTAAGATTAAGCATAAAGATGGTCAGAAAGTTATAGTAGAATCTCTACCTGTTAATGCCACAAGTATAAACGGTTCATTTGTAAACTCTATTCTAAATCAAGCTATAATACAATTAAATGCCGTATTTACTAATACTTCAGGTTTTGCTTCGGTAGATACTTTTGTAGATTCATTTACATTGTCTGGAGATAATTTAACGCTAGGACTAAACGATGGAACTTCTTATACAGTAGATGTAACTTCATTAGGTGTAGATGAAAATAAGTTTGTTACAAACGCTACTCTTAACGGTAACATAGTAACCTTTACAATGAATGATGCTACATCTGTATTCTTAGATGCTGCAGCATTAAATATTGACAATGACACAACAATAACAAGCGGTTCTGTTTCAGGTACTACCTTGAATTTAACTTCTAGTGATGGGACTATAATTGCTATTGATGCAAGTGCTTTAGGCGGTTCTGGAAGTTCAGGTAATCCTGTTGTAAGTGGTTCTGTAGTAGGTACTGATTTAGTTTTAGTTCTAGACGATGCTTCTACAGTGAGTATAGACGCTTCTAATATGATTAATGGTTCTACTACATTTGCTACTGGTGCTGACTGGTACATAAGCTATGGAACATACGCTAATCAAAATGTAAACAGCACTCTTTCTCACTTAGATTCAAATCTTACCCCACCAATTGTAGGTGGAAAAGCACCTTTCTACTTTGGGACTGAACTAGCTAGAGGTATGGAATTTAGATGGAATAACAACCCAAACAAGAGCCACGTGTTAGGTATTTGGGATGGGGCTGAAGCTGTGGCAGGAACTTGGAACTCTAGATTATCAGGTAATTGGAGTACAGGGTTTGCTTATCACAATGGGTTTATAGCAGGTAGTAATACTTCACTTACAAACACTACAGCTACTAATAAATATGTGCCTAGTTTTGGAGCGCCTTTAGCTCTTAGATTCCTTAGTGATGGGCATATA
>JAAHTG010002140.1_pt1 | contig 11780 bp, 17 predicted proteins | sample 6116081 | NCBI WGS metagenome assembly JAAHTG01 (sample SAMN13939989, study PRJNA603662) | sponge metagenome | isolation source: marine sponge | host: Mycale hentscheli | place: New Zealand | collected 2005
AGAATGAAGAATGAATGGAATTGGATGATAGTTCCCGAAACGGAGGAAGAGGAATAATGTGCGGCGCAGTATCAACGATTTGTTTAACTGCTGATTGTAGCAATTGGGTTCGTTATGAAGCCCTATGTATTGAATGCAGGGGTGAAAAATAATGACATGGACTTGTCAGCACCCTACTTGCGATAGGGTTTCAAAAGGCTTTGCTAATGGTCGCACACTATGTTGGGTGTGCAAACAATGTGAAGTCCGATGGGAAAAGAAAAAGAAATTGCGAGAAGCAAAAGTCAATGGTGATTAAAATGAAAATCTATGTATGCCCTAAATGTGATGAAGAAGCCCGATTTCATGGTCTTTGCCGTGATTGCACCGAATATGATTCCGAAGGAAATGTAATTAATGCAGTCCGAAGAGAAGAATTAGGGAAGCACATTCATGATGAGAATTGCGGTCATAATCACGGACATTTTCACCAACCAACGGCTGAAATGTTTAGGCAACGAAGGAGGCCGAAATTGACTAAGAAACAAATGTCAAAATATCAACAAATACTTACAGATAATAACTTCAACGAAGGAACTGTTGATGAGGCGAGAAACATTTTATTGAATCATGAAGGAGAGGAAGAATGATGCTATGTCCTAATTGTCAATCGGATTTTATTTGGGGTGGCGACCATACATTTGATGCACACGGCCTTAGTGATGAGGGCATAGTATCCAATTTTTCATGTGAAAATGTTGAATGTGAAGTTACCGCACTTATTTTCACACCCGAAAACATCAAGGTATAAATACCCCTTCAAACAAGTAAATAGTATGACTGATGCTACTACGCTCAACACTAAGCCTACTACTGAATTGGAAACCCTTCTTGCCGTCATTGAAGGTATTCTTCAAGAAAGAGAAGATTCAACCCTTACTCCTGTAAATATCGGTGATTCCGTTTCTTTTGATTTGCGAAAGAATTGTTCTGTTAAAGGAGTCGTTCTTGGTAAAACAGAAAAGAGAGTCAAGGTTCAATGTGCTTCAATTGAGGGCGTTTATCAAATCGCCACAAAGAATGTGGTTGTTGAATCCACCGCATCTATTGTTTCTTCCGAAGAAGAATGAATGCAAAAGGTTAAATAGCCGTAGCGATAATTTATCGTTATGAGCCGAGCAATCCGAAGCAGTTCTTTGACTCCCCCCACAGACATTGACCATTATATGTCTTATGATGAATCAAGAGAAATTAGAAATTTCATTGATGATTATGCAAGGTTGGATGATAACCGAACCTATTACCAAAGCACATCACTTGACCCCGGTATGCCGAGCATTAAAATTTCAGTTAATGGCATTAACAGGTTATTAGGGTCTTTTACAGGTAATGAAAGCGGCATGACTTGGCTTGAATCAAATTCTATCTATGAGTCTGTTGCACATCTTACTAAGGCTTCATCATTCCTTAAATTGTATAATTTATTAGAAAATGTAGATGCTGATGTTTTCGTTGAATTGAATGAATATAGTAAGATTTTGTTTGCAGGTATTGGAAAGACAGATAGACTTGATACCACCCAAACATACAATTATACCACAAATATGTATGAAGATAATCCCGCACATGAACTTGGTATTGAATGGGCAGAACACTTTCGTTTATTTTTAGTAAAAATTGGTTTTGAAGAAAAGGATGCCGAAGAACTTGCTCAAATCAACAGATATTGGCGTGTTGATAGTCTTTTAAGTGCTACTGAAAGTATGGCCGCAAATAAATTTCATGTGGTTAGTTTATCTATGGATTTGATGTCACAAGTTCCTTTTGACCAAGAATTAATCACTAATCCACTTTTGGCATTATCTAAGGTTATGATGGTGGCTCAACCCCTAAACACTAATTATTATGATGGTAATATAGATATGTATGCGAAAGCATTACAAGATGTTGCTTTTGCTAACGATTTTGCGGCAAAGAACCCTCAAGTTAAGACTATTGGATTGACTGAATTATCATCATATAATCATCAAAGTTATTATTTCAAAGGAACAAGGGCTGAAATGACAAAGCAAAATACCCAATTCCTTGAAATATCCGTATTACCAAATTTCACAAGGGATGATTTGATGTTGCTAAGTGAACAATTTAAGGAATATGCAAGAGGATTTGTTAATAATTCCTCACAAGCATTAAAAAGAACCATGAAAAAACAGGATAAATTGACCGATAAGAAATTCTTAGAGGCGAAAGAAGTAGCGGTTAATCATTGGAAAGAACTTATTAAGCACCTTTACAGTCAAAATGCTATTGACGAAATAGGTTACCTTTACACTACTCTTCTTTTCCCTCAAATACATCAACCAAAAGGAAATCAAATGTGGAGTAGCGTCAATAAGTTAATGCAACCTGTTCAAGAAAAGTATGTTGAAAGAATTGATTTGGGCGAGGACTATTCCGTTACTATTTTGCTTTATCAAGCACAGGTTGGCTTCCAATTTGCCACTCCCCGAAACACCCTCAAAACAACAGGAACAGAAGATTTGTTTAATGAAGTTAAGACAGGTATTATAGAATTAGGAGTTCCGCAGTATTTGAGGCAACCAATGAATCAAGTATTGTCGGAAGGTATCGCAAATACTAACCAAAGTGCTGACTTTGAATTAAGAGGTTTGGCTCAAAAAATCCGAAATGTTGAAAACAATCGTAGTTCTAAAATAGAATCTATAAACGAATGCCGAAGTGAAGTGGCCTCCATGAAATTTGTTTGATGTGAAGGTATAAATACATAGAAACCCTATGGTTTGTTATGGATATACACCTATTTCTTAAAGAATACCGTTCCTTTCGTCAAAAGGTTGGCGAAGAGTTAGGTATTACTGATGAAGAATTGTTATTGAAGTTCTATTTAGCATTCAAAAGACTGCAAAGGTTAAATGAGAATCCTTTCAAGAATTATTCACGGATTTTTGAAGAAATTATGAATCCAAAAAAGGACATACACCCCGATTCCGAAGATAATGACGACGACCCTTTCGGAAATGATAGCGGGACTAATCCTTACTATCCATTTAGATAACCTTTTTATACCTGTTAAGGAGTAGGATAAGTTATGCAAGAAATTGTTTGGTCTATTGAATGGGAAAAGAAATTAGGGACAATTGAAAATGTTCACCCCACTAAGCGAAGTGATTTGATGATGCCTTATGCAAAGAGCGACTGTCAAAGGTGCGGTCATGAAATGCAAGAGGGCGAAACCGTTCTCCTTACAATGACGATTCATCCCGACCATGTATTCAAGAATTTCAAAGACACCCATCTACCTTCTAACTTTGTTAATGTTGAATTGATGCACCCAATGTGTATGGCTGAAAAAGGTCTTTACTTAGTTAAGAAAGACACCCAAAAGAAAGAGTATATTGCTAATGTTTGAGGTGATTCAATGACAAAGTATTTTTTGGATATTGAAACGAAGAATGTTGATATTTCCGATTTGTCTTTTGACAACCCTAAAGGTTGGGAAATCTCTTGCATTTGCGTAGTAAGTGAAGAGAATGATATTTTTACTTTTAGTGATGAGAGGGATGAATTGATTGGTGATGCAATTTTCCGTAATAGAATTGAGCATGAAACCGATTTTATTTGGAATAATCGCCCATTGAGTCATTTCTTTCAATTCCTTGAGCATTTGACTTGGGATGATGAACATTTATTGATTACCAAAAATGGGGCGAAATTTGATTTACCTATTATTGAAAAATTTCTAAATGTTTCTTTTGAAGGAATCAATCATTATGATATTGAAAAACACATTTTTGAAGCGAATGGAGAGCGATATAGGCTTTCGGAATTGATTAATTATCACATAGGACAAGAAGAGGGAAAGTTATTGGAAGCGAAGTATGCCCCTACTCTTTGGAGTCAAGGATATTATGAAGTAGTCATAGGATATTGTGTTGATGATTGTTATAAGACTATGATGGTGTATAATGATGCTGAAATGAAAGGTCATTATTCGGGAATTAGTGTTTTAGGTTTTAATTTAGAGAAGGTGTTATTTTGAACTGTGCGGTTTGCGGTTGGGGTGCATCATTAGTCAAACAATGGGAAGCACACGGTTATGCGTGTGCATTGTTCCGATGCAATCCTTGTGAAAGTGATATTTCAATTAAGACACCGATAGCCAAAATGAAGAAATGGTTTGCCGAAGGCGAAGCCCCTAAAGAAGAGGAATAATTATGGAAATAAACACAAAAGATGTTTTCCGACCAATTTTCGGATTCATCGTTTTACAACCAATGGTTCTCGTTTGGTTCATGTTATTTACAGATGATTGGTGGAACACTTATGTTAATGATTTGGGATGGAAATTTCAAATTGCTATGACGATTTGGTTAATTCCTTGTTATGCTTTTTATGAAAGGTTTTTCGTTCATAAAGAAGTGGAAATGAAATGGTGAAATAGATGAAGAAGATTAACTTTGTAGCCTCTTGCGAGGTTTGCGGAGAGGTTGCTATGTATTCCTCAAGAATCAGTCCCGATGGATTTATTCATTCTGTTAAGGATGGTGGTTTGATTAAATATCAAAAACATTATTATTGTAATCCCTGTTTAGAAAAATTGTCTAATGATTTGCATAACCGAGTAAAAGACAAGTGGTGATATTTTGACTGAAAGAGCCGACAGGAAGCGAAAAGATTATAAGAAATCGCAAAAAGCGAAGGACAACGATAAAAACAATCATAATCCGTATGATTCGGAAATGTTGCGTATTCAAGGATTAATTCGTTGTAATAATTGTGAAAGTCCATATCCTTTTATGCAATCAAGATGTCCTACTTGTGACGCACCGAACCAAGAACATTACCCAAGTAAGGTGTGAAGGTATAAATACAGGTTGCGACTATCTAAAGGCATGAAGATTGTTAATTTCCTCGCTACTGCAAGAATCGCTGAATATCTTGACCTACACCAATTTTCCGATGAAACAGGGGTTGAATTTGAACCCGACAGGTTTCCGGGAATGTCATACCGATTAGAAGACCCTAAAGTGTGCGTTTTACTTTTCCGTAGCGGAAGAAGTGTTGTAACAGGTGCAAAGTCCGTTGAAGATATTGAACAGGCATTGGAGAAAATTTACAAAATCTTGAGCGATTTCGGTCATGATGTTTTTGAGGACTATGAATACAACATTGGTAATGTTGTTGTTACTCATAATGTTGGAAAAGAATTGAACCTCGCCAACCTCACTTTTGTTTTAGATTTCACCCGCACAGAATGGGAGCCTGAACAATTTCCGGGTCTAATTTACAGGGTCGGAAGAGGGCTTAATTCAGTAGCCCTTGTGTTTTCTTCGGGGAAGTGTGTAATTACAGGCAATCAAAGCCTTGATGAAGCCAAATTAGCGGCACAATACCTTCAAGAAGACCTTGATAATGCCGAATGAGGTTTTCAAATGAATACTATTCGCTCACCCTACTTTGATGTAGGCGATACTAAAGCGTGGTTGGAGAAGGCATCGGATTATTCGGATGATTTTTCTATTGGGCTTCAATCGGGGCAAACGAATCAAAAAGGTAAATTTGATGATATTGTCAATTTGTTTTACAATCGTTATCAAAGTATTCTCAAAATCTTGAGGACTCAAGCAGGTTTCAAGGCTTCGGGAACGCTGAAGCAAGTGCAAAAAGAGAAAAAACGCAAAAAAACCTACAATTTAGTAGGAATTGTTATGGAAGCGAGAAGAACCAAAAGTGGAGGAAAAATGGTTGTCATTGAAGATATGACTGATACCATGTCTGTTTTTGTTCGGAAAGACGACCCTTCTTGCGCCACTATTTTTAATGACGAAGTGTTGGGAATAACGGGGCGATTTGGTGATGATGGAAAGATGTTTTGGGTTGATAGAGTAGTCCGACCCGAAATTTTACCTAAAAATGAAAATAAACAAGGGATTGACCCTGTTTCAATTGCGTTTGCATCCGATTTACACATGGGGAGTAAAGAGTTCCTTGAAGATGAATGGGACAATATGATTCATTGGATGAATAGCAAAGACCCTACGGCTGAAAACATTAAATGGTTTGTATTAAGTGGAGATGTAGTGGATGGTATCGGTATTTATCCCGGTCATGAAGAAAACCTTTCTATACAGAATTCTTTTGACCAATATGAATTTTGCGCTCGGAAATTAGATGAATTGCCCGACCACATTACACCTGTCATATTGCCGGGTAATCATGATGCAGTAAGACCTGCTGAACCGCAACCAATGTTAGAACCCGGAGTTCAACAAAAGTTCAATTCAGCAATTCATGTAGGAAACCCTGCGAGAATTAACTTATCGGGAATTGATGTTCTTTCTTATCATGGTAAAGGAATTGACGACATAGTTCCGAGAGTAGAAGATGTAACTTATGAAAGACCTCAAGAAGCCATGAAGTTAATGTTGGAGAAGCGACATCTTGCCCCAATGTGGGGTGAAAGAAACGCATTAAGTCCCGAAGAAGAAGACCAAATGATTATCAATACTCCGCCCGACTTATTCGTTACAGGACATACTCACGCTCATGCGGTTGAATGGTATAAGGGAATACCACTTGTAGTATCAAGCACATTTCAAGGTGAAACAGACTTCATGAATATGTTAGGATATAAGCCAAAGAAAGGTTATTTATCAATTTACAATGTAGTAAATAAGCAATCAAGAATTAAGTGTTTTGCTGATAACACATGAAGGTGAAGTAAATGAAGAATCCATTGTTTGTCAATAAGAAAGTTTGGAGAGCCTTCAGTTCTCAAGAATTAGAAGAATATAAGCAAAAAGTCTATGACTTTTACAAAAAACATGGATTTCCTTATTTTGACATGGATGAAATACAAATGTCAAGAGTAGTAAATAATTTATTTGATTTTGATTCAAGCCGTATTATTCTTGAAGATGATTATTTGAAGCAAGTTATGAATGGATTAAATTTGGTTAATAATTTTATGCCTCATATTTTTGAAGTAAAGTGCCGTAATTTCAAATCACCATTGGATTGTTTCAATGATGATGCTTTGTTAAAGAAAGCAATCAATAAAAGAATTTCTATGGGTGATAATATGAGTCATGCAGGTATGCGAAAAGCGTTATCATGGACTCATGGGACACATAGAGTATCTAATTTTAGGCCAACAATAGCCAAATATATTTATGACACTTATTCGGGTGAAGGTTCTGTTTTAGATTTTTCATGCGGATATGGCGGCAGGTTGTTTGGTGCATTTGCTTCCGAAAAAGTGAAAAGTTATACAGGAACAGACCCTTGTAAGAAAACATTTGAAGGATTGATAAGTCTTAATGATTATTTACAAAATCATAGACCAAAAACAATTAATTTAATTCAAAAACCGTTTGAAGAAACAGAATTAAAAGAATCTTCTTTTGATTTAGCATTCTCTTCTCCACCGTATTTTAATACAGAAGAATATGATTATGAAGAAACGCAATCATTTGTGAAGTTCTCTACTAAGGAAGAATGGCGAGATGGATTTTTATTGCCTTTGATAGTCAATACAAGAAAATATCTAAAATCCGATGGTTATTTTATTATCAATGTAGCCAATGTAAAAACATACCCCGAATTAGAACAAGATGTAGTCCGTCTTGCTACGGAAAATGGATATAAATTGGTTAAGACTTACAAAATGCGGTTAAGTAAGTTAATGGGAAGTGGCTATAAATTTGAACCTATATTCGTTTTTGTTAAAGACAATAGTTAAATAGGGGAAACCCCCCGTATAGAAAACATGGGTAAGACTCGTCGCCACTTTGGGCGTGAAAACGGAGAAGATGCAAAGTTCCACCGATGGTGGCGCAACAACGAAAACGATTATTGCCGCAAGGACAATGACCGCATTAAGGTTGCTGAATTCGCTACTTCTGTTGTTCACAACGAAAAGGTTTCTATCAAGAACCGAAAAACGGCAATTCCTCGTTCAAAGGAAATCAAGCGTTATGGTTACCGAAACCACCCATTCACCATTGAGAACGGGGAATGGGGATGGTATGCTTCAAATCCAATTGACCCCGAAGGATGGTATGAAGACCTTTCTGTTGGTGGCGGTTGCGGTTGCGGCCATAGCCATGAATGATAATAGGGGATGAAAAAATGGCGAGATTGACACCACTACAACAACAAAGTTATGATTTGATAGCAAAGGGCTATGGCTACATTGAATGCGACCCAAGAGGGCATAAATCACACAAAGCCCGACAAATCAATGCTCTCATTAAGAAAGGACTTATTGAAGCATGGGATAGTGGAGGCCATACAGTTAAAAATGGCGATACTCGCAAATTGCTTAATCGTGTTGATGATTGGTGGGTTGGGTTTGCTTGTTTGAAAGGACAAAGTGAACCCGTTTGAAACAGGGATGGGAATACCTGTTGGTGAAATAATGAAATATGAAACGGAAAATGAAATAAAGATTATGTTAGAGCAAATGAAAATGTTTCTTTTCAAGGTAATGGTGACATTGTTTTTGTTACCATTTGGACTCATGGGTTTTGTTTGGTTAAAATTTCTATGAAGGTTTAGATAGGTTGTATCATAATAAGGTCATTGATGCCCTACATTACTAAGGAATTGCGAGAACAATTAGACCCGTCAATTGAACTCCTTTTTGCTGAATTAGATTACATGGGCGATTCTAAGAACTTAGCGGGTTTGATGAATTATTCAATTTCCGCATTGATTTCAAAATTGTTAGATACTAAGGGTCTTAATTATCACAACATTAATGAGTTAATTGGTATGCTTGAATGCGCCAAATTGGAGTTATACCGCAGGGTTGCTTCACCTTATGAGGATGATAAAATTAAGTCCAATGGTGATGTATATTGAGTCTTAATCTTGACATTCCTTACTTCAAGAAGTATGGGGAATCAACAGGTGGCCCTTTGAATCCAATTAGTGAATTGAAGGGTCGTTTGCATAGTCTTACGGGTGCGAGGCATTCAATAAGTCTAAACAAATTGAAAGAAAACCACCCCGAAATAAAGTTCAATGAGCAAATGTGGTCGGAAGTGGATAGGCATTATCATGAAGATTGTGAATGTGGTTTGAAATCAAAGGGAACACTTGAAATGGTTGCCCAAAAGATTTATGAAGCGCAAAATGAGCCTAAAGCGCAAGAGATTTTGAAGAAGAAAGGCGATAAAGAAAATTGGGATTTTAATACCGTTATAACTTGGGTTAAATTGTTATTTGGAAGAAATACATTACAAGGACAGAAGATGGAGGAACAAGCAATTACGGATTTATCAACGGATTTATGGCGTTTTGAGTTAGAAATTGCTAATGATGAATTGGATAAGAAGTATTGCGTGGATATTGTAGTCAAAAATAAGGTTTCTAAAGAAATAGTGGGCGGCATTCAAGTCAAGCCAAAGTCTTATTATAATACGGGGATAGACCATGTTACTCAAGCGAATAAGAAGTGGGGACACCCTGTTTATCACTTAAAGTATGATGATATGGATTCAAAGAAGTGGTTGAATAGACTTGAAGTATTATCAAAGTTCATCTAAATGTTTAAGCCCGATATTGATAGGGAATAACATATAAATACTTAGTAGGGGAATGGATAATCATGTCATATAGAATCCTTGCAGGTGATTGTGTAGCCCGTATGGGTATGATGGATGCAAATTCTGTTGATAATTGCATTACAGACCCACCTTATGAAATAGGATTCATGGGTAAGGGTTGGGATAGCACAGGTGTTGCCTATAATCCTAAAACATGGCGAGCAGTCCACAGGGTCTTGAAACCAAATGGTTTCTTAGCCGTTTTTGCGGCTACACGGACTCAACATAGGATTGCTCATGCGATTGAAAGAGCAGGTTTTGAAATTGTTGATATTATTTCTTGGTGTTATGGGACAGGTTTTCCGAAAAGCCACAATATCTCAAAAGCCATTGATAAGAAAGGAGGTCAAAGTATTTCATGGTTCGGAAAATGGTTTAAGAATTGGAGAATTGAACAGGGCTTGACTAAAAAAGAAGTAGGGAATCATTTCCTTTCAAAAAATGGTAAAATAACAGGTTGTGTTTTCAATTGGGAAGAGGGAAGAAGCATTCCTACAAATAAGGATTTCAATAAGTTATGTGAATTGTATAATTTACCTTTTTCAAACATGGAAGAGGCTAAAGGAGAATACTTGGGTAAAATCAAACATAGCCGTAGTGGTGGTGATGATTTCGCAAAGCAAGTAGGTTCTAAATCACAATCAAGAGAGGAAGAGGTTTTTGCTACGGCCACCGAACCTGCTAAACAATGGGAAGGTTGGGGAACTGCCTTAAAACCTGCTTATGAGCCAATCATTATTGCTCGGAAAAAGGGTTCAAAAGCCACTACTAATTATTCTCAATTTCATTACACTTCTAAGGCAAGTAAAAAGGAAAAGAATGCAGGTTTAGAAGCATTTGAAGATAAGGTTTCACAAACTGCTTATGGAAATCGTGTTTGTTCTACTTGCGGCAAACATGAATTGATAACACACCTTGATAGGCGTTGTGTTTGTGAAAATCCTGTTTGGGGTGATGCTCGCATAAAACCTACTAAAAATATCCATCCAACCGTTAAGCCTATTGCTATTATGAAGGCACTAATTGAGGAATTTACAGAAGAAGAGAGCATTGTTTTTGACCCCTTCACAGGAAGTGGCTCAACAGGTATTGCCGCAGTAATGAATAATCGCACATTTATTGGTTGTGAATTGACTCCCGAATATATCCCTCTTGCGAAGGCGAGAATTGAACATTGGAGGGAACAAACCCCATGAAATATGGCTATTATGAAGAAAAACAATCTCCTTTAGCCATTAAAGAATATACGGATGGCGCACACATTATTGTTTTAAGAAATGTTAATAATTTTATATCCACCTCTATTAAATTAGAAGATGAGGGTTGGGAACTCCGTGATTCAATTAAAGTGATTTTACAAAAGAAGTCTTTACACGCCACCCTCTTTAGAAAACCGTTCAAAGGAACAGTAGCAAACAATGTTTTAGAAAATGGGTGCGGTGGGATTAACATTGATGCCACCCGAATTAAGGGCGGAGGGACTATTGAAAATTACAAAGGTTCAACCTTTTCTAATCGCAACGCTTCGGGATTATCTAAAAGTCATATTGCAGGTTCAAAATACAATACAGATGAGGAAAATAATGTAAAAATGAAGGAGTCGCAAATGGCCTCTATTGAAAAAATGAATAATGATGGTCGTTTCCCTGCTAATTTATTATTGAAATGCACCTGCGAAGAAGTAATTGAAGGTAAATCGGAGGGTGTAGTAATCAATAAAAAGAATTCTAAAAACATAAATGATACTATTTACAAATTAGGCCATTCAAAAGGAGAGCAAGAAGCACCAAGAGCCTACAAAGACGAAGGGGCAACACATACAGATTCTAAATGTCCTTGTAAAAAATTAGATATTCAAAGTGGAATTACTAAATCAACAGGTGGTTCAGTAGGAACGGCAACAGGATTTGGTAATAATTTTGAGGGTTCAAGAAAAAATGTGAAGGGTAATGGAGGAAAGGGTGATATTGGCGGTGCTTCAAGGTTTTTCTTTTTATTTAAGTCAAAGGATGAATTGAAAGAATACTTAATTACATTGATAAGGTGTTAATATGAAGTATGGTTATTATGATTTCAATGAATCCCCTTCATCTATTGAAGACTATACGGATGGAGCGCACATCATTGTTTTGAGAAAAGTTACAGATTTTTTTAAAAATACTTGCATTC
>JAAHTG010002141.1_pt1 | contig 11778 bp, 22 predicted proteins | sample 6116081 | NCBI WGS metagenome assembly JAAHTG01 (sample SAMN13939989, study PRJNA603662) | sponge metagenome | isolation source: marine sponge | host: Mycale hentscheli | place: New Zealand | collected 2005
CTAACGGCTTGAAGCACTTTGTCCGTACTCCGATGTCAACGTCTATGGATGCTGACTTCGATACTGGCAACTCGCGCTACAAGGCTCGTGAGCGTTACTCGTTTGGTGTATCTGATCCCCTTGGGATTTATGGTTCACCCGGCGCATAATGCTGGTATAGAAAGGGGGGGCACTTGTTGCCCCTTTCTTTTTTATGGTGTTGCCAAACATAAAAACAAGTGCTAGATTACTTGCTATCGGGATAACCCGGTAAATCTGACAGACCCGACTGACGACATGCAGACAGATTTACCCAACTTGCATGTAAGGAGTCTTTAATGGCTAATACAACTTTCTCTGGCCCCGTTACCTCAACCAATGGTTTTGTGGGCACTATCGTAGTTCCTACTTATACTGTAGCAAGTGCCCCTTCAGCATCTGATGCTGGCGCTGGCGCGCTAATCTACACCTCTAACGGTGCTGCCGGTGCTGCTATCCTTGCGTTCTCTAACGGTACTGACTGGAAACGTTCAGATACTGGCGGTACTATTGCTGCATCCTAAAGGAGTACGATATGTCTAGTTCTGATATCCAATCAAAACGGATTACAGGAACCGGCTCATTAGGTGTTGGCCCTGCGCGTATTACGCAGATCCAAGTTCTGACTACTACTGGCTCGCCCCGCCTCACTGTTGAGAATGGTGATGGTGGGCAAACGGTACTAGATCTGGACTTTAGTGCGAGTTCTACGCATTCGGTCAACATCCCTGACGACGGCATCCGATGTCCTGACGACGTTTTTATCGCTACTTTTACTGCTTGTACAGCAGCGACTGTCTTTTACCGGTAACGCAAATGCGTGCCTATTATAAAGCAGGCGGTCAAGTAGATAAAAAAAGCATGGCCTGTAACAAGCCGCGCCGAACTCCTAGTCACCCTAAAAAATCACATGTCGTGAAGGCGTGTGAGGGTGGCAAAGAGAAGATTATTCGGTTTGGTGAGCAGGGTGCGAGTACCGCAGGTAAACCTAAGAAGGGTGAATCTGCGCGTATGAAGGCTAAACGTAAATCCTTTAAGTCCAGACACGCTAAGAATATTGCCAAAGGTAAGAGTTCCGCTGCATACTGGGCTGATAAGGCGAAATGGTGATGCCTAGCAAAAGCAAGAAACAACAAGATTTTATGGCTGCAGTAGCCAATAACCCTAAATTTGCTAAGAAAGCTGGGGTACCCCAGTCAGTAGGCAAAGACTATGAAGAGGCTGATAATATGAAAGGAATGAAGAAATACCAACAAGGTGGAATGTCGCAAGGCTATAACGCTCGTCTAGATGATTCTATGGGCGCTAAAAACGGTAAAAAGAAACAAGGTATGAAGTCTCGTCGTGACGAGAGCGAAGGTATGGAGAAGTCAATGGGCAAGCGTAAGTTTGCTGGCGACAAGGCCATGAAGTTCCAACGCGGTGGCCCTATGCCTGCTGGTATGGCTAACCCACGCGCTGGTGTTAGCGGTGTTGCAACTCCACCTACGGGGCCGTTTCCTGAACCTAAAAAAATGCCGACAACACTAGATGTACCAATGACAGGTAGTAGACCTCCACGACGCATCAACGATCCTACCCCTGCACAACAGCGGCAAGCAATGCGACAAGCCCGAAGTGCTGCTCGTAGAGGCGGCGGTGGCAGAAAAGCTGGTGGTAAGATTGGGGCATACAAGGCTGGCGGTAAAGTCCGTGGTGCTGGTTGCGCTACCAAAGGCACTCGCGCTGCTAAAATGGTAACGATGAAAGGTAGCTAATGCGCTGTTACTACAAAAAAGGCGGTTCGGTTAAAGACGCGTGTTATAGCAAGGTTAAGTCTCGCTATAAGGTCTTTCCGTCCGCCTATGCTTCAGGTGCTATTGCGAAGTGTCGCAAGAAAGGCGCTAAGAACTGGGGTAATAAGAGTGGCAGTTAGGAAGACCGCAAAGGGTGCAGCCCTGAAACGTTGGTTTAAAGAAGACTGGAAAGATGTACGTACAGGTAAAGCCTGTGGTAGGAAGAAGGGTGAAAAGCGCGATACGCCGTATTGTAGACCTACAAAGCGAGTATCCACTAAGACACCTAAAACGTCTTCAGAGATGACTAAAGCAGAGAAGACGAGTAGGGTTGCTCAGAAGAAGAAACTAGGGCAACCAGCAGGTAAACCGAAACGTGTAACACCGTTACGTAGGAAGAAACAAAGTGGCTAAAGGCGTAAAACATTACTACCAAGATGGTCGTGAGCACAAAGGGGGTATGCACAAGCACCCTGATGGCAAACTTATGACGGGTAAAACGATGTCTAGCGCCTCTAAAAAGTTGTATCACTACGGTCAGCTTTCCGCAAAAGCCAAACAAAAAGCTAAGAGCGGGTGGGGATAATGGCTACATCAGGAAGCACAGCATTCAATATGCCCTTCACAGACATCGCTGAAGAGGCGTGGGAGCGCGCAGGGCGCGAGTTGCGGTCAGGTTATGATCTCCAGACTGCTCGTCGTTCTATGAATCTGATGACGATTGAGTGGCAGAATCGCGGTATTAACATGTGGACTATCGAGCAAGGGTCATTGGATCTTGTGCAAGGGCAGTCTACGTACGCTTTACCGGATGACACGATTGATTTGCTAGAACACTCTATTCGGACAGGTGCAAACAACACAACAACCCAATCGGATCTAACATTAAGTCGGATCAGCATCAGTACTTACGCGTCTATCCCTAACAAAATTACACAATCACGGCCCATACAGATTGTTATACATAGAGATAGTGGGCAGACGTACCCAACTGGTATTACGTTAGGGGCTACTGCAACCAGCACTGCTACAACAATTACGCTTAGTAGTGTAGCGGGATTGCCCCCTGCAGGGTTTATCAAGATCGGAAGCGAAATCATTAACTACGGGTACATTGAAGGTAACGTGTTGCAGAACTGCTTTAGAGGCCAACAGGGTACTACAGCAGCGACACATACGATTGGTGGTATAGCAATACCCGTTTACTGGGAACAAGTCCCCTCGGTTACCGTATGGCCTGTACCGGACAATGTTCAGAGCTACCAGATTATTTACTGGCGTATGCGACGTGTGCAAGATGCTGGCAGTGGTACTGAGACAGCCGACATGAACTTCCGGTTCTTCCCGTGTTTAGTAGCGGGTTTGGCTTATTATATCGCTATGAAAGTACCTGAACTGGTTGACAGGGTACCTATGTTGAAAGCCGTATACGATGAACAATTTGCACTTGCTGCTGCAGAAGACAGGGAGAAAGCCCCGATTAGGTTCGTGCCTCGTGCAGGTAGGTTCTAAATGGGCAGTCAATTCGCTTCTGACAAAAGAGCCATCGCCATGTGCGATGTGTGTGGCTTCCAATTTAAACTGAAGACGTTAAAAAGTTTAATGGTTAAAGGTAGGGATACGCAGATAAAAGCGTGTTCTGAGTGTTGGAATCCGGGCCAGCCGCAGCTTAAACTAGGGGAGTTTCCGGTAAACGATCCACAAGCAATACGGAATCCAAGACCCGATACAAGTCTTGGTGTATCAGGAGAGTATAGTAGTAGAGACATACAGTGGGGTTGGAGTCCAGTAGGTGGCGGGAATGACCCGTTTGGGCTAACTCCTAACAACTTAATATCTACTGGGTCAGTAGGAACAGTTACAGTAACGACTACATAGGAGTAGTACGATGTATAACCCTAAAAATGTTTTTGGGATGGAAGAAGTCAAAGTTCAAAAGAATAAAGGCGTTCAGTCTTACGGTGCCAAGCCAAGCATGAAGGGCGTTAAGACTTCCGGTATCATGATGCGCGGGTATGGTGCAGCGACTAAAGGCCGTATGTGTCGAGGGCCAATGGGCTAAATCATGGATTACACGCAGCTTAAAGTAGATATTCAAGATATTTGTGAGACAACTTTCACAGATGCCCAGCTTGCTATGTTTACTGAACAGGCCGAGCAGAAGATCTATAATACGGTTCAGATCCCTGCGTTACGTAAAAACGTTACTGGGTCAGTAACAGCTAGTAACACGTATCTAGATATCCCTTCGGACTTCTTATGGTCGTACTCTTTAGCGGTTATTGATGGTGACGGTAACTATTCGTTCTTGATTAACAAAGACGTTAACTTCATCCGCGAAGCATACCCAAAGGCTACTTCTACGGGGTTACCTGTACACTATGCGTATTTTAATGATGACGCGTTTATTGTTGGCCCAACGCCAGACAGTAATTATTCTGTTGAGTTGCACTACGGGTACTACCCTGCGTCTATTGTGACGGCTGGCACGACGTGGCTTGGGGATGAATTTGATTCGGCTTTGCTGAATGGTGCGTTGATTGAGGCTATCCGATTCTTGAAAGGTGAGCCTGATATGGTAGCTCTATACGAACGGTTATATGTACAGGCTATAGGGTTACTCAAGAATTTGGGTGACGGTAAATTACGCGAAGATGCTTTCCGTTCAGGTCAGTATAGAGTTGCGGTAACTTAAGGAGTTTAACATGGCAATTACACAGGCAATGTGTACTTCGTTCAAGCAAGCACTCTTGGATGGAGAAATGGATTTTAGTAGTAACACGGGGCAGTCTTATAAGATCGCGTTATATACATCTAGTGCATCGTTGGATGCTGCTACTACTGCGTACACTACAAGTAATGAAGTCACGGGCACAGGGTATTCTGCGGGTGGTAACACCTTGACGATCTCTACCGCAGCTACTACTTCAGGTACTACGGCGTTTCTTAGTTTTGCTACGACTACGTGGATTACAGCGACAATTACAGCGCGTGGAGCCTTAATATATCAGGTAGGGGGATCTACTCCGTCTGTAGCTGTACTTGACTTTGGTAGTGATAAAACGTCTACGGCAGGTGATTTCCAGATTACCTTCCCAACAGCGGATGCTACTAACGCCATTATCAGGATTGCTTAGGTACTAGAGGATGCCATCTTCAACGACATATGCAGGCTGGGGACGCGCTAGTTGGGGTCAAGGTTTTTGGGGAACCCCCCTCACCATCGTCAACGTCGATGGCCTTCAAGCGACTGGGGCTGTAGGTAGTGTAAGTATATCTACTGATACAGTTGTAGCCGTTACAGGGGTAGTTGGTACAGGCAATGTTAGTGCGGTATCTGAAGGCTGGGGACGAGCCAGTTGGGGACAAGGTTCTTGGGGAACCCCCGTTAGTATCGTCAATGCCGACGCGATAGTTGCTGTAAGTGGTGTATCGGGGACTGTAGAGACAGGTTCTGTAACGGTAGGGGGCAATACAAATGTAGCCCTAACCGGTGTTCAAGGCACTATCGCTCTAGGTTCAGTGACGGTAGAATTAGTAACCCCTGTCGTGGTGACGGGTGCCCAAGCTACAGGTGCTATCGGCGATGTAATTTTAGGGCTTGGGGTAAACATATTTGCTACAGCCGTAGTGGCTACAGGTGAAATAGGAACTGTCCATATATGGAGTCAAATAGACCCCACACAAAACCCGAACTGGCAAGATATTAGTGATGCACAAAACTCAAATTGGGTTAATATAAATACAACTCAGAATCCAAACTGGCAAGACATAGCCGCATGAGGTTACGAATATGACAACTCAATACACTACGATCCTTAAGTTAGCTCTTCCTGTTCAAGGGGAATTGAGCGGTACTTGGGGCGATGTTGTAAACGATAATATCACGCAGATGGTAGAGCAGGCCGTTGCAGGTAAGGCCGTAGTCAATACGTGGACAGGTAACTCCCATACGCTAACCACCGCCGATGGTACGACTTCTGAGTCTCGATGCGCTATTTTGGAACTGACTGACTCGGGTACTGCACTGACAGGCGCGGGTACGGTAGTCTGTCCCACCAATACAAAACTTTATATCGTAGATAACAATACTGCACAGATTATTACTGTTAAGACTTCTGGCGGTACAGGCGTTGCCGTACCTGTTGGCAAAACCATGCTAGTTTACTGTGATGGTACTAACGTCGTTGAAGGCGTTACTCACGCAAATAGCATGAGCTTAGGGACTAGCACGGTTACTGCAGATAAGATTTTAGATGAAGATAACATGGCGTCAGATAGCGCCACAGCCATTGCTACCCAACAATCAATTAAAGCGTATGTAGATAGCCAAGTCGGAACCGCTGACACATTGTCAGAAGTGCTTGCACTCGGTAATACGACCGGTGGCACAGATTTAGCCGTATCAACCGGCGATGACATCACGTTTGCTGATTCCTCTAAAGTCATCTTCGGCGCTGGCAGCGACCTACAGATTTACAGCGATGGGACTACGGGTCAGGTTACAGGTAATGTAGACCTCACTGGCACATTAGTTGTCAACGGGTCTACAGCAGTAACCGTATCGAAGGGCACGACTGTCCAACGCCCTACAGGTGTTGCGGGCATGTTCAGGTACAACACGACTGAAAATAAATTTGAGGGTTATTCAACAGAATGGGGCGAGATAGGCGGCGGAGCTGCTGAACTACTGCTTAATACCTTTACCGGCGATGGTAGTGACGTAACCTTTACGCTATCTGGTGCAGCAGCCGAAAACAACACGTTGGCCTATGTCGATGGCGTCTACCAAAACAAGTCAACCTATGCAGTGTCAGGGGCAACACCGGCTGTTGTAACTTTCTCTGAGGCCCCTGCAAACGGAGCAGCCATTGAGATTATGGTAGCTACTATTTCAGTGACTGACATAGGTACTCCATCAGATAACACTGTGACCACAGCAAAGATTGTAGACGGTGCAGTAACTACAGTTAAGTTAGCGGATGACGCGGTAACAACGGCAAAGATAGCGGATGACGCGGTAACAACGGCAAAGATAGCAGACAATGCTGTTACTTCAGCAAAGTTAGCCGCAGATGTCGGTGGAGCGTTTAACAACTTTGCGATTAAAACAGCAGACTACACAGCAGTCACGCGAGACCAGCTAATTGTAAACTCTGCAAGCGCACGAACTATTACGCTACCTGCAAGCCCTAGTGCGGGTAATGTAGTGTTCGTAAAAAACGCTGGGGCAGGCACTGTAACGGTTGCTCGCAACGGTTCAAATATCAATTCAACAGCAGACAATGGTTCACTGGCTACAGACGCAGCGGCAACGTTGGTATATGTAGACGGCACTATTGGCTGGAAGGAGTTATAAATGGCTATTACATTAGGCGGTGGTGATTCCGCGTCACAAATTAACGAGGTAATACTTTTAAATAATGCTGCCAATACCGTCACGCTGGCTGATGGACGGGTGTACTTGAAGGGGGGTGTTTATGAAACAAACCCATCTACCTATCCTTTAGCTTTGTATTCAATGCAACAGGCAGGAATAAATTTTTCTGTCGCCAGCCAAGATAATGTCTCCCTTGGGATAGGGTGGGATGGTACTCATTACTGGGTGTGTGGCAACACGACCGATACTGCATACAAATACACTTCAGCAGGAGTATACACAGGAACAAGTTTTAGTACAGTATCCCAGATGTCCATTCCATACGGAATTGCGTGGGATGGCTCTTATCTTTGGGTACTTGGGAGTGGTGGTGTAGGTGGAAATACTGTTTTTAAATATAACTCAGCCGGTGTTTATCAAAATGTTGCGTGGTCTTCACAGACTCAAGCAGGCACTACGGGTTATGACATTGCATGGGACGGTAGCCATTTCTGGGTGACGAGTTCTGCTAGTCCCACAGCCTACAAATACAACTCATCAGGTGTGTACCAAAATGTAAGTTTTGACTTTTCTGCACAAATGGCGAGCGTAGGAGGAATAACTTGGGACGGAACTTATTTTTGGGTAGCTGGAGTGTCAGAAAACAAAATTTTTAAATATAACTCATCTGGAGTTTACCAAGATGTCAGTTTTTCCGTAGCAAATTATGAAACTAGTGCTTATGGTCTGGCTTGGGACGGGACTTTCTTGGCGGTAGTTGGAACCCAAAGCGATAAAGTATGGCAGTTTCGAGACGCCAATGGCACCGCTTCAGCTACTTCTTTAAGCGGACAAAACTATGTGAGGGTAGCGTAATGGCTTTAATAATAGCAGAAGATTTAATAACACCAGAACAGAAAGCTCGTACATGGCGTGATTCAGAACTAGCCCGCACTGACGTAGCTGCTACCGTTTCTGATTACCCTAATGCAGATGCTGTTTTGGCTTATCGGGCTGCTCTGCGCGACTGGCCCAGTACAGACTCATTCCCTAATACTCGACCGGAGCTATAAGCATGGCTTTAACAAAAGTAACAACAGGTGTTCTAGCTGATAATTCTGTAACGACTGCGCTGGTAGCTGACGACGCAGTAACAGCGGCTAAACTAGCTTCTGATGCGGTAGTAACAGCTTCAATATCTGATGACGCAGTAACAGCGGCTAAGATAGCTGACGGTACAATTACCGGAACTAACGTATCTAGTGAAATTAAAGTTGCAGGGCTTGAGACTATCTATGTCCCAGCGGCAGGTATGTATCCAGAGACGACTAACGGTTGTGCTGATCTGGAGCAAGTCGAACTATCTAACGGCCCTGAGCTGAAGTGTTTGGACTTTGCGGCAGACGCTGATGACTTTGCTCAATTTCAAGTTATCTTCCCTAAGTCTTGGAACGAGGGTACTGTTACTTTTCAAGCCTTTTTCACTGTTACCGGAACAAATACTGGCACAGTAGCGTGGGGTTTGGCAGCTAGGAGCTTTGCAGACAGCACAGACATTAACACAGCATTTGGCACTCAAGTAGTAGCAACAGCTAAAGCTCACTCTGGAACGTCGAATGACTTAGATGTTGCGGCAGTGAGCGGTGCAGTGACCATTGCTGGGGCAGCAGCAGATTGTTTGACTATCTTCCAGATTGCTAGAGATGTTTCGGCAGACACCCAGACAGGCGCGGCAAGACTGCTAGGCATTAAGCTGCTCTTTACCACTGACGATTCTAATGACGCATAAGGCGCAAACATGACTGGATTTGGTTATAACGTAAACGGCTTTGGTGTTGGTGGTGGTGGGGATGTCCCGTTGCAATGGAATAATACATCAGGAAGAAGCGTTATTGCACAACAGCAAGGAAGTAGTATTAGGTTTGGTGTTCCTATGCTCAACGCAACTACCTCTGGAGCATGGCAATATAAACTGGCAAGTGGCGGTAGTTGGACAACCTTTGGTAGCACCATTTTGGACGTAGGTGCAGATATTATACAAACTGCGGATGGTGGGCTTTTTCGATATATACTGGTTAGCGCTAATTGGGGTGCAGGGAACACCAATTATATTCAAAGGGTTTATCCGAGCACTGACATAGAAGGCAATGGTTATTCTTTTGGAGAAACTGCCTCTCTTGCTAACAATGCAGGAAACTTTGGTACTTCGGGCAATTATTCTTTTTTCTAGGAGAAAGTAACGCAGGAAATTATCCTTAATTAGAGGTTAAAAATGACATTACAATTAGCTCAAATTGATATTGCTCCAGAAATTCAAGTAATTATAACTGAATCAGATAGCGGCTCTGTTGTCGATTTAACTGGTACAAATACATTTCTTGAATTTAAGGAAAGCTCATCGGCTACTAATATATGCACATTAGACGGCTTTCAGGCTACTGATGGTGATTTGTCTAACGGAATCGTGACATTCCTGTTTGGGCCTGATGATTTATATGTAGCTAGTGGCGATTATGAAGGGCGCGTAAAAATACAACACGACAACGGCACTGTTGATACAGTTGATAATGTAGTAAATTTTCATATCACCTCAGACTTAGGAGAATAGCATGGATAAGCTGAGGCAATTCTGGCGCAGTCGCTCAAACAGATGGCAAGTCTTTGGCGTAACCTTAGCGGCTTTACAGGTCTATGTCCTACAGCTTAACCTGTCTGCTGAGGCTATCATGTTAGCCAGCACCCTGTTCGGAATGGGTGGTATCTTCTTCCGCTACCAAACAACACAATCAATGTCGGCGAAATAAAGAAACCTGTCGAAGTAGCTATGGACGCAATGGATGCAATCGGTACAATTTGGCCTATAGCGGTAGCGTTCGTGATGCTAGTAATTGTGTTGGCCAAGATGCACGCCGACATAGAGCAGATTAAGGAGAAGATCCGCACGCTGTTTGAGCTGTGGAATAACAGGAACAAATAGTGGCGGAGATTAACGAAGACACGACCGTTGAGATTCCGTTACGCAACCTTGTTGCTTTAGGTGCAGGTTTAGTGATGGCGACAACTGCGTACATTACTCTGGATACCCGAATTACGACAGTTGAGCATGGTATAGAGATACAAGGTCTGACTGTTCGAGAGAATGCAGAATTTGTTCGTGAATGGCCTTTAGGACTCCGGGGCGCATTGCCTGATGACCTAATTCAAAATGCCAAGATTATGGCGTTAGAAAGCCAGCAGGAGGAAATCCTTGCCCTGCGCCAACAGCTCAATGCAATTGAGATAAAATTAGGTAGACTAGACGGAACCACTGAAACTCAAGAAGATAAGATTGAAACGCTTTTTGAGCTGTGGAATAAGAAAGATTGACTAAAGCGGACACAGGATAATGGCTCAGACTGATGCTAACAAAGCTCTAAAGAAGATTGATATACATGAAGCGGAATGCGCCCTGCGTTATGAGGGGATCAAAGAACGGCTAGATTCTGGGTCACAACGCTTTGATAAGCTTGAGAAGATGATCTGGGGCATCTACCCCGTCATGATTGCCTCCTTAATAGCCATTGTAGGGTTGGTAATAGCCCAATGAAATTTAACGCGATCAAAGGATTAATCGGTACGCTGGCACCTACTATTGGTCAGGCGCTCGGTGGGCCTCTGGGTGGTGCTGCGGCACAAACGATAGCCTCAGTTCTGGGGTGTAAGCCTGATGAAAAGAGTATCGAACAGGCGGTTCAGGCTGCGTCACCAGAGCAGCTTGCAGAGATTAAGAAAGCGGAATTTGATTTTAAAGCGCGAATGAAGGAGCTAGAAGTAGATGTTTTTAAACTCGAAACAGAAGATATCCAAAACGCTCGCTCGGCGTTTAAAGGAGATTGGACGCCAAAGTTTATTGCAGTTTCTTGCGTATTCTTTTTCGGCGGCTACATTGCTTTGGTCACGTTACAAGACCCCGCTGCTAACGATGACGGTATTGTTAACCTTGTTCTCGGTTATCTTGGCGGGATTGTCAGCAGTATCATATCTTTTTACTACGGTGCTTCCCATAAGCATGACGAATGATGCGACTAGTTAACATGTTAAAGCGGCACGAAGGCGTTAGAGATAAGGTCTATATGTGCTCCGCTGGTTACGAGACCATTGGCGTTGGTAGGAATATCAGTGAATCTGGTCTTGGTCTGTCTAACGATGAAATTGAATACCTGCTCAAGAACGACATTGAGCGATGCCGAAACGAGTTACTGGGTGAGTATGATTGGTTTAAAGACCTAGATAGCGTACGCCAAGACGCGATGATTGACTTGTCATTTAACATTGGACAGACCAAACTTAGAACATTCGTCAAAGCTCTGGGCCATATGGCTACAGGTAACTACGAAGAGGCTGGACAAGAGTTTTACCGTAGCCGTTGGGCTGAACAGGTTGGCGACCGCTCATTAGAAGTCTGTCAAATGATTAGTTCTGGGGAGTACCAACAACGATGAAAACTGTATATGCACCAAAAGCATTATCTGACGGTAACGTAGAACCCGCCCACGAGATAGAAATACTCTGTGCCGAATGTGGATATGATATAGACGAGAACGAATTAGAAGCAGATACTTGTTCTGATTGCGGTGCTTCTTTAAA
>JAAHTG010002144.1_pt1 | contig 11768 bp, 20 predicted proteins | sample 6116081 | NCBI WGS metagenome assembly JAAHTG01 (sample SAMN13939989, study PRJNA603662) | sponge metagenome | isolation source: marine sponge | host: Mycale hentscheli | place: New Zealand | collected 2005
TTGCGTCAGCCAGTTCAGGGTGCCCAGCTTCTCTTAGGGCATTATACACAGTTGTTCGGTCACTGCGAATAGCTTCTCTCATATAGAATGCAACGACCTTTTCCATGTGTTTTTGAAACGCCTTGGCTTGATCTCGTATCGCAGGGTGAGCCCCGTCAGATACATTAATCAGCTTCTCAACACAGCGTTCAGCAACTTCGTCAGGAGTAAACCCCCGGTTTTCTGTAGTCTTTACAACCAAGAAAGGTTCTTCTGGGACACTTATATCTACCTTAAACATTACTGTTTAGCCCTTATAACCTTACCAACCCTATACTCTTGAGTGGTTTCCTTAGCTTCGCCCAACATTTTAAGCGCAACCATCGACTCATTAAATCGCTGGTTGTACTGCTGCATAACGTCCGGCTCACCTTTCATAAAGATGTAAGCCTCCACAAGTGCGCCGTACAAAAGAGCTAACTCTCCGTTGATGCTGATCCACGTCGTACCAGACCCCGCACCCGCAGTTAAACTGGCAGGGCGATACAGGTAGTGCAGTTCGACGGCATAGTTTACATCTGGAGTCGGACCAACAATAAAATTGTCCACATCAAACTGAGCGTAATACTTTGGAACACCTTGAGTGGCTGTGTTCGGCGTATACGTTTGTACAAACGAAACGTCTTTGTATTCAATAAATTCTCGATCCCCATTCAAAGTATAGCTCAACGAAAAGGGAGCTAGAAAATCACTAGGGCAATTGAGGTAAGGATTAGCAGCGGTCAACGTAGCAGTTTGGTTGCGACGAAATAAATCAAGTTGCACGTTTTTTAAAATGCGCTCCTCAGATGCTCGAATGAACAAAGGAAGATTGTTCACAAAAGTGGTTTCCGAGTTTTCTGTGTAGTCTTGAATAGCTTGTTTTAGCTCGTCGTATGTAAAACTCATGTTGTCACCACCACCACTGTTCCTACAGAACCTGTAGCAACCAAGTTATCCGCAGGAGATAAACCGGGTTGATAATTAAAACCTACGGGATCCCATCCCCATTGTATTTGCCTTTCATCATAAAGATTAGGCTCAGGACGAGCATTTTTTATGGCTTGAGGGTCAGAAGGAACTCTAATCGGCTCAAGTTGAGGGTGTTTAGCTTCCCACTCATCCTTACCGACCAAAAGTCCATTCCATTCCTTGCGCATATCTCGCAAGCGGTATTGAAACCCTGACCTGTCAGAGATTCCATATGCCCATTTACCTGTTGCAAATTTAGACAATGCGATAATTCCTCAAGCTTGGAGTTATCTGAAATGAAGCTCTATCTCTATCTTCGTCAATAGCTCTTCGCATTTCTTCTTCATAAACCGCCTTCAACATTTGAACGCGATCTGGAGCTTTTTTTAAAGAAATGTAATAAGCTAAACCAGCAGAAAGACATGGATAAAATCTAAAAGGTATATCCATTGTATTTGTCTGATTGTCTGCATCATCAATTCTGGTTAAACAGTCGTAGACTAAAATATCCGTATTATTGTCTGGAAGAGGCCACAAATTCAAAACAGGGTTAATCTGCCTGTCAACAAAAAACTGCGTGGTTCTTCCTGTTGTTGTTTTCGTAGGAATTGCAAGAAATTCGTCTCTACTAACACGGTCTATTGAATAATCAGTTCCACTCCTTCGAACGACTACAGACAAAACATCTATTACATCTGTTCCTAAGTCGTATTGACCATCTGATTGGATTACAGTGAGCGTTCTTTGTTTTATGGTCCATTGATTCAGCCCTCGGTTAGCCCAATCTGCGAGCATCAAATTCATTGATCTTTTTGCTGTTTTTAAATCATACCCAGTGCGAACCTCTATGCCACAACGCTCAAAGGCTTCTTCGATGTATTCAGCTACATCTAGTTCAAAGTCTGTTGAGCCTGATACGGTCATTTCTTTTTCCTTTTAAGCGACTTAACGCGCTTTGGCTTGCCAGCAGGCTGTCCAAGGCGCTTCTTTTGTGCCACTCTACTACGCTTTTCGCTTGCTGTCATCTCTGAAGCGGTTTTAGGCGTCTTTGAACTAACGCGCTTGCTTGGTCGGCAGTAAGGAGTGCCACGTTTTTCGTCCTTTTTGCGACCACAAGCCTTTCCAGTACGGACATCTTTCCAGTCCTCTTTGAACCATCGCTTTAGAGCAGCGCCTTTTTTCGTTTTCCTTACAGCCATTAGCTCATCTTCGTTACTTTACGGCGATCAGCCATTACGCTGCCGCACCCATTTGCAATAGCTTCTCCACCATGCAACATGCGTCGAACTGGGCGTTTGCGATACTCATTGGATGGCCCAATAACGCCACCCATAGCCTTTTTTACAGGCTTATTCTTGCTGTTTCCCCAGTTTTTAGCACCCACTTTACGACACTTGGCTATTGCGCCGCTTGCGTATGCGCTTGGAAACACTTTGTACCTTGCCTTTACCTTTTTGTAGCACGCATCCTTTGGCATTTTTCTTCCTCTTGCTAGGCGACTTGCTAATTTGCTGCCCCATCTGTGAACGGCTTATCGCCATTTAACACTTCCACCGCTTTCTTGCTTGCCTCAAACGGCTATTTGGGTCTTTTGCCGCCTTTGGAAACTTTTTCATCTGTCCAGCCGAACGTGCGCAATATGACTTACGCCGCTTGGCATCTTTACTGCCTTTTTTGACTTTTCTAGTCACAGCAGTTTTCAACTTAGAGCCGGGGTTTGCTTTTTTATACGCGGCAACGCCCTTTTTGGTCATGCCAGCCCCTGATTTGGTCTTACGGTAATTCCCGCCCTTACCAGTGGTTTTTCGTATAGGATTTTCTTTTTTACGAGGCATTTTTATCTCTGCACAAACAAAGTTAGCGTTACATTGGCTGGTACTACACCCCAAAGTCCGTTTTCAAAAATTATCCCATCACCCGGAATTTCCATTCCAAAAACACCCTTACCAGATTCATCTAGCTCCAGAGCGATATTTCCAGACGCGGCAGAAGCATTGTCATATACAATTGCTTGATCTGTCGCGCCTGTGTCGTGATTTATAATAAAGCCCATTAAACGACCACGGCCTGAAGCGAACGATCCAGTATCGTTTCTGTGAATCGCTTTAACTTCATTTCCAGCCATCTTGACTCCTTATGACAAAAAGATTGTCAAATCGTTATTGGCACCAGTAAAAGCACTTACATATGCTCCACCCGTCGCCAAAACTCCATCGTCAGGAATGTTTAAAACGTGCATTCCCACAGGAAACGGCTGTTCAATTAACGTCTCTCCTGAGTTGGAGCCATTTTTTATTGTAAAACTGCCAGCGGTTTCCGCGTACATTACAACTTGTCGAATGCGAGAGCGTTTAGGCCCAACAACAGCAGCCGCTGTGCCTTGAGGCCAAGAATAAGCCTTTACTGGTCCTGCCATTATAGCCTCCTATTAAGATAGTGCAGCGCCAACAGCAGTAACCCAAGCCGCGCCTGTACTGATAACGATACAGTATTCATTGTTGCCTGCGCCGTTATCGCTAACCATGTAAACTGTACCAACAGCAACATCTCCGAACGCAGGGAGGTTAGCAGTGGTCACTACTGGGATTTGAAAACCGTTGTTGGAACGAACGGGTCCAGAAAAAGTCGATAAAGCCATGTGATTCTCCTGTCGTGGCTAAAGTCAGCCGCACCATGCGACTGTCAGGGATATTTACATGATACAGATGTTTTTTAAAAAAGAAAGGGGCCACCGAAGCAGCCCCTACCTTAATTAAGTTCTAACCGGATTAGGCTCCGGGTGAACCAAATACAGCGCGTGGATCGGAATAGCCGAAGCTATAACGCTCACGAGCTTTGAAGCGCATGTTACCTGTGTCGAAATCAGCTTCCATGTTTGTACGCATTGGTGAGCGTTCAAAATGCTTAAAGCCGTTTGGAGCATCAGTTTTGATGAACCACGCATCTGGGTCTGTCAAGAAATGGTTAACACTGTAACCTTCAGGAAGCATACCCATGTTGCGAACTGCGTTGATATCATTATCAGCAGTTCCAACGCGAAGAGTTGACTCCAACAAACGATCTGCAACGAATTGCAGTTGTGGTGGAATAATCATCTTCATGCCGCGAAGAGCAATGATCATGTTACGCTCGTCAACGAACGTCGAAATATCAATGAGAGCATTCTCAAGAGAAGTTTCGTTTAGATCAGACGCTACTGCTGGCTCGTTGCGGAAGGTTCCGCCACCAGCAAGAGGGTGTGCCGCTGAACAAAGTTCAACACCGTCACCACCAGTAAAGTTTGCATCAAACGCATTGTTGAGCGTTGCAGCAGCTTTAACTTGCTTAGTGTGAGCCATAGAGCGTGCCAAAGCACGAGTATAACGAGCGCCAAGGCGGTCATACAAGTTGTCTTCAACAGCTTCTTCGGTAAGTGCAAATGCCAGTGCAACTGTCTCGTGTGAGTAACGAGCAGTGTATGCTTCATTTGCGTTGTCAAACTCAACGCCAGCGCCTTCTGATTTTGAAGGTGCATTGCCAAATCCGACGAGCATGACCTCCTCTTCAAACGCACGGTCTGAAGACTCGGTTTCGTAGATCGCAGCATGTTCGTTTTCGTAACGATCATACTCCATGCCGAACAAAGCGTTGAGGCCCGGTTCTAGCTCTTTGACCAGTTGTGAACGTGAAATAGCCATAACTCAGTCTCCTTATGCCAGACCCGCAGTGCCAGCACTGAACAGGTGGTTATTGATTTTTACGATCACATTAGTGTTCGCGGCGGAAACATCGCTATTCTCAGGATCTTGAGAAATGTCGATTGCTTTGAGTGGCAAGCCAGCGGTTGCAGCACCAGTTGTGACATCAATCTCAGTGCGAGAATTTCCGCTTACTGTGCTACCTGCTGTTGCATCCACGATATCAAAATTGCCAAACAAATCAGCTACAGGGAATGCAGCGTCTGCTTGGATTTCGAAAGTTGCGGCTGGATCATCAATAATATTTGCAAAGATTTCAGTTCCAGTTGCGTTAGCAGGCCAATAGTTTGAGTAAACTATATTGCCATTCGGGTCTACATATGAGCAGCCGTTAAATACACCCAAAATCAAATCTGTGTTGCCAGCAGGCACACGAGTGATTGTTCCGTTTGTAGCAACCGTTACTAGGTCGCCTTGGAAAATACCTGTGTTATAGCCTGAAGCAATACGATACCGATTTTGCCGCTGAGAGCTAGTGCTCGTGCGGACAGGGCGAAGGCCGAAAGGGGCGTCTTGATTCGCCATTTTACTTATCCTTCAGTTTTACTCCGAGAACCAAAGCTCACGGATGATTTGCGTTGCGCTGCCAGTTTAGGCATCGCTGGGTTATTTTCGCGCATCCAGTCACGGTCAACGGCTTCCATTTGGTTATTGGTAACGCCTTGATAGTGATGATTTCTTTGATCTGCCATTTCGTTGGGAATACGCGCCAATACCAAACCGCCAACACCAATGATGCCTGCGTTGCGTCCCTCATCTACTACTGGTCCAAACCACTCTGGATATTCCTCTGCACGAACAAGTTCATATCCCTCTTGCCGCCGTTTATGGACGTTTGTCTTGTCATCAAATTCCATCACAGATTCACGAATCCAACGATGTTTGTATCCAAGCGGAGCCTCTGGAGCATCTAATGCTGAACCGGGACGCCATACTTTGCGCTCTTCAAGCTCCCGCGATTTTGATTCGCGTGACGATCTGTCAGTCATATTAGTTTCTCCGATTTGCGATTTTGGCAACTTCAGCGGCATATTTTTCCAGAGGTATGTTTAACTTCTGTGCTAAAGCGACTTGACCCGCATTAAGTTCTACTTGCTTTTTCCGCCCAGATTTAAGGGTGCGATTTCCGCTACCCGCAGGGGTGACAGCTTGGACGTTTTTTCTGTCAGCCTGAAACTTGTTTGGCATTTCTCGACGCATACGCCTGTCGATTTCTGCATAATAATAGTCACTGGTAGGGTCAAAACCCTCTTCTGCGACTAATGTATTGTGAATTGCTCTAGCAGCACCAGTCATAACTTTATCACCGTTAGGGCCAAACCAAGTATTTTTACTCATCCAAGCCTCTAACTTTAAATCTCGTGCTGGAACTTGGCGTTGCTGTGGCTGTTGAGCCTGCTGTTGCTCTTGCGCCTGCTCTTGAGCAGAGCGTTGCTTTTGCATTCTTAGACGCTCTTTTTCAATAGCAATTTGAGAAATTGCAGATTGAGCTTCAGCAACCTTTTCGTAGTCCCCAGCCTCATACGCCTCAGTCATAGCGCGTTTAGCTTGAGACTCTTGAGTCGTTATACGCCCCTCATATTCACTCATGTACCCTTTGTCCAAGCTTGACAAACGCTGCTTGTATTGTTCGTTTTGTGCTTGAACTTGCTGAATGTACTGAACAGCCGCAGCGGCCTCCTCTTCCGCTTGGCGGCGAGCAGCAGTAAGCTTTTTAATACGCTTATCTACTTTCTTGCTATACTTATCTAATTCTTCATCATCTTCACGAACATTTGTTCGGGTTGAGTCATCATCTAAATCATTGTCGTCGTCGCTATCGTCGCTTGCCGAAGCAACATAACTTTCATCGTCATCCAACTCAACGGATGTTGCATTTTCAAAATCTTCTTGATCTTCAGCTTGCATAAGATTTTTTCCCTTTGTGATCTTTATACATATGAAATGTCTTTGGGGTCAAGGATAGTTGCGATAATATTATCGTCATTTATCACACGAACCTCAAGACCTTCCACTTTAAAGCGATTTCCAGCATATCGCCCTATAAGAACCCAATCTTTTTCATTACACCAGTTACCTGTTGGGAACTTTTGGGAGTCTTGGTATGCGTCAGGGCCAAGCTTAACGACATAAGCGGCTACAGTAGCAAATGCTTCTCTATCGCGAACCGCGTCAGGAACATAAAGCCCACCTTTGGTTTTCTCGCTTGGATAGAATGGAATGATCAACATCCTATAGCCAGTAGGCTGCGGAAGCCTTTCAATAACAGACGCACCAATCTGTGATGGGTCGTCTTCATTCTTACTTTGCTCTTTTGGCTTACCAAAGGCAGTTTCCAAAGGCTTGGGTATGTCTTCCATGCCCTTGGGATTGTTTATTTTTTTAGCAACGTGATCAGGAACGAAAAGTTTTTTAGTCATCTGAGTACTCTATGTTTTTCATTGAGGTTCTGATCTCATCTTCCATAAAAGTGAGACCCTTTACTTGTCCAACTATGTACCTGTACTCGGCAAAGTCTTGCACGTTTCCAGTACTTAAAGTTACCTCTAAGTCCTCGCGCTTTTGACGCAGCTTTTTGTACAGATAATCAGCTAAATGCAGTGAGTCCATGTCATTCTCCCACTAGAACTTTATAAGATCTAGCGGGAAACACAAGTACATATCCCAATATTTTAAAAAACACCCATGAATTTCTGGGGTCTTGACACTGAGCTAAACCTACTTAGACTTTTTTGTGGCTGTTTTTTTCTTTGAAGCAGGTTTTTTTGTGACTTTAGGCTTTTTGACCCAAGCTTCGTTTTCTGGCGTGCTTGGGTCATCTGGGATGAAGTTCCCTTTGTCATTTCGAGCCCTCACTTTTTCCGTAACTGTTTCTGCGGCACGCATAGCTTTAATTTTGTCTTTGTTGACCTGAGCCATCTTTTCACGAACACTACTGGACATTGTTCATCCCCCTTTGTTTTGTGTCGTTATTAAGTGCTGCAATATCCCGTTGCGTTTGCACACGATCCTCGGCAACACGAGTTTTGTCTTCTAGCGCGTCTCTTTGCAAGTTCAGACGCTCTTGAGCTAACAGCATATCTGCCGCTTCTTGCTCACGATCAAGTTGTTGCTTCGCTTGGAACTCATCTGACTTGCGTTGCAAATCAGCAGCCTTCAATTGAAGTTCTTGATTCCTAATATCCACGAGCGGGTCTGTACCTTCAGATACAGGCTCAACTGTCTGAGCATATTGTTCAGTAAGTTCAGCAATTAGCATAGCCGCTTGACGATCTATAGCTGGTTTCAACATCTGCATAGCTTCTGGATTCTGTTGAACTTCAGGTCCAGCTTGCTCCATAACCATTTGAGACGCTTGCTGTTCGGCAAGAAGCCCAATGTGCTCTTGAATATGGCCCTGCAAAATGCTCATGACCTGCGGGTTCATCTGCACAGTAGGTGTAGACATAATGGACAGGTGAGTTTCCATATGAGCTTTGTGATCTTGGTCAGGGAAAGCCTGTGGAGGTACGCCGTTCATCGCCATTTGGTTCTCTTTCGCAGCGTTAGCAGGCTGCGGTTGAGGCGGTGGTGGCAATATGCCGTCAATGTTATTGACGCCCAAAGCTTCGTACATATTCCTGTACGCTTGGTATAAACCTTGCGGACCACCGTGTATTTGTGGGTTTGACTGCACCAACTGCAATTGCGTTTGAGCCAAAGCAATCCTCTGCGCCATAGAGAAGATGTTCGGGTCACTAACAGGAAGAACATCTATTCTATTGTCAAAGTCAGTTGCAAAAACCTCTGGGCCATACTCGTTAGAAGGCATGTATGGATAAGACTGAATTGTCTCAGAAAAAACTTTTGCGAGAAGTTTAAACTCAAGCTTCTGAGAATAGTGCATCCGCTTATGAATAGCGGACATAACCTTCGTGCCACGCTCCATAATAGCCATTGTAGTGCCAACAGGAGTTTCGCCGCCCATCTCACCTATCTTCATGTCCGCCATAGCAGCAAAGCGCCGCCCTGCGTCCACCAGAGTGCCTAAAAGGTTGTAAAGAGTACCAGAGGGCTCTTTGAACGGTAAGGGCATCAGAGAGGTTCGTATGTCGGTTCCAGCAACGTCAATATCTCGGAACTCACCCGGTTGAATTGGATTGTCTTCGTCACGAATCCGTGCACCACGGGCCTTAAAGCCAGCGGGTAAATTCGACAAAGTTCCAGCATCAATAAGTTGACGCAAAATTGACGTAGAAGCTTTCGCCAACCCACCAATCATGTGGGTCAAACCTAAGCCGTAAAAGCCAAGACCGGGAAGAAACTTGTAATGGACGAAATAAGGCTTCTTGCGCTTCATCGGGTCCATTTCGTCGTAGTTACGACGAATTGACAAAACATCCCCAGTATCAGCTAGTATCGTAACAATGTAAGGAAGCTTTAAACCACTTTCCGCACCGTCTGGGCCTATGTCTGCAAAACCATCTATGTCCAAGTCTGTGTGGACTTCATGCAAAGTCAACTCTGTAGAGGAGTTGCTAGGATGAACGCCTTGAATCTCATCAATAGTTTGCTGAACCTCAGAAGAATCTTCTGAATTAGAACTACTCGGTAATTCAATGTCGCTATAAAATCCAGCCAGTTGAAGCTTACGAACTTCATTGGAATCCATTTTTATAACGTGTGTAATGCGCGGAGTAGAAGCCAAGTCCGTTGAGCCATAAGGAACAACTAAGTCTTCAGCATGTACAAACTTACTAACAGCGCGACCCTTTAGTGGATCAAAGTAAACTTTCTTAAACGTAGAGCCAATTACTGGAAGATAGAAAAGCATCTGATCCATCTCTGGATCGTATTCTTCCATCTCGTAAGTAACCATGTAATTCATGTAGTCTTTGACGCGTTCAGCCTGCTTAATAACATCTTCGTTATTAGCGCCAACAACTTCAGCACGAATAGGGCCGCTCGCAGGCAACATTTCACGATACGCTTGAGCCTGAAACTGAGTTACACTCTCTGCAAGCAAAGGATGCACAACGCCGGAAGATCCCTCAAAAGGTTCCGCACGATCTTCGTACTGCATTCCAAGATACTCTAAGCCGCGCTTGTATGTATCCTCCCAATCCTGCCGAGCAGCAAAGTCATCATCAATATCGCCAGTCAAATCAGAAGCAATAGTAGAAAGATCTGCGTCGTCAATATAGTCAGCCAAGTTGCTGTTGAACTCAATGTTCATTGGCTCCAAAGATTCTTCATATTCCCCTACAATTGCAGAGCCATCGTCAAACTCAAAAACGCCGGGATCTTGAGGCAATTCTTCAACCATGACATCTTCTTCAGGCAGCATATCTGGAAGCATGTTGATCCCACCAGCACCCATATCTCTTTCAATAGCCATTTTTTATTCCTTTTTAGGTGTTGGAGCAGAATAGAGTTCAATCAGTCTGGAGCAATCCGCTGAGAACATGCTCATTAAAGAGTGGGGAGGTAGTCTCTTTAAAATATCCCGCTCCAACCTCATTAGAAGATATCCTTAGAACCGCCATCAATCGGTGATTTATCTTCGCTTTCATAATCGGTTACAGGACCGCCAGAGGCATATGCGTTACAAACCATTTCGTAACCGCAAACAAAATCTAGCCTAGAACAATAACCCAAATCTTTGGCATCTCCCATGCCATCTTCAATGCACCCCATCATTTCAGATCGAATGTCATAATACTTGCAAATACCACACTTCTCAGGCTTCTTTTCCCAGTTTTTAGAAGAAGGACCATATGCAAACTCATCAATAGCATACTGCTTGTTTTCAGAGTTTTCTTCCTCGTCTTCTGTTACCAAAGGACAAGAAAATTCTTCGACCTGATCGTCATCAAGCATTTGATTGACGCCGCCTTTTAGCTCTTCCATATCAATGTTGATAACGATCTTAGCCATTATTTACACCCTGAGAATTTAGTGCCACGCAAAGCTGCGCCACCGCCACGGCAACTGCCGCCAGCTTCTCCGCCGTACTCGTAACCCTCAACCATGCCGCCATATTTCATTTTAGCGACCTTGCCACCGTACTTCTTTTTAGAAACTCTTGGTTTGTCATTTTCGTAACTTCGAGAAATCATATCTCCATAAGTGTATGCTGAAGTTTTGCCACTCTCTTCGGGAGTTATTTTCCCTTCTTCTCTCCTATTCTTAATAGAACGGTCAATTAACTTTTCTATTTCCGCGCCTTCGAACGGGCGATTGAGCATCTGTTCTTTTGCATCGTCAGACATAAAAAGTTGAGCCCCAGAATTAGCTTTCGAAGTCTTCAACTTCTTTTTTTTCGTATCTGCTAAGAAATCTGTATAATTAGCCATTAGCTTTGTCCTCCGTATGAACCACCGCGACCAGCCATTACGCATCCGCCGCCTTTATAACCCTTAACCTTACCGCCGCCCATCATCTTCTTAGGACGCATCTTAGGGCGCATAGTCATTCCAACTTCACGGGCCTTAGCGCGGTTTCCACGCTCAACAGCGCCTGCCGCATCGTCCATTGGGTTAGTTCCGCCATCTTCCATCGCTTCTAAAAGCGCCAGCATGATGGCTTCTTTGTCAACATTATCCATTTGCAACTCCTAATAGTATTGTCTGCGCTGACGATACGCGGTTAGATCATCTTCATCATAGTCACTTGAGGTAGTAATAAAACCCCCCTGCCTAAAACGCAGTATAGCCTGTGTCATCGAATCCGCCAAGTCATCATGTTCGCCATTGGGAAATGCCGCGCATTCTTCCATAACTTCGTCAGCAAACTGCGTGTCTGGAGCCCAAACCATGCCACTCTCAAACACAGGAGCACACGCGTGCATACGAGTAAACTTGTCAGCGCCACGACCCGGCGTAAACGGCGTTACAGGGATACCTAATCTGCGCAGTTCCTGAGTCAAAGGCATACCAGAACCCTTTTGCTCAATCAAAACCATGTCAGGATCGTACTCTTTGTAAAGCTCATTTGCAGCTTCCTTGAGTTCAGGAAACTCCCATCTACCCCTAGTCGCGTCAAGCAAGATGATATGATCCT
>JAAHTG010002145.1_pt1 | contig 11759 bp, 4 predicted proteins | sample 6116081 | NCBI WGS metagenome assembly JAAHTG01 (sample SAMN13939989, study PRJNA603662) | sponge metagenome | isolation source: marine sponge | host: Mycale hentscheli | place: New Zealand | collected 2005
CCCTTTGCCCCCCTTCCGCTTTTCCTCCCCCCCCCTCCTTTTGTTGGCTTTATGAATCTGATAATACCACAGGATGGTAATGAAAGTGAAGCAATGTCAAAAACGCTATTAGGTGTTAATTTGGACTCATCTGCTGATTTACAAGGCCGAACAAATTTTGGATTACAAGGTTACGTTATAGGAAATAGTAATGAAGTTGTTAATTTTAAAGTTGCTTGGGTTCAAAAAACTGAATCAAATGCCATACCCTCACCTTTTAGCGCTGGTTATGTTATTGCTATAGATAGAGACTTAACAAGTTTGCTAACTGCTCAAACTAGTTCATTTACTGCTAATAAAACTTTTTATTTTGTAGATGAAAATGCAAAAGACGTAACTAGTCCTTGGCTTAGAGAAGATCAAACAAAACTTCAATTAAAAACCGTTTCATCATCTACTGCAACTTATACTGCTAGTGCTACTTCGGCTTTTGAAGCTGCAAGAGCTTTATACAAATTTGGAACAAGATCTCCTATAAATGGTCAAACCGATGTTTTTTATTTTGAAAAACACTTTATTAAAAACACTGGACTTAACCAACGTGGTTATTGTAGAATAACTCATCCAAAGCTAGATCCTAATAGGTATTATGTTATAACTGGCGTAAATTCAGCTGGAACAACAGGACAAAATATTTCAATATCAGAACTTTCAAAATTAGTTGATGGTACTTATGATACAGTAGCCTCTAATAGCATACTAGCTTCAGACGACATAATTACAGTACACTGGCCTAATAAGTATTATAATCAAAACTTTATAGGTGATGAAGCTTTTTTAGAAGACAAATTTGTTAGGTTTGCATATAGGTTTCAATACGATGATGGCCAATATTCTTTAATATCTCCATTTACTCAAAATGTTTTTATACCTAAACAAAGAGGTTATTTCTTAAAAAAAATAGGTAGACTAAATTCTAGGGGTAATAGTACAAACCAGTATGTAAAAAACGAACAAAAAGCCGGCGAAACAACTATAGTTGATTTTATGGAAAATCAAGTTAGTCAAGTTCAATTATCTATACCTTGTGAATATGCTTTTAATACGCTTCAAGAAAACTTAAAAGTAAGAGCAATTGAGATTTTATATAAAGAATCTACACAGCAAAGTATTAAAATAATAGAAACTATAGATATAGATAGTGAGTCTATAGTTAACAATACAACTAAAATATTAGATTATACTTATAATTCTAAAGAACCTATAAAGACATTAAGATCTTCAGAGACAACTAGAGTTTATGACAATGTACCTGTTAGAGCTAAAACATTATCATCTTCAGGTAATAGAGTTATATTAGGTAATTTTTATGATAGACCTAGTTCACCGGAATCTTTAAGTTATTTTGTAGGAGCAAGCAGGAAATTTACTCCAGGTGAAACAACAACTGATGTTAGTTCACCATACTTGCCTGAAGATTTACCTAATAAATATTCAACTGTATCTTATCCTAATCACAGCTTAAAACAAAATAGAAATTATCAAGTAGGTATAATACTTCAAGACAGATATGGCAGATCTTCAGATGTAATACTTTCTTCTATTACAGAAGATAATTTTACTTTTAATACTGGAGTGCAGTCTGGTGATCCTATTGAGTTTTCAGGATCTACTCTGTATCATGAATATTTAGATGATGTTGTACAGCCACTAACAGCACAGTCTGCAATTGCTAGTTCTCCTGTAACTAGAGCAGGTATAGTTGACTGGCCAGGTGATTCATTAAAACTTTTGTTTTCTGATATAGTACCTCAACAAATACCAACATTACCTGGTTATCCAGGTGTTTATGAAGATCCTTTTACCGTTACACCAGCAGTAAGTGGAACTGGTTTTGATTGGGTAAAAGTAAGCGCTGGTGGTAATAATGATAATATATCACCAGGTATGAAAGCAGCTTGGACAAACAGTGGCGTTGATTACTTTGGGTATGTATGGCTTTGTGTTGGTGGATCAACAAGTCATTTTATATTTTTAAAAGATGAAGACGGTAATAACCTGTCTACATACCCTGTAACTAATGATGTTGTAAGTTTTTTATATTCTTCAAATCCTTTAGGTTATTATTCTTATAAAATTGTTATAAAACAGTTACAACAAGAATATTATAATGTTTATTTACCTAGCTTATTAAATGGTATACCTGTTATAAAACCTTTTGACTTAGATGCTACTTTCACAGCTGGCAGCAATACAGTTACTATGACTGCTGTAGGATCAGTAGAATATTTAACTTTTCCCTTATTAGAAGGCATGGAAGTTGTAACAGCTGGAGGTAAAACTTATTATATAAATAATATATTAAACTACACACAGTTTGAATTAACAGCAAATGCTAGTCTTACGGAGACAGATGTAACTGCTACTTTCAGCACTGGAGGTAATGAAGGTATTTTAAATGTTACTACTTTATTGACGGATAATTCTAATAAAGTTCCACCAGCTTTAAATGAAACAAGCCCTGTACAACAAAACTTTTCAACTTCAGACATTAGGTTAATACCTAGGTATGCTTTTTGGAATGACTGGACTCAAAACACATTACAAAACTTTTTATTTAGCTCTACTACACTAGTAGACCCTTATAATATTACAAACACAGATGCTATGTCAATATTTCCTCATAAGCAATCATTAACAGTTCAGTCTATAGGTAATTTTGAAAACTTATTTTCTAGAGGAAGTTACAACGGCTTGTATGGTGCTAAAACAGATCCTCCTACGGGTATGATAGAAAATACTTTTAATATTGGAAAAGATTCTCAGTCTGCTAAACCAGCTTCTGAAGAAGAAACTATAGCAGCTGCTTATGAAACTACTCCTGTAACTAGTGATTTAGAAATATTTTACGAATCAAGTACTTCAGGAACTATAAGAGATATTAATACATTAGTTAGAAACTCTTTAACTATACCAGGTTATTTTGTAAACGGGTTAGCTAGTACAACGCCTGGTAATGATAAAGTAGAAAGCATATTGGTTTTAGAAAGCTTAGACTATACCACGACTCCTACTATAGCAACGCTTCAATTAGTTGATCAAAATGGTAATTTAATAAAATACTATTCTACAACAGCTAGTGAAATTAAGATGAAAAATATAACAATATCTAGTCCACAGTATATGGATGGTAGTAAAATACTAGCTAGTGGAATTACTTTTGATAAATTTAGTGCTACAGATGTTAATAATAGATTTTTAGTAAAATTAAATAGCAACTTTATAGGTTTTAATAGTGGGCCAAATGGTAAAACTAATCAAATAGTTTTTAATGTAGAGTTTGAATACAACTCTGTAGGAAGTGTTTTTAATAAAGCTTATGTTCCAATAATAATAAGTATAGATAATGTAGCTCCACAACAAGATGTAAACTTTTTAACTGATAATGGAACTGTATACTATTTAGATAACACAACTCCTACAATAGATCCAACTCCTACTGATGTTAATGGAAGTACTATTTCTTGGAATAATAACAATGGCACTAGCACAACCGAAACAACAGCTACTAATGGAGGCAACAAATCAAACACTAAACAAGGTGCTAGCACTAACCAACTGCAGTTTAATTTAGAAATTCAATTGCCTGGCGATCCAGTTGGTAAGTTTACTAATGCAGCTCAAGTTCCTAACTCAGGATTATATTTAAACAGCACGCAACAAGGCACTGTTTCTTTAGCTACAACAGGTAATTCAACATTAACTGGTTCAAATTTACCAACTAGAATAACAGCAACAGACGGTAATGGACAAGGTATTACAACGACAATATCTACAGCTACTGTAAGGTTTAATCCTTCAGTGTAAAACAAGTAATAAATAAGTAATTATATAATATGGCCTTACCTATAATTGAAGTAGACTATTATAACTGCATTTGGAATAAAAGAGTTTTAACTCCCCAACCCGAAAGACAAACTAACGATGTAGTGGTTCCTGGAAGTTCAGGTTCTGCAGCAACTAATGTTTGGCCTATTAACAATGTTTACGCTCCGCCATTGACTTATACTGCAACTGGATTTCCAGCTGCTCCAATGGATATTGTTGCTAACGCAAGCAACGTTAGATATTCAGTGGTTAAAGAAAACTTCTTTACAGAAGATATGTATATTAGAGGAGGTTTTAATAATGCTCCAATGGACTTTGGAGTTAGGGCATATTTAGATGAAGAAGATCCTTTACAACAGCATAGGTTTAATGCTTTAATATATTCTGGTATATTTAATTCTAGAACTGGTATTAACAGAACTAATGAGTTTCCAACAGGAACTAACATTACTAGAGCTTCAAATCCTCAATATGGTTCAATACAAAAAATTTACGCAGAAGAAAACAATTTAATAGTACTTCAAGAAAACAAATCTAGTAGAGCTTTAATTAATAAAAATGCTATATACAACGCTGAAGGCGGTGGATCTGTAACAACGTCAAATACTGTAATAGGAGAAATAATACCTTATACAGGTGAGTATGGTATTGGAGTAAACCCAGAATCTTTTGCAATATTTGCTTATAGAAAATATTATATAGACAGAAATAGAAATGCTGTATTAAGATTATCACACGATGGTATAACTGAAATATCAGAGTATGGTATGAGAGACTTTTTTAGAGATGAATTTGCTAATTTAAATGATGACTATACTAATGCTTTTGTAGTAGACACTAGTATATCAACAACTAGTAACCCGCCTTCGGGTAATCAAAGTTGTATAGCTTACGTTAATAATGGAGCCTTACCTCAAGAGCAATACTTAATAGGTGCTAAAATATTTGTAGAGTACAGTAGCAGCGGTGTTTTTGAAGACTTAAATGTTTACGTTACTGGTTTTAGAATAAATAGTACTAACAACTTTTTATTATTTAATAGAACTTTACCTTCTGTAGAAACTCAAAATGTAACTAAAGTAAGATTAGAAACTTACTATAGAAGTAGAGTCTATGGAGGTTGGGATGCCTATAACAAACAATACGTAGTTTCTATACAGCCTAATAAAGCTCTTAAGTATAGTAACACAAGCGGCACTATACCTAAAAGAGATTTAACATACGAGACTTTAGGTTTTGATGAACAAGTCAAAGGTTGGCCTAGTACATATACTTATCAACCAGCTGCAATAGGTAGTTTAAAAAGTAAGTTTTTTACAATTAATAACCAGCCTTTTAACGCTAGTGGAACTTCTATAACAGAGGGTATTTATTCACACTATGCTGAAGCAACTCCTCACTGTCAATTTTATGGAGTAGATAATGTAGCTAGCGTAAGCATTGTTGCAAACTCACAACCTTCTATACAAAAAAACTTTTTGACAGTAGATTATGAAGGTATGAGTGGTTGGACGGCTACAGTAATAGCTTCAGATCGAACTGGCGACACTGCTAGTAGAGTTTCAGGTGGCGCTTGGGATGGTAGTTGGGAGACTTCAAGAGACACTTCTACAACTATATTAAGCTATGTTCAAGGTGCTTACGATTCAGCTGGTAATACAGGCACTGCAGCTAATGCAATTAATGCACCTGTTCTACATGCTGGATTTGATAGAAAAGAAAATAAGTACATGGCTAATTTAATAAACAATTCAACGGCTTCACCTGGTGAAATTAGTTTTGGTGGAAACATATCAGGTATTAAAGGTTTTTATTTAGATGTTACTTTTACAACAGACACAATAACAGCGCCTGGTCAAATGAAAGAATTATATGCTATATCACTAAATTACAATATAGCATCAATGTAATTAAATTAAATGGAAATAAGAAAATTAACAGAATCTGATTATGAGATTTTAGTAGAATGGTGGAAAGCATGGAAATGGCCGCCAATAGAAAAAGACTTTTTACCAGACAATGGTACAGGTGGTTTTGTAATAGAAAAAGAAGGCACTATGATAGTTGCTGGATTTATTTATATAACTAACTCTAAGGCAGTTTTGTTAGAATGGATAATATCTAATCCTGAATATAGAGAAGATGACAGAGACATGGCTATAACATGTCTTATAAACACTGTGGAATCTATAATAAAAGACTGGGGTTATAAATATATATTTTCAATAGGAAGAACAAAAGCACTTATAGATAAACATAAAGAATTAGGATGGCATGTGGATAGCAAGCCATCTCATGAAATAATTAAAATTTTAAAATAAAAAATATGGGAGTTGCAACAGGTATATTAATAGCTGGTGGTATAGCTGCAGTAGCAGGAGCTACTACTAATGCTATAGCTGCTAAAAGAGCAAAAGAAGAGGGTAAAGCTCAAGGAGATATTGCAGCCCAGCAACAAGCTGCTTTAGACGCTATGGTAGAAGAAAGACCAGCATTTAAAAATCCTTATGAGAACATGACTAATCATTTTGAAAACTTAGATAATCCTTATGCTAATTTAACTGTTGCTACAGAATCCTTTAAAATCCAAGCTGATCAAGCCGATCAAGCTTTAGCCAACAGCTTAGAAGAACTGATGGAAACAGGTCAAGCTGCAGGTGGCGCTACTGCGTTAGCTCAAATGGCATTACAAAGTAAGCGAGGTATTGCAGCTAGTATACAAGCTCAAGAAACACAAAACAAAGCAATGGCTGCTGAAGGCGAAGCTCAGATACAAACTCAAAAAGCTCAAGGAGCTCAAAGGTTAGATGAAATGAAAGCTCAAGGAAACGCAATGGAACAACAAGATGCCATTAATTTTCATGAAGCACAAATGGATAGAACAGCAAAACTTTTAGATAACGCAAATCAAAATCATGCAGATGCTAGAGCGGCAAGAACTCAAGCTATAGTAGGTATAGGTAATTCAATAGCCAGTGGTGCTGGTATTATAGCGGGAGGTTATGGTACTGGAGGTACACCAGGTGTGAAAGGGCGTTAATAAAATATTAAATAAAAATAGATATGAGTTTTAAAAACCCACAAAGAACTATAAACAGAGAGTTTGATGCTTTTATTAGAGGCGGTAATGCTTTAACAAATCAAATAGCAACAACCACTGCAGAGATAAGAAAAGGTGTAGCTGCTCAAAAAAAGCTAAATCGAGAAATTCAAGAAAAAGATGATGTGTTAATGCAAAGTCTTTATTCTAAAGTAAATGAATTTGGTGACAGTGGGAACGCTATGATGGATCAAAATATACTTAGTTTTTGGAATAGTAAAGTTGATGAATATTTTAAAATTAAAAATGCCATGCAAGATGGTATAATAGGTAGACAAGAAGGTAATCAAGCTTTAGCTAAAATAAATGGGCTAGTGCCACAGTTTAAACAACAAGTAGCTTATTTAGCTAGTGAATCTCGAATGTTTAGTGAAGACTCTAATAATGATAATGTTTCTTCTGTAGGATCAACTCAAAATAAAGTTATGCTACAAAGAATGCATGAAGGTGGCGATGTACAAATAGTAGAAAAAGGTGGTCAACTTTATTACTTTAGTCCAGAGCAAAAAGATGAAGAAGGCAATGTCATATCAGAAGCAGCAATGTTAAATGGTAACGAGTTGATAGCTAACGCTACAGCAGAGAAAAAACTGTATGAAAGAAAAGTAGATTTGTCTTCTCCTCTTACAGCCGTTTTTAACAAAGTTATACAGCCAGATAGTTTAGATGGTAAATTTGTTGAATACACAGAACCAATTAAAAAAGGTGATATAAACAAACTAACAGGTTTACCATACCCTGGACTTGAAGAAGGTTATCAATATACATATAAAACTATACCGGCAAATAGAAAAGATGCAGCAATAGAAGAGCTAGCAAAAAGCCAAGGTATAACTTCTCTAATGTCTAATGATGGCTCTATGCGAAGAGTTTGGCAAGATGAAATACCTGATGAAGAAATACAAAGAATAGCTACTGAAAAAGGTTATGACATTTCTTTATATGAAGATCCTTGGCATGAGTTTGCTGGTGACATGTCTCCAGAAGAAATTGAAAAAGTAACAGCAGAGCAAGACGATATAATGAGAACTTATTTAGCAGAAAAAACTTACAATGATAATGCCACAATGGACAATACATTGAAGTTTGTTAAAAAAGAAGTTTATGATCCTAACGCTGAAAACAAAGATGGTAATCCTTACTATATGGAAACCGTAGAAAATGTATATGACTTTTTCCAAAACCCTGTTGATAATAGAAATCTAATTATAAATAGCACCTACAAAAATAAATCAATTGACGACGTGATTATTGATGATGAAACCGGTGAAATTTTATTAATACACACAACTCAAAGTCTTGATGCAGGAACAGCTGGAAGTGTTGAGGATATAACAGAAACGATAGGAAGATTTGACCCTAAAGATCCAATATCTCAAACCAAGTTAGCTCAAGAAATACAAAAATCTCTTGGAGGTAATAATAAAGATAATAATCAAGCTGTTATGTCTATGAATAAGCTTTATCCTGCGTATGCTCAACAGCAAAAACTAGAAAAAGAAAAAGCAATAGAAACAGCAAGAAACAAAGGTGGTTTTGGTAATTTCCCTGATGGCGAATCTTATGAAAAATGGAAAGTTAGAAATGGTTTAGATAAATTATCAGACATTGAAAAAGAGCTTTTAATACAAGATAAGAAATTAAGGTTTGTTAGAGATCCAGAAATGCACAAAAAATCTCGCATGGATGATGTAGCAATTGGAACTAATATTAGAAGAGCTGAATATAACGTTTTAATGGCTATATTAGAACAAAGAAACGCTACACAAGAACTAAAATAATATGTACGAAATAAATGGAGTACCTGTTAGTGAAGCAGCTTTAATTGCTAGAGCTGAAGAGCTAAACATAACGTTAGAAGAGTTAATTAAAAGAAATTCTGAAATAATAGTCAAAGTTGGTGAAGCGCCTTTAGTTGCTGAAACTATGCCTGACGGAACTTCTGTTGATCAAGCTCCATTAAATATACCTGAAAGTATGGATCCTGCTTTAGATTATGATCCAATAACTTCTATTCAAAACGTAACTCCAAGTGAAAAAGAAATACAAGTTAGAGATGAGAGAATAAAATCTTATGATCAGCAGATAAAAGAATATAAGAAAGAAATTCAAGATATATTAAATTTTCCAGGTTTAAGCGGACAAGAAAGACTTGATATGGTCAATAAATTACAAACACCAGGGACTATAGATCTTCTAAACGAAGGTTTTTCTGATATATCAAATCCGTTTTTACTCAACAAGTCAACTGTAGAAATTGAAAATGAATACTCTAATAACAAAGAGTTAGTAAGCGAATTACAACAAAAAATTAAAGAAAGTAATAATAAAGAAGAAGACTATACAAATATATTTAGCGAGTCTTTAAATTCTGACCCACTTGTTGATGCTAGAAGAAATTTTTATATTAAAAACCTTGAAGAAAAAGTTGAGTTATTTAAACAACAACTTATAGAAAAAAATGTTTATGATCTTACTACTAAAGCAGGTGTAGAATTAGCACAAAAAAGAGTTAATGAGTATTATGCTAGACTTATAGACGAGTCTATGCGAAATGATCCTGTTGTAATGCAGCAGTCAGAGAAAATTAGTGAAATGCTTGGTATTATAAATACAGCAGATCAAAAGCAAGTAGCTAGAGGAAAAAGTCTTGTTTATAGTCTTTCGGACTTTGGACAAAATTATTTTGGTAAAGGTAAAATGTCTGATATTATTGCTGGTATAGAAAGCCTTGCTGTTTCAGGCCAAGCTTTAACTAGTAATTCAATGGATGTTATTGGTGCTCAAGTAGATGGTATGCGTATTAAAAATACCAAAGATGGTCTTGCTCAACTTGAAAAACTAACAGCTGAAGGCAAAGGCGACGACGAAGAAGTTAAAATAAAAATAGGTGAAAAAGGTGGAGGAAGACTAGATAGTAGGCCAGAACTAACAGGAACTATAAAGCAGTTAAGAGATGAGCTTGAACAAGATCTACAACAAGAGTCTCAAAGTTTAAGTGAGAATATAACTCAAATGCAAGAATTTGAAGAATACAGAGCTTTAGCTGAGCAAGCTAAGTTTTCTGATGGTATAAGCTTTAGAGATATTATGGTTGGGTTAGGTGGTTCTATACCTCAAATGACAGCTGCTTCTGCAGGTGCGGTAGCTACATTTATGTCTGGAGGTGTACTAGCACCTGTTGCTGGCGCGTTAACTCTTGGTGGTGGAGCTATGGTTACGGCTCAGTTCTATGGTGAAAACTACATAGAAGGTGTTAAAGAAGGTATGCTAGCTGATAAAGAAAAATACCCAGATGGTGTAACTGAAGAAGCTTTAGGTGAAGCTATAGCTAGCGGAGAGTATGATAACATAGCTCAAGATCTAGCAACTGCAGCTTTAATGTCTAGATTAGAAAAGCTAGGTGCCGAAACCACTATGAAAGCTTTTTTTAAAAGCATGGGTGTTTCATACAAGACAGGTGTTAAATCACTATTTAGAGGTGATATTAAAAAAATTATAGCAAACATGGGTAAAGGTGTTGTGAAACAAACACCTAATTCACTAATAGAAGGTTTAACAGAAGTTGGCCAAAGTACTTTGCAAGCTTTAAACACAGGCGCTAAACAAGGAGATTTATTTAAGTATGTAAATGGTGAAAACAATTGGGAAGAGTTTTTAGCTGGTGTAACTATAGGAACTGTATTACCTTTTGGAGGTTCAGTAGGTAAACAAACAATAACTGAAATAAGATCTGTTGCAATGCAAGTTGCTAAAGAGTTTAATCCTAAAGGTAATTTAGCTCAAACAGAAATGTTTTACAAAACAGTTTTAGCTGATCTTAAAAAACGAAAAGATAATGGTATTTTATCTGAGCAAGAATATCAAAATCAAGTAGAAACAATATCTACTATTAGAAATGCTGGATTAAAAGTTCCTGGTAGTTTTAGTAAGAGAGCTAGAGCAGAGTCTCTTGATTTAATGGTTGAGAAATCAGATCTACTAAGAGAGATAGAGGGTTTAGATTCTGAACTTACAAAACCACAACAAGATAGAATAAAAGAAATAAATAAAAGACTTAATAATATAGGTAAAGCTGAAGATATAATAAACAAAAATAAAAAAATATCTAAACAACTAGCTGATGATGTAATAGATGAATTTAAAACTTTTGAAAACGAAGAAGAAATGAGATCGTTTTTAGAAGAAAATGGACTTGATCCTAACTTAGCAAGTGGTAGAGCATTAGAAGTTAATATAGACGGTAAAGAAATAGCTTTAGTTAATACTGAAAAAATGACTGATGGTGTTGGTTATTTTGCTGGTGCTCATGAGATATTACATAAGTTTCTTAAAAACACTTTAAAAACAAATCCTGAGTCTGTTTATCAAATGGCTAATGTTATTAAAAAGAGATTAAAAGTATTAAGTGAAAACCCATCTCTTAAAAATAATGCATTAATTAAATCACTTAATAATACACTTAACGAGTATAAAATAGACGGAGACGTAACCGAAGCTAAAGAAGCTGAAGAATTAATTACTTTATTTAGTGAATTTGTTGATCTTGGTTTAATAGCTAAAGACAAACAATTAGGAGATAACTTACGTAATGCGAGTAGAAGATTTTTACAAAATGTACCTGGCCTGGGTAAAATACAGTTTAATAGTGCTAATGATATTTTAAACTTTATATCAGATTATAACAAGTCTATAAACAAAGGAAGGCTTACTAGAGCTAAAAGAAATGATGCAGAACAAGGTAAGGGAATATCTGGCGGTTGAGGTGGGGGGGGGGGAGGGGGGGGGGGAG
>JAAHTG010002059.1_pt2 | contig 11755 bp, 16 predicted proteins | sample 6116081 | NCBI WGS metagenome assembly JAAHTG01 (sample SAMN13939989, study PRJNA603662) | sponge metagenome | isolation source: marine sponge | host: Mycale hentscheli | place: New Zealand | collected 2005
AGAACAAGAATTAAGTACTAATAATATTAACCGAGAACTAAGAAAGTTAGGTCCGTTAGCACTTAAGTACTTTATGATGAAACTTTAATAGAGTCTACAATCTTTATTTTACCTATTTTCACAAAATCCATTGTTGAGGAATTAAGACCAAAAAGTCTCAAAAAATCAATAATTTCTGGTTTAAATAAATCCCGTACCAAATCATTTCTACGCACATTATTATTATAGTATGTAACACCTTCACTACCTAAATAACTTTTTCCGGTGAATTTTTTATTGACCGAAAGGTTAATTACATCATCACTGTAATACTTTGGACCAATAACCCCACATACTTTAATATTACAAATTAAATTATTTTCATTAAATTTAACATAAGTTATTTGACCTTTACACCTTGTATTACTATTAAAATCTCTACAACCCCTTACTTTTCTCGTATAGTCAGGAGTAAATACATTGGACCTAATTAGTTTATTGAAGTTTTTATCGTTACGATACTTTTCAATAAACTCATTACAGTACTCCTCTACTGTATTTTCTAAGTATGTGAAGCCGTTTCTGAGCATAATAGGTTTATATTTTATTAAACAAATATAGTGAAATATTTTGTTTTTACAAAGTATCTTGAATAAATAATGGATTTTGTACTCCAAAATAACCACCAACAATATTATAATAATAATGTTCTGTGGCATCTTCTTCAGTCATATCTTCCATTAACTTATTAATGATTTGTTTTTTTGAGTAAATTAACCTAGGTTCTTCACCGAAAGACTCTGAAACTCCGACTACACAGTCGTCAAAACCTTCCAACATAACAGCACCTTCAGCCAAATCGAAATAATGAGTATTGTCCATTTTTATTTTAAATATACTTTATTTTATTTAGTATGTCAAAAATATTTGATTAAAAACATATATTTATATAAAAACTTATTAACATGAGAGGATATATGACAATTTCAGATGAAGAAAAAAACGCAATACTTCAAACCCACTCAGCATTCTACAATGGATATGCTACAGGGAATGTTCCATCAGGTCCACAACCATTAAGACAAGATGAAGGTCCTAACGACACTAACGGGATAACCATTAATAATAGAGGTGAAGTTGGTCAATATAGAAATCATTCCATTAATGAAACTATTGTTAATGAGCAAGAGGGTAAAGGTTGTTCTAAATCAGAAGGCGGTTCAGGATGTATAAAGAAAAAAGGTAATGAATGGATTATAATGAACAATAAAAAAGGTGGGGTATGGAGAGACGGATTCAAAAGCGAAAAGGATGCCGAGGAGGCTTTAGACGCTTTCCACGCTAATAATGAATCATATATTAGGGAGGGAGAAGTTAATGAATACGCCGCTGATGATATGGACGTATCCGATGTTGAATCTGCATATGACTTTGATTCTGGAGGTCCTGAGCAATTTGATGACTCTACATCAGATATTTCAGATTCCTATGGTATGGATATTGATTCTATAATGCAAATGTTTGGTGGTGAGATGAGTGCTGCCGAGTATGATGATATTGATTCAGATATGAATCAAGACTTAGATGGTAAGGAAAAGTATAGTGGTGAGATGGCAGCTTATAATTTTAATTCAGATGGTGCTATGGATGGTGAAACATACGAAGAGGTTGATGAGGAAGATATGTGTGAAGGATGTGGTGAAACATACGAAGAGGTTGATGAAGAAGATATGTGTGAAGGATGTGGTGAGACATATGAAGAAGTCGATGAAGAAGATATGTGTGAAGGATGTGGTGAAACATATGAAGATGTTGATGAAGACCTAATGGAAGATTTTATAAAACAAAAAGACCGGATAGTGGAGATGTTTGATAGATTTAAGAAATTTATCTAAATAAAAAAACCCTCACATTAAGAGGGTTTTTTTATTATTAAGCTTTCGTAACAAAGTATTATATAGTACAAAATTTTCAGTTCTTTTATAGTACAATTCTATGTATCGTAAAGTTGAGTTATATTGTTCCTTTTTATTTAGTGAATCGATAATTTTTTCTGTATGTGAAAAAAGTTCATATTCATTCATGCCTTCTATAAAGGAATTTTGGCGCGTTCTTGTCTTTAACAGATATGAGTAAATCTTTTTCATTGTGGTGTGGTAAGTGAATTTCTATAACGTCTTTAATTGTGTCTTTATTGTTAACTACATGTCTAATGACTGGGTCTTCATAATTTACGCTCCCTTCACTTTCTTTACTATAATAACTACCACACTTATAAGAAAAAATAGTATCATCTTCTAAAGATAAAAACCCATGAGCAAAATATGAGGGTATAAATAAACTCATATTGTTTTTATCATTTAATTCAAAAAACTCAAACTTACCATAGGTTTTAGAATCTTCCCTCAAATCAACTATAAAGTCGATTACAGACCCTTTTAATACTCTAACTAATTTGGCTTGAGGAAAGTTACCTGTTTGATAGTGTAGTCCTCTAAAGACCCCTAATTTTGATTTAGATAAGTTATCTTGAACAAACAGGGTTGAGAATAATGAGTCATCATTCTGTATAGCTTTTAGTGAAGGTATATCATTAAGTAGTTTTCTATTGGAATACCCCATCTCATTCCATGTCTCCATAAAGAATCCCCTTTCATCGGTATGAATAGGTTCCTCAATTAGGTATACGTTATCAAAGGAAGTAGAGATTAATTTCATTCTTCAAGTATTTTAGGTAATTTATTGGTTTTATAATAATAGTAAATAAAATCTAAAATGTCACCACTCTCACAAATTTCATTTAACCAGTAGGAATAATCCATAATATAGTCTCTAGTGTAGTGAGACTCACTATACCCATCCCACATATCCTCAAACCCTTCTAACATCCCTGATGAGTTAATATAGGATTCAAAAATATCTTCATCTATGTTATCTTCTCGGTAATTTTTATCCTCATCTTGAAAAATTATATTTAATTCTCCATCGTTAAAAGAATATTCATCTATTAATAATTGTCTTTTCATAATTTTTTTGATATTTGTAATAAAATAAAAGTTTTAAAATAAAAAAATGGAGGTCGTAGAAATAATAACAAACTTTATTAATAAAGACAATAACGTTGTTGAGGTAGAATTTAGATTAAATAGTGATGGAGAAGATTTAGTTAGGTCCGATACTATAGAGTTCCAATATTTACAGGATTTTGGATATGGTGAAAACTTCACTTCTTTTGATATTTTTAGTGATATGGATGATGAATGGGATTTAGGATTTGAAGAGGATGATGACTTCTTTATTGACGATGATAACTTAATTTCATTTTTAAATGAGTATTATTTAATTTATGAGACTAAATTACCTGACGCCGATTATAGGTAACGCATATTTATAGATATGAGGGGAGATAAAAAATATCTAAACGAGTCTGGCTCATTTAATGTTCCGAACAAACCTGAAAGAGAGAAGAGTTTTTATGAAGACTTTATTCTTAAGCTTTTAGGTAGGGTATTTTTAACTAAAAAAGTTTTTTTCGGTATGGATGAACAAAAAATCGCCATAATCATTACCCCCACTTTAAAAATAGTTTCGGTTGTTGCATCTCCATCTAAACTTGTAGATAAGTTTCCGCAAAAAAGACAACAATTTTTAAATGGAGATGAACTAACTCGATGGGCGGAAGATAACGGGTTTGAGATTACGTTTATTGCTCCAACTCCACAACTAAAACATAAACTGTTTAGTATGTTAGGTGACGTAATGGTTAGTAACGAAATAAATGAGTCTATAGGTAAGGATAAGGTTAAAATAGTACTTCAGGAACTAAAAAAATCTTCCCTACCTGAGTCTATTAAACAATGGGCGATAGATAACCCAGAAAAATTCATTAAGAATATCGAACAGGTTAAGAAACTTTTAAATTAAGGTCCTTCCCTATAAAAAGTTAATGAATAACTATATTCATTACCTTCAACACCGTCAGGGTATTGTTTTGGACACTCTAAAGTTAGATATTCTAAACCATCTTCTATAATTATATAATGACGATAGGTGTTAAGTTGTGGGGTATTATAAGAAACATTCATATTAACCCATCGACCTGTAATGAAGTCTTGGGTAATATTAAGTGGGTATTCTACTCTCCAGTGGTCTCCTCCATTTTCTAAGTAATATCCGGCAAATAAACGGTCACCACTGATACTAATACGACTCTTATTTACTTTCATAGAATCCAAAGGACCGATAGGGTTAGGATAAATTAATGAAAGAGGGTCATCGTCTACAAGTTCGGAATTTAATATATCTGTACTATTTACGGTAATACTCCTAAGGATATATGTTCCGTCCATAGTAGGGTAGGTATGTTCCGCATATTGATAACATCCTGAGAAGAGTAAAACTAAAGATAAAAGGGTGAGGTAGTGTTTCATATTACAAATATAACCATATTTAGTTAATCTACAAATAAATAGACATATTTATAGTTATGATTAAGAAGATTTTATTAATTTTTGGGTTTTTAAGTTTAATTATGAATTGTTTTTCCCAAGACGTTTCATTTTCACAAATAAACAGTAGTGTTTTGTACTTGAACCCTGCATTTGCTGGGTCAAGGAAGTGTCCTGAATTAAGTATGACATATAGAAATCATTGGCCATCATTAGGTAGTCAATATGTAACTAGTGTTGTAACTTACGAACAATATATTAGAGATTTGAAAAGCGGTTTCGGTATATTACTGATGAATGATAGGTCAGCCAATGGAATATATTCATTGAATTCATTTAATACCTATTATAGTAATCAGCAAAAACTAACCAATAATTTAAATATTAAATTTGGTTTGGAGTTTAGTTACAAACAAAATTTTATAGATAGTAAAAAACTCTTCTTTGAGGATTCTTTTAATGGTGTCACGTTTACTAATAACACGAGTGAATCTTATTTAAATAATTTTAAAGTTCATTATTTTGATGTGGGTACAGGGATACTTTTATTTAATGATAAGTGGTTTGCTGGTTTTAGTGCTTCACATATAAACCAACCAAACCAAACTTTAATATATGGAGAAAGTTACTTACCTATAAAGTATAATATTCACGGAGGGGTAATAATACCGTTAGATAAATCTACCGACAGATATGAAGATGTGACTTACACTCCGTCAATTTCAATACTACGACAAGGTCAGTTCACACAACTAACATTAAATAATAATATTAGAAAAGGTAAGTTCTTATTTGGTGGTGGGTTAAGACTTGTAGAAGGATACTCTTATAGGGACGCTTTATTATTAAATATGGGAGTAGATACGGGAGAATTATTGTTCTTTTACAATTATGATGTTACTATATCACAATTAGGTCCCACCACAGGAGGTGCTCATGAAATATCTGTAGTAATAAAAATAAACAATAAAACAAGTGGAAAAAAAATTACAGTTCCGTCATGTTCTTTCTAACGTAGTATTTATTAAATATGAATTTACTTAACGAAGATATCAATAGAATAAAAACCCTTATGAGTATTAATGAGGGTGAAGAATCATTTGATAATAATGAAAGAAATTTATTAGATAAGTTTGTTGATTTAATTGTTAAAGAATTAAATATAAAAAATAAAGTTCGTATTGATTACACGGAAGATAAATCCAAAGTAGACACAACTGCGGTTTATAGGTACGAAGACGGTGAAAATGCAGATATAGAGAATGCTGAAGTTACAGTATATACCAAAGAAAGGGCGTTACAAGACGTTATGAGGTCAGTCGCTCATGAATTGGTTCATCATCATCAAAATGAAGACGGTGAACTTGAAGGTAAAATACAAAATGTTGGTGGTAAAATAGAGGATGAAGCTAATGCTAGGGCAGGTGAATTACTTAAAATGTTTGGTCTTAAGTATCCCGAAATATATGGTAATGTAGAGTCTGAGTTTAACGAACAAGATGAAGGTGGAGGAGAAGCTACAGGAGGAGATTCTAGTACCACAAACAGTAATGTTTCTACATGGGAGACAGGTTTAACTCGTGGACCATCAAATCAATTAACTATTAATGTGTGGAACTCTAACTTAAATAGAGGTAAGGCTAATATGATAGACCAAAACAGTAAATGGGAATCAGGTCTTAGTAGAGGTAAAGCAAACACTTTGACATAATATTTATTTGATATGGAGGAAAGTATTAAAATACAGTTAATGGAAATAAATAGACTTATTAGTTACGATAGGTCTAAGACTTTATTAGAACAACCGGAAAGTTTCATGGATAGAAAGCTTGGTATTACAAATAAAAATACTAAAGAATTAGGAATGGATGTTGAGGAGTACGAAAGTAAAGTTTTTGGTATAGGTGATTTGGACCCTGAAAATTGGACAGTCCACGGAGTATTAGAGACGGCAGAACTAGTGACAGGTGTTTTAGGTGTACTTCCGTTTCCTCCATTAGTACTTGTGGCTAATTTAGCGTCTATGGGATTTGGATTGGCAAATGCGGGTTTATACGCATATGAAGGTGAATACTATGACGCGTCAATTGCTTTGGCGTTTGCCATGATACCTGGACCCGAAACTATAACAATACTTAAAAAAATAAAGAATGTTGATGGTATTACTACTGTTGGTGGTAAACCCGTTTTGAATAGTAAAGGTAAGGAAGTTATTGAACAGGGTGTACTTAAAAATTGGAAAAAGGCTTTAGGGGAATCCTTAGAACTTTACGCAAAGGAAAATGGTTTAGAAAAAACCTTGAAATATGTATTAGGTGTAACAAGAATACTTAATACCCCAATAAGGGTTTATCTAAGTATTATTGGATTCCCAATAGCGGTTGATACATTATATTATTTATTCACACTAGCAATGACTGAAGATAATAAGTTAACCGCACAACAACAAAGGCAAAAATCACAATTTAAACCTGTCATTGATTTATTAAAGAGCCCTAAAGAACAGATTAAGTTAGCGATTTATTTAGCGGGATGGTTTTTATCTTTTCTATCTAAAGAGGATGTCGAAAGTTTGGGAGATATTGACGAAAGTATGTTCGAGAATATCAAGCCAGACCTAACTGATGAACAGACCAAAAGAGATATTGAAAGGTTAATCAGAAAATACTCTGAAGAAACTGACTAACTTTATCCCACAAAGTCTTTGGTTTAGTGTTTTTCTTAGTCCATTTTTCTAAGAACTTGTCAAAATCAAAGTCTTTAACAGGTACAATATCTTTAAGTTCAGTATTTTCTTTTAACCACTCAGTAATTACTTCATCGTTTTGTTGTCGTTCAAATAAAGATGAAAGAACGGATTTATCGGTAGAAATCAAAAAGTATTCAGGAACTGACGTACCACCTGAAGTATAATACAAGGATAAATCATCAAAAGTTTCGTTATCAATGATAATGTGATACTTCCCATTTCTGATATCTTGAACTTGTGAACCTACTTTATATTTACTCATTTCACAAAAATAGTACGTTTTTTTCTTAATTACAAATATTTATAGTAAAATTATAGTATTATGGGTAAAAAAATTATTCAAGTAATAAGTGAGGTAAATCGAATGAATGACCTTATGAGGTTTAGTGAAAATAGAGAAATTTTAAACGAGTCAATAGCGTCAGCACTAAAAGGTTTAAGGTCTTTGATAAAAAATAATTTAAATGATATAGCCAAATATGGAATTCCAGAAGTTGATAATTTAGTAGTATTAATGTCAAAATCAAAAACTACGGACAACTTTTTTGAATTACTTAGTAACATTAAGACACATGATTTAACAATTGCTCAGCAATTAAGAAGAGATATTTTTGAGGTTTTACCTGAATCCACAAAAAAAAGAACTACACAAATAGTGCAATATGTAGAGGATAATATAGATATATTACCCGAAGAAAATGTAGACGAACTCTTAGATTCTATAATTAAGAACCAATACCCAAATGAACCAGAAAGTGTTAGATTATTTATGAAAGACAGCTTATTAGATATTAGTGATAGTATATCTAAAAAGGTGGATGACGCGAACTTAAAGTCAAATTTAGATGATTTACTGTTTGACGGATTGGATGTAGATGATTTTACTCCACCTAAATTACCTGATAACGAAGTATCCAAAGAATGGACTGAAAAGTTAGGTCTTAAACGTGACGAATATAAAAGATTTCTTAAAGACGCTAAAAAGAATGGTAGCCCTGCGAGGTATTGGGATAGAAAAACGTTTGATGAAAAAATGGCCGAAGTCAGTAGAATGGGTGAAACTGCAGATAAAGATGCGGTGAGATGGATAGAAATAGCGGCTCAAAACAATCCAAGTTGGTGGAAAAAGAAACCATGGTGGGGTAAAGCACTGACTATCGCGGGTACAATTGGTATAGGTCCCGAAATTGTCGAAGTGATAATTTGGTTATTAACAAAGAGAATATCAGGATTTAGTATATTTGGTATTACAGAAAAACTTGATGATTTATCGAATCAAACAGGTGGGGGATTAAATTCATTAAATAGTAGTAATGAATCAGAAATTAAATTGTCAATTGCCAACATTAGTGATGACTATACTAAATTAGGTGCGTTCGATGATTCTAAATATACCTTAGATTACTCAGCGGACGGTCAGTCAGTCAGTGTAGTTTCTTCAACAGAACCATACGATACTTTAGTTACCTATGATAGAAATGAAATTAACGAATCTTTAAATACTCTATAATCATGGCGGGTACAATTAAAAACACAATAAGGAGTACTTTCACCGAGTTACAGGCAAATAATGCGGGGTATGATATACCACTTAGTATTGTACAATCAAAAAAGGATAGTACAGAATGTTTTGACTGTTTAATTACAAATAATGGTAATGGAAGAACCTTTTGTAAATCATTAGGTCCTTGTTCGACAAATACAACACCACCAACACCATCAACAACACCACCAACAACACCACCAACACCATCAACAACACCACCAACAACACCACCCGCAAGGCAAAAAAGCGGTAGAGAGTTAAGAAAAGAGAAATTAAATTTAGGTAAGAGTGGTGTAAGTTCAACTGTAAATCAACAATTTAGAGATGTAGTTGATTACTTGAAAGGTATACCTTGTGGAAGAGTTTGGCCTTTAATATTCGTTCAAAGAGAACCAAATACTCAATACGAAGATGAGAGAGTTGTCTTTTTTGCTGATTCACAAACAGGTAGAAAAAATGTACCATTACCGATAGAAGAAAGAGGTGGAAAATGGGGATTTATAGACCCGCCGAGTAGTGGTTCATGGCAAGAATTTTCAGATTCTAATTGGTGTACAAATAAAGTTAACGAAGGGTTAAAAGATGTATTAAAAGAAAGTGAAATGGAAAATTCAATACCAGAAAAAATAGATGAAAAGTTAAAGGAGTTTAATTTTTATAGTGCTAACGATAAAGGAAAACAAAAAGTAGTTTTCACAGACAAAGACCGAGAAGAGATAAATAAAGAATTTATGGATTTAATGAAAAAATATCCTGAAGATATTGCATTTATTAGGTCTGTAGTAGTTGCTAAAGGTGAAGATAAAAAAACAGGAGAACCTGTCGTTCGGTTGGGTTCTTATTATAATAATGCAAATATTGAACTTCCTTTTAATTCTCAGATGAATGGATTAGGTAAGTTATTGGATGGTGGTATAATATACTTTACCGTTATTAATAATGATGGACCTGATTATAGAGACTTTAAGATAGTTGGAGGTGATAAGATACCTGAAGTTGAATTTGAGGGGAAAGAAAAGGAGGAAATACAAAGAGATAGTTATGTCAATACACATAATCAATCGATGAAAAAAGAAGAACCTTTTGAAGAGGTAATGAAGAGTAAAGAAAAGAAAGGTTTACAGTCATTACTAGATGGTGAAGGTCTTACAAACGAGTTCACGAAGCATCAGAAGGAATTTTTAGAAAATTTAAAAAAAAAGGGTTTTAAACTTAAAAAACCTGAAAACGCAGATATTTATGAAAGAGTGAGAGTTAATAGTAAGGAATTCACAGAATCAATAAATGCGTGGAAACCCAAAGGAAAATGAGTCTAAAACACATAGTTAAAAAGAATCTAACAGAATTAGAAACTAAAAAACTAAATAGTCTTACTGAATCTAAAATTGTTAAAGGAAGATTAGGTATTATATCTGAGTCTGTTAATTTCAACTCTAAAATTCATACCACCAAATTTTTTAATAAACTATTTATAGAGACTAACCATTTGATAAAAATGGGTATTAGTGAATCCGTAATTAATGAAGATTTAATTATGACACTTAAAGGTCTTATGGGTGATGATGATTCTAAAGTTATAGATACATTAAAAAGTAGGTTATTATCTTTCTTAGAAGGTAAACTTAATATGGATGGTTTTGAAAAGGATGTATTAACTCAGGCAATATCAGAACTTGAAGAAGAGGAATTTGCTAAAATATTTACGGATAAGAGATTCTTACCGAGAAGTATCGCCGATGTATTCACAAGAGAATTTGAAGAAAAATACTTAGAAGGACTTACAGATGCGACAAAAGAGATTGTGATGAGACAAATCGATAATGATACTTTTAAAAGAGATATCGAAGATAAGTTTACAACGGCGTTGGAATCCTTATTGGATTCCATTGAGTCAAATATGGACTCGAAATTGAGAGGCATTAGAGATAAAGTCTTCTCATAAACTTTTAAAAAAAGGGGGTAAAATTAAATCTACGAAAAGGACTGACGGTGTCAGTCCTTTTTTCTTACATAAAAAAAGTGACCCGAAGGTCACTCCTTTACTTAATCGATTGTTTACCTGAGAACAGTTATATGTCCACTTGTTTCCAAGACCTCCAAATTCCATGCCACTGCTCTAATTGTGTAGGCGTAAACTCCGTCTTGTACGTAATACCCACCATTATTAAAACTTCCATCCCATCTCCCATTAGGATTGTCGATTTTAAAGACCACCTGGCCCCATCTATTGAAAATGATTACTTCCCATGTGTTCCAACACTCTTCGTCGGTTATTACCCCCCAAGAATCGTTTAAACCATCATTATTAGGACTAAATGCGTTAGGTGCAAATGCCTGACCATCGAATTCATCACAAGGACTAGGAAAAATACAAGTACCATCTTCTATCGTCGCTTCAAAATTATAATTTAATGCGTCCATGTTAGTACAGCCAAACACGTCATATTCACATGACCCATCATTCACATTTGCAAACATATTATAATTGTTAGCGGTTAAATCGGTACACCCGAATATATCGTAAGTACAACTACCATCGTCTACGTTAGCGTCAGAATCATAGTTATTAGCCGTAGAGTCTGTACACCCGAATATATCGTAAGTACAACTACCATCATCACTATTAGCTTCAGGATTAAAATTATTAGCATTTTCATCCGTACATCCATAAATTGCGAAAATACAACATTCAATAATAGGTTCACATGTTATGTTTGCTAAAGGGTTATAATTTAAAGCGTCAGGAATCATACACCCCACAATAGGGTCAATACAACTACCATCATCTATGTTTGCTAATGGGTTGTAATTAATTGCTAAAATATCCGTACACCCTAAGACATCGTAAGTACAACTACCATCATCCACATTTGCTTCAGGATTATAGTTATTAGCGGTATCGTCGATACATCCTGCAACATTGCAATTAATTACGGGAGTTCCGATTGTGAGGACAAACGTATTATTACTAATATTACCATCTTCCCCGTAATCTTCCCATGAATTAGGACTCTCACCATTAACATCTAAAAC
>JAAHTG010002147.1_pt1 | contig 11750 bp, 16 predicted proteins | sample 6116081 | NCBI WGS metagenome assembly JAAHTG01 (sample SAMN13939989, study PRJNA603662) | sponge metagenome | isolation source: marine sponge | host: Mycale hentscheli | place: New Zealand | collected 2005
ACAATAACATAATCCTATGCTACCTCTATTATGCGACTTGCAATGAGCTCCGATTCGATCTATATCTCTACCTTTTTTAATAGTTCCATCTAGTTCAATGTAGAAATGATAGCCAATGTCGCTCCACCCTCTAGAGTTAACATGCCAGTCTCTTATTGTTTCAACTGGTATATCTTGTCCTTCTCTAGTAGCAGAGCAATGTATAATAATCTCTTTAATGTCTCTCATGGTTCAATAGGGTTTTGCCAAGTAAAATACAAATCTTCGTTTACTGGTGTTATTTGCTTTTGTATATTAGCATCTATACCAGCTCTTATAGAATCCATATCTAAAGCATCCTCTAGCCAACCTATGACTACATTTTCAAAAGCTTCAGTGTTTTCGTAAGGTACAAAAGTATCACCAGCTGTATATGTAAACTGCTCAGATCCTACGTTATCTGCTGTGTAAGTTTTACCTCCAGACTCTTCTGATCCAGTGTAATTCCAATGAACATTGAAAATCACATTATCTTCGCCTTCAGCTTCAATATGTGCGTTCATTTGATTAATAGTCCATTTATATGATACTGCCATTATTTTTTATTTTTTAATTTTATCCACTTATGAGCCGTGTATCCAATAGTCATTAGTAATAATACTATTTCTAACATAGGTTCCATCCAGTCTAAGCTAGCTATAACGAATGAAGTTATATTTAAACAATATAACTTTAAGTCTTCTAAGCCCATTATCTTTGAGCTAATAAAGCAGGGTTACCCTTGTACTCTATATTATCTATTTTTTTAAGTGTAGGTGTGATTATAGAGTTGTTTGATTTCATCACTCTAGTACCTACTATAGGCTTTCCGCATTTAAGCTTTTTACCTGCTGGTTTTTGTTTTTCTCCGTAACTTGGCATAATCTTTATTTTTAATTATTCATAACGTTGTATATATATAATCACGTATTATCGTTTATAATTTACAAATTATCGTATTTTCTCTTTTTCTTTACGTCATATTTTATGTCACCAGCTAATTTTGAAATATGTTTTTCATCAGCTGTCATTTGCTTTTTACTACCACCGTGTCTATTGTCATAAGTAATATCTCTTTTTAAATAGCTAGCGTGAGCAGCGTCATCTCTCATAGCTGCATTAACATTTGCTTTACTTATTTGAGTATGTTGCTCATGCATGCCAGGAGCTTTACCATAAGACATAGCCTCTGATTCTTTTGCTTCAATAGCAGTTTTTAAATTTGGATTTAGTTTGTCTTCCTGTTTTTGCGTTAAGTCTAACCCATCATACATACCAAAACTTCCTTGCTGGTTAGGAAACATAGGAGCAGGTGGTGTAGTTGTAGCTTGATCTTGAAAAGGTTGACCAGCATCCATAGCCATTTTACCAAACATTTGCTCTCTACTGTTTACATTAGCAGAAACCTTGTTCATTGGTTGTGGATTATTAGGATTATTTACTAAAACTTTTTCTGGAACACCACCTCTGTTTGGCTCTGGCTTGGCTAAGCCTTGTTGTTCCATTAATTTCTTCTTCTGCATTTCTACAGGATCTTGTTCTATCATTGGGAAAGAGTGACCTTTACTTCCAACCATTGCTAAACCTTTTCGTTCCATAAGTGTTTTTTGTGATTTGTCAATAGAGTTTTTATTTGGATCATTATGCTCAGTTATCATATTAACCTCTGAAACTCCATCAGCAGTTTTGATTTTTAAATTTCTAGGTACAGGATCAAATTCAGGCCTGTCTTCCATTTCTTGTTTTTCAGCCATAGCTTCTTTTTTTATCATTATTAACAAAGGATATAGCTTTAGCCGTAACCTTCCATGAGTATTTGTTGTTTTCTTCTAGTTTTTTAGTAGGCATATCTTCTTCGCCTAACATTATACGGTACATACGACTTATTAGTTGTTTACACTTATACGAAACTTTATATATATGATATTTTTGGGTTGTGCGATTTCTTTCTCTCCACACTGTTATCCACCCTTGTTTCAATAATCTGTTCCAGCGTCTATTATCCCAACTGTATGAGTACGTACCTTTTTTATAATCATCTTTTGTAAAATGTTCTATTGCATCTAAGTAAATTAATAGCTCTAAATCGGCATCATTTAGTTTACTTGTCTTACAAGCCCATTTTCTAATTATTCTATAATGTTTAAGTAAATTTAATTCTTTTAAATCTTTAGAAGTTAATCTTCTCATTTATTTTCTTCCTTTTCTTTTTGATTTTTTAGATGCTTTATTTGCTTTTCTAGTTGATTTCTTAGTTGCCTTGTTTGCTTTTCTAGTTGATTTCTTAGTTGCCTTGTTTGCTTTTTTAGTAGCTTTTGCTGCTTGCTTATTTGTTTTCTTAGTCGCTTTAGCTGTTTGCTTATTTGTTTTCTTAGTGTTTTTAGCAGCAGCTTTGTCTAATTTTTTCTGAGCTTTACCTGTCTTACCTTTAGCAGTTAACTTAGCTGCTTTCTTATTTGCTTTAACAGTTTTCTTAGTTGCTTTAGCTTGTTGCCTATTATCTTTCTTATTTGCTTTAGCAGTTTTTCTAGCATCTTTCTTAGCTGATTTTTTAGTTTTCCTAGCATCTTTCTTAGCGTCTCTTTTTTCTTTACCTTTTAAACCAGAATCTTTTATAGCATCTTTAGCGTCTTTAAATGCATCTTTAGCATTTTTCTTAGCATCTTTTTTAGCGCCTCTTATTTCTTTTTTGTTTTCTCTCTTCTCTTTTCTAACATCTTTTTTAGTTCCTTCAGGATCAAAGTCATCAGTGTAAGTTTGATCTTTACCACCTTTAGTTTTAGTTGGATCAGCATCACCACCTGTTGTAGCAGCAGCCTCTGCTTTTTCTTTTGCAGTCGCTTCAGCTTTAGCCGCTTCTTCAGAAGCTTTCTTAGCGGCCTCTTGTTCTTCAGCTAGTTTCTTTCTTTGGAACCATGCAGTTGTAGCATCTCTATCTACACTTGAGTTTTCGCCATGATCAGAAGGGTCAATACTTTTAGCGTCTAGTTCTTGTTTAGCCTTAGCAGCATCGCTTTGTTGTTCCGCTTGTTCTCCAGCTATAACTACGTTAAATGGTGATTTCATAGCTAATCCGGTTTTAAACTTACTAGCAAAAGAACCACCTGTGTATCTACCTTTTCTTCCTGACTTTAAACTCATTTTTTATAATATTACTACAACATCAAATTCTTTTATAATCTTGTATTGTTTTTCTTTAATTTGTATGCCAAAACCAGCGTTTCTATCATAATAGATTTTATCATCTTTTTTAATAGAATTAACATCTGTTCCTGGATTTATTACTTTTGCTTTCCTATATCTTATATCTTCTCTTTGTTTTTCAGAAAGTATTAAACCTCCTTCTGTCTTAACATTAGATTCTTCTATAGGATCTATTACTATATACTTACCTATCGCCTTCATGTCTTATATTATTAATTACACAATCAGTTGATAATATAGTTGTAGCTACTGAAGCCGCGTTTTTTAAAGCACTTTTAGTAACTAATAAAGGATCTATAATTCCGGCTTTTACCATATCCACCGTATTTCCTGTAACCACGTCTAATCCTTTACCTTCTTCAAGCTTTTTTAACTCTTCAACCCCTGCGTTTTTTAATATTAATTCATAAGGTTTTCTTATAGCTTGGTATAATACTTCTTCCCCTATGCAGGTTGGTTTCAAATTAAAGCTAGCATTTAAAAGAGCTATACCACCACCTGGTACTATACCTTCTTTAATCGCGGCTTTTGTAGCGCAAATAGCATCTTCAACTCTATCTCTCTTCTCTTTCAGTTCTATCTCAGAGTTAGCCCCAACTTTAACTGTAGCAACTTTAGCTTTTAACTTAGCTAATCGTTTTTCTAGTCTAATAATAATATTAGGGTTTTTAGTTTCTTTTATGTTCTTTTCTAATAAAGCAATAGTTTCTTTAACTTCAGTATTGTCAGTTAAATCAACTTGTAATATTGTTTCCTCGTGGTTAGTTACAGATTTAATACATGATCCTAAATGTTCAGGCTGTATAATATCCATATCATCTCCTAGGTCTTCGTTAATAAGCGTAGCACCAGTCACAGCGCATAGATCACTTAATACGTCTTTCTTGCTAATCCCGTATACTGGTGCATCTATGATGTTAACCTTTATATTACCTTTAGACTTGTTCATAGCTAGTGCAGAAACAACTTGTGGATCAACGTCCGCAATAACAAGTAAACTTTTGCCAGTTTTAATTACGTGCTCAAGAACAGACTGTATCTTTCTAACATTAGGTATTTGTGATTCAACTATTAAAACCAATGGATTATCTAGTTCAGCAGTACCTTTTTCTTTGTTAGTGATAAAATGGTTGTTCTTTAACGCTTGATCATACTGAACACCCTCTATCAACTCTACTACAGTTTCAGGCTGTTCATTTGTCTCCATCATAACAACACCTGTCTCATCTACTAATCTAAATGCTTCACCTATAACTTTACCTAACTCTTTATCGTTGTTAGCAGATATAGTAGCTACTTGGTCAATCTTTTTACCAGTAACTTTTTTAGACTTTTTATTTAAATACTTTATAACTTTACTAACGCCTGATTCAATACCTAGTTTCATTTCTCTTGGATCATCAAGAAGAGAATGCTCTGTAGCTTGATCTAGTATTGCTTTAGCTATTATAGTTGCTGTAGTAGTTCCATCCCCCGCATCTGCAACTGTTTTTTGAGCTGCTTGTTTAATTAATGTAGCTCCAATATTTTCTATAGGATCTTGTAATATTATACTATTAGCGACTGTTACGCCATCTTTTGTTATTTGTGGCACCCCATTACTGTCTTCTAGTATAACACATTTACCACTTGCTCCTAAGGTTGAACCTACTGCGTTAGTAAGTTTTTCAACCCCAGTTAATATCTGACTTCTGGCACTATCACCAAAAGCCAGATTTTTAACTAACTTTATTTCTTGCATTTAATATAATTTGATATGATTTGTTTTGAATACTACTTAAAGGTTTTAACTACTTTAGGTCCTTTGGTAAACTCTAGCTTTTGCTTATAATGAGCTATTGAAGCATCTATTGCTTGCTCTGCTCCAGCTATTGTTTCTCTTCTGGTTACATCGATCCAATCATCTGAATCTAGTTCTTTGTATTCGGTTTGTAAAAATCCATTAGGCAACTGAACTATTCTCCAGTTTTTCTTTTGTGAGATATGTTCCCATAACTTAATGGTGTGTTCTGTTGGTTGTGGTGTACTATTCCACGTATTGGTACGGGTATATAAAAATGTCATTTGGTTAATTTGCTTTTGCTACGTTTTTCAACGGAGCGGTTTGTGTTGTTCCGTCTTTTACTTCTTGAGGTACCCAAGAAAACAATCTTGTATCTGCAACGTCGTGCAGTAGGATGGTTTTGTCGGTTATTTTCCAGTCGTAAAAGTATTCATAGCCAAATAAGGCTACGTCTGGTTGCATAAACTCTATAATAGCATTGTTAAATAGTTTACCACCATTAGCCCACTTAATATCGTCATACGTATCTAAACAATCATCTATAACTCTACTATTTGGTATGGATCCATATATTGCACAATCTATTAAAGTATTATGGTTTTGTGTTCTTTTCATGCCAGCAAAGAAACAGTGTTTATCTGTTAAATGCTCATACACATGATTAAACGGTTTTATTGGCTTGCAATCTACATCTAAGTATATTCCGCCAAATTTTTTTAATAATAATAATCTTATTCTATCACATATAAAAGCAGCTGGAATACCAACTTCTGGTTTAACATATTCTATTAAATAAGGATCATCTTTAAATTCTTCAAGAACTTCGTTGCCCCATAATCTATAGGCGTAATCTTTGTTTAAGTCTTGCATTTCTTTACAAAACTGTGCACAGTGTTCTGGTATAGGATTATCACCTATCCACAACTGGTGTATTATCTTTGGTATCATTTAATTTAATTTAATTTAATTTTTAATTATCCACCCCAGTTTCTTCCTGCTCCTGATCCTGACCCTGAGCTTGAACTCATATTAAATGATGGGTCTTTTCCTAAATCTATCTCTGGTTCTTTATCTTTATTGTTAGAAGTCCACTCACCATTCTTTAAATCTATATTAACGTTGCCGTACTTTTTCTCAAGTATTTTCTTTAATTGTTCTTGTTCAGCGTTAACTTCTTTTAATTTCTCTTTTAATTCGTCTTTAGTTAAAGACAAATGTCCTAGATTTATACATATATTATTTATTCTACCTTGTATATCATGTATTTTTTCTAGTTCTACTTTTTCTATATAATTTGATTTATGTGCCATTTTTTTTATTTTAGTTATTATCTTATATATATAATCACGCATTTTTTATTGTTTTTTACTTACAATTTCCTAAGTTTGTAACCTCACCATCTGCATTTACAACTATAAATCCTCCTGTTGTTGCGCCATTGTCATACTTATATGCAGCAGCACTAAGTGTTGTTGTTCCACTACTGTTGCTATATACAACATCATCTACATCAGGATATGTACCAGAACCATTATGATATGCCGTGTCTCCTGTATCTTCAAGACTACAAGGATTTCCTTCTTGTCCTTCAGCATTGTAGTTAAACGCAGTTACATTAGATAAACCATAGAAGTTTGACATTGCTGTAGTTACTCCTGAACCTTTACTCGCATAAGTACCTAGTGTGGCATTTAAAGCTACGTTAGATAAAGATACGTTAAACTCAGTTGCTATATCATTAATACTTATTTGACCTGAACTTGGTAAACCCATTATATTAATCTTTTCAAGCCATCAACTTGCCTTGACAAATCTTTTATAGCTTCTATTAATAATGGTACAATTTTTTCATACTTAACAGCTTTATAACCGCTATCTCTAGTAGTAACTACATCTGGTAGTATTTTTTCTATTTCTTGAGCTATGACGCCTATATCATGACCACTATTACCGTGTACCTCTTCTTTTTCTATCCCGTCAAACTCTATACCTTGTATACTATTTACTTTATCTAAAGCTTTGTCAATACTTTTAATATTATCTTTTAATCTAATATCAGAAGTAGAATAAGCTACAACATCATTTGAAGCATCTATTCTACCAGTTGTAGTTGATGCATTTGCACCAACACCTAAAGACTTTGTTATTTTAGTTCCTCCATTTCCATAAACTATAAGTCTTTGAGTACCACTACTAGTTGCAATTCCACTAGATAATGTAACTCCAGTTCTTACTTGAAATGCAGTTCCGTCACTTCTAGTAGTACCTACACCAACTCCAGTGTTTGAGCTATTACCCCATCCATTGACAATATTACAACCAGCAAACGTGTTTTGATCTGTAGTTAGAGCCAAAAGAGGGTTTCCTGAAGTATCAGGCATTCGTATACCACACCCTGCACCTTCTACTCTTATCATTCCACTAGAAACATGTAGCTTATCAAGAGGAGAAGTAGTTCCAATACCAACGTTACCTGCAAAATAAGCAGTGTCATTAGATCTGTTAACTCTAAACACTGTTGTGCCATTAGCGCTGTTGTCATGTCTTCGCAATGAAAAATTATTATTACCTCCATCCATGAACCAGCTAAACCCGTAATTTAAACTATGATTTTCTACAAATCTATGTTCCACATCTGGATTGTCATTAGCAGTATCAGTGACTCTTAATAAATGCCCTTCAACTTTTGGAACCGCAGTGTCACCAGTGGAAAATATTGATAATGAATTTTCTACTGATAAATTATATGCGCTATTTCCTCCACAATTGCCAACAGTTAATTTTTCTACTGAAGTGCCATCATATTGAAAAGGTAATTCTGCTAAGGCAGTGCCTGCCGCACTAGAAGCGGTACCTAAAAGTGCTGTACTAGTAGCATCATATCCTAGTGTTCTATCTTGGAATACCTGGAAGCTGATAGAAGATGTAGAAGCTGTTTTATAAACTTCAAGATATGCTGTGGACTGGCTATAAACCATTCTGGCCTTAGTTAGGTACGAAGATCCCCCATACTGCTCTAATTTTAACGTATTATAACCTGCTGGGTTTCCATATGTTTTGAAAGCTTTAATAATATAGGTGTTAGGCGCTGCATTGCCTCCTGTTGTAGAAAGAATAAGTTTACTTCCTCCTCTAGATGACCCAGTCCACTCCATTACTCTATACCAATTTGCACTTGTTCCAAAAGTTAAAGTACATATATATTTGCTATTAATACCTTTTGCTTGAACTCTTCCATTCACATCAAGCGTAGTAAGTGGAGCAGTAGTACCAATACCAACGTCACCGCCTTTTTTAAAAGTGACCATATTGGTTGCGTTGTCATCATCACGTATATAAAGATAATCAGCATTACCATCTTGCCAAATACGAAACTTAGTGTCGCCATTAGTTCTAAACATAATGTTATTGTCATAACTTGTACTAGCTCTATCCAAGGTTAGTGATGCATGACCTGCGGTATCTATATCTATACCGCCTGTTGCTGTTACTGTTAAAGTATCACTAACTATAGCAGTGCCGGAAACATCTATGACATCTAAAAATTTTATAGCCATTTAATTTAATTTTTATTTTATTATGCTCCGTACTTTTCTATTAAAGCTGTTAAGCTTTGAGATGTACTTGTAGTTGCGGTTACTACAGCAGTGCTTGTTCTATCTACTTTAGCAAAAACTGTTTCTCCAGATGCAGTATCATATAGCTGAACTGAAACATTTAACGTTCCAAAGTTATGAGTAAATACGTGGGTGGTTTGATTAGTAGTTGTTAATATTTTTTGTCGAGCTGCTACAGCTATTCCAACAGCACTTGAGAAACTAGCAATTTGACTAGTTTGAATACTAATTGAGGTGTTAGTAACACCACTTATTTGCCCATAATCATTAGTTGTAAATACTGGCACAACATTTGCACTGCCATATGTGTTAGCCGTACCGACGGTTCCTAGTTTGACTGAGCCAGCTGCACTAACAGTAAAGTTAGTAGAAGAAAAACTAGCTATACCTGGTACAGTTGTTGTAGCTAGTCCGATGTTATTCTGTACAGTAACCCAGTCTGTTAATGCTGTTGGTGCGTCTGAGTCTGCTATAAGTAAATCACCTACTTCAACAGTTTCAGGAAAGAAGTTCCCAGCAGCTGTTACTACATATACCCAACCTTGTTTAATACTCGATGATGGATTTGCATCAAGATCTGGAGTGTTATTAGCAGCGTCATAGCCACCTTGGAATATTAAAGCACCTGAACCAACAGCTGATGCATCAACATAAGCTTTAGTAGCTACATCTTGATTAGCCGTTGGATCTATTAAGTTTGTTATTTTTCTACTGTTAAAGTTTATATCATCAGTTGGATTACCAAAATTATTTAATGGTATTTCGCTCATTTTAGTTCTAACAACTTCGTTAATTGCAGAACCTTCTCCTAGAGTTCTAATAAGATAACCTTTACCTGAGCTACCTGTTGAAGAACTAGCTGCGTTTATAATATTGTTATATCCACTTGAGCTACCTGCATAGTTAATATTATAAGTTATACTATTAGAGGTAGCTGATAAAAATAAACCACCTGTACCAGCAGTATTTGAAGTTGTAGTTTGAAAAAATACATCATCAGTAGTACCATCACTACCTGTAAGAGTTATTTTCACTTGCCCGCTATTTACAATAGCTGCTGGTAATGTGTATGTAGCTCCACTTGCCGCTGGATCTACCCAAGAAGTTCCGTTGTAATATTTAAATGCTTTTTCACTTCCTGAGTCAAACCATATTTTACCTTCAGCTGCTGCTGGTGCAGTACTGTCTACCTGTAGCTTAGCATCAAGTAATTGATTAGCGTTTAAGTCTAAGTTATCTAAAAAATTTATTGCCATTGTTTTTAGTTTAAATACGCTTTACCTGAAAAGGCTGCGCTAAATGTTATTGTTAATGAGTTTGAGTTTATATATGATACGTTCCCGTATTTAAGTTGGTTACCATCGCTTACTACACTTACAGAGCAGAATTTGTTTAAGCCGTGGTTTATATTCCATGTACTTGATGGTATACTTTGAGTAAAAACAAAATTAGCGTCGCTTCCTAAAGATTCTATTGAAATTTCGTTTGATGCAGGTTGAGTTAGTGTTATTCCAGTTCCACCTTTTAATTTTACTGTGTTTTTAGTTCCATCACTATCATTTAGGTCGATGTCTGCAGTATTGTTTATTGTGTCAACCGTTGAGGTTAGTGTATAGGTCGTGTTGACCAAGGTTTTCAAGTCAGTTAATGATACTTGCTTAGTTCTTTTTTTATCTGCCATATCGGAGATGATCATACGATCACCCCCGGTAGGCAAACTTTTTACTGGGTATGAGTAAATAACAGCCATTAGCTATTATTTCTTCTTCATATGTTTAGAGATTTTCTGCTGAGAGTTCATTGACAACCCTTTTCCAGCTAAACCTGCTCTAGAATATCCAGACATTTTCATACCTGAGTTATGTCCGTAAGAAATTTTACTTCCTTTACCATACATACCTGGTGCTCCATTGTCCGCTCCGTACATAGATGTGCCTTTAAACGCAGTAACAGCAGCTGAAGCTTTTCTTTTTAGCTTCTTACCACCTGCTTTTGCATTCATTGCAGTTTCTTCTACTTTAGATTTTACTTTTCTAGCTGCTTGTCCAACGTCTTGTTTAGCTTTAGTTACTGTATTCTTAACTTTGCCTTTTAAATTCTTTGCAGAATCTTTAAGCTTATTAGCTCTACCTTTAATTGTCTTACCAGCTGCTATTTTATCTTTTAACTTTCCAGCTTTTTCTCTCTTCATTTTAGCTTTAGCGGTTTTAACGTCTGCCTTACCTCTTTTTACAGATGCTTTAGCTCTTAGTTTTTCTGCTTTTGCTCCTTTTCCTTTTCTTTCTAGTTTTTCTGCTCTTGCTTCTTTTCTATCAGCACGCTTATTCTTACGCATTGCTTTCTTATCAAGCTTTGTAGCTTTCTTTTCTTTTGCTTCTGCTCGTCCCTTCTTTGAAACTCGCTTTGCAACCTTAGCGGCTGCGATTATTCCTACTGCCATTTTCTTTTTTTTAATATATATTATTTGTAGTTTGTTTTTTAATCCTATTTTTTGCATGCATTTCTACAATTAGGCTATATATTAGTTATTCACCTGTTTTATGTTAGATTTACCCTTTGATATAGTGACAAATGCCCCTTATTAGTAGCTCTAAGCGGCTAATGTCACCCTGTTTAAAAAAAATATTAGAAATACTGGAGTGTAGGTCTGCACTACCACAATATAATTTTGTGTAAATAATAAAATGAAATATATAATTGCGGGTCCCCATTGTTTTATATAATATAATTGTATATATATTGATTTAATCGATATAACATTTTGTCAATGTGTGTATATCAGTACAAACTAACTACGATACTAGTTGGATATTATAAATGTAAATAAAAAATAAATAACATGAAACAATTAATAATACCAATCACATTTATCTTAACAGTAATCACTCTAATAACTTATAATATAGTAACTACTGGAATAATAAACTACATTTCTTTTAATGGAATTTAGTAAATTACAGAGATAACATGTGTAACACTCTACTAACTTTTTAAACTAATAAACAAATATACACTCTTACAAACTAACAACGAACTAAACTGGATAATAATAATAACTAAATAAAATAAATATAAACTATGAATAATAATAAACTAACAACTAAAAGATTTGTAATCAGAAAATCATT
>JAAHTG010002150.1_pt1 | contig 11744 bp, 23 predicted proteins | sample 6116081 | NCBI WGS metagenome assembly JAAHTG01 (sample SAMN13939989, study PRJNA603662) | sponge metagenome | isolation source: marine sponge | host: Mycale hentscheli | place: New Zealand | collected 2005
AACCCCGAAGGGGGTCTGGGTGCCTACGGCACAGACCGATTTTTGACCTTGCGTTAAGAGTGTCCTCAGATAGTCAGAAGTAGTCAGCGATAGCCACAAATGGTCATAGATAGTCACCGAGGGCGGTTTATTTTCGGACTCACAATTTCAATTCTCCACATAGCGTGCCGTTGGCGATTTTGCTGACCGAAAAATAACCGTTCTGGTAGAAAATAGTTAAAAATAATAACACCACAAATAATGGTCAAGTATGCACAAACCCAGTCCGAAATACTGCCGAACCATTAAGTAGGTGATACACAATATGAGGGGTATGGTTGATTATCAACGGGTCAAATCTGCTTATGATACATTACCTGAGTGGGACAGGCAAGGCATAAGCACGAATGATATGATGCGTCAAAGGTTCATAGAAAGTTTCAATCATCAGAACCCTCAGCATATCGACCTATACCTTGAGCATCTCCTTGCCTTAGAAAACCGTGATGTTGAGCGTCTTGAGGCTACAAGGGAAACCCTATGCAATTACAATGAGTTTGAGCATCATATACTCAATGCAGCAGAAGACAACCATCAAATTGAGCAACAAGTCCGAGCATCCATTGTGCAGAATAAGGTTGTGGAAGGCATGGACTTCGAGGATGCTTTAGCATACAGCCCGACCCGTATTGAATATGATGAAGCACATAGGTATGTGCGTAACCTCAACAACATACCCTTGAATCGCCATGATGTGCTTCTCCGTGAAATCATGGAAGCCTTAAACAATGCACCCTCCCTATACGGTAAGCCTGATTTAACTAAAACTGAGATTCTTAAGGCTATCAAGAAGGATAAGGGAGAGTGGCGAACTGCTGCTAAAGAGGTTCTATTGTATTTGACCGCTAAAAGCCAGATAGCAAAAGTAGGTTCACGGTATCATCACGCCAACCATCAGCCACGCATGGTCGAAACAGATTTTACTCGCAAAGTGTTTGAGTGCCTATATGCCGACAACCTCACCATCAACGGAATTGTGAAACTTATTGGTTATGATAATTCGTATGGCCGTCGCAAGGTAAAGCGAACATTAGATTTACTACAATCTGAAGGATTGGTTACACACAAAGGATACGTTTGGCATCAAGTATCTTCATAAGGGAGTTTTGGAATATGGATGATATGGAAGACCTTGAAATGATGACTCTGGCAGATGTGGCCGATTATCTTTCAGTATCGGTTTCTACTGTTAGAAGGCTTATCAGTCAATCAGAAAACAAGTTGCCTTATGTTAGATTAGGCAAAACGTCAATCAGAGTCCCAAGAAATAAACTGAATCAATGGATTACAGAAAACATGGAGGAATGAATATGGAAAATCAAATTATAGCAATATCTTACGGACCCACCGAAGAAAAATTGACTCGCAAATCTATCTTGAATTATTTCAAGGATTCTGGATTTCAAATGTTGGATGAAAGCAATAGTTTAATGTCTGACGGTAAAACCAATTTCGTGTGTTCGATTTTTGAGAAAACAGGATACCTGATGTTCAAAGAAGTGAACGGGTGTGAATTGCCTCAACAAGTGTTTAATTACATATTTAATTTGCACGATGATACCACCATTATTTCGCTTGGTGTTGAAACTCCTGATTCATGGGAATCAATTCAAACAGATTCAGAGTATTCTTTGAAGCGGTTTAAGTCGATTTGGAATGAGGATGTTTAATACAGTGGTTGGTGATAATATGGTTATGCAGAAGTTTTGGAAGTGCCTTCAGGAAGATTGTCAAGATGGGAACAGATACAACCACAAAGGTTTGTGTCGTTCATGCACCGAGTATTCAGAATCAGGTGAAGTCGTCAATGCTGTTTCGAGAGCCAGAGTGACTGACAAAGGAACTCCTTATGAAAAGCATGAGCATCACCGACATACTGTTTCTAAGGCTAACTTCTTGGATGCACGTCGTCGTAAGATGACCAATAAGGAACGAGCATACATCACTGAAATGTATGAAGAAGCACATAGCGTTCCTCATGTGCATGATGAGCATTGTGGACACGATATTGAACCAGACCAAACCATTATGGAAATTGGTGAGTCATTGACGGAAGCAGAACAAACTTTCGATAACATAGTAGAACAGGAGTCCTCGGAATGACTGGTCTTGCAGAATTAACTTGGCTAATCATTCTTGGTGGTTGGGGCTTAATGACTTCATGGTTAGTCATCAACAATCGAGAGAGAATCTCCTATCTTGAAGGATTACTATTTTCCGATGCTGGACATTTCAAGTTACCAGAAGGACAAACTATTCTCAGCGATTTTACTGAGGAGGAATGAAACATGGATGAAAACTTTGAACTATTTGTTGAAAATGTGATGACCACTTATGAACTGGCTTTAGCAGAAAAGGATGCTAATGCTATTGATAGGGTTTCAATTACCCAATCCTTGATTGCACGTCTCCAGAATCTAATTTCGAGGGATTCCGATGACACTCAATCCCAATGACCGAGTTTTAATTGCAGCCATACAAGTTCTTCGCAGTTGGGATAACAAAGAATACCTAAAAGACAGCATGGAAAACCTTAGAGCCGCTTTGAAAGATTTAATGGAGAAATTGTAATGCCGTATATCAATCCAGAAGACCGACCAAACTATGATGTTGTCATTAAAGAAATGGTTGAAGACCTTTACCATAGCGGAGATAACTGGAGAGGCAATTTGAATTATGCTATCAGCAGTATTATTTCAGCATTGATTGAGCGACATGGTGGACCCAGATACAGTCAAATCAACGACATTGTTGGAGTCTTAGAATGTATCAAATTAGAACTATACCGTCGAGTTGCTGCACCGTATGAAGATTTGAAAGCCGAAGAGAATGGTGATGTATATTGAGAGCAAAGACAGTAACTCATGTTGAATACGAAGTATTGAACGCCATCATGGATGACGAAGTGATTGCTGAAACGCTTGAGACTCTCAAAGAAAGTCTTGTTCCTGACAACACAGACAAAGTAGCCGAAAGAAGGTTCAATGATGGAGTCAAAAACGTTGCTAACTTAATTCTAAACATGGCCGAAAGGCGATTACATCGTTTGCCGCCAGAACACCCAGATTTCAAAGCCAAAGAGGAATGATTCCTCATGGGTCGAAAGCAACCTCCGATATTGCACATCAGTAGCAATTCTGATACACCATATCTTTGTGATGCACAACGCACCGAGTCATGGCCTGAGAAGTATCTCGATGATGCAGTAGCCCGAACTCTTGAAGTTTGTGAGTCATGTATTGACATTTATGAGTCTAATCAAGGCACTGAGGCCAAACAAAGGTTGCTTACAAGGCTTTCCGAAACTTCGGTCCCGACCACCAAAACGGATACAGAATCGGTCTCCGAGCCAGAATCCAGTCCGAAACCAAGTCCGATAACGAAAGTTGAAGTTGAACCTATGACACTTCGCCAATACCTTGAATCTTGATGTTTATATGGGTGATTAGGCTTAAACAAGCACATGACCTCATTACCGCACTTACTCATGGTTTTATCGAAATACACAATTCACGCCACAGATAAGGATTTTGCATACCTCAAACCGACCACTCTTCAAACAGTCGTTGCTCATGCACGTCGCCATCCAAATGATAAAATTGGCTGGAATGCGTTACCAAAATCTGTTCAAGACAATTTCGAGGAATGCTGCAAAGTAGTTCCTCAATCATGGATAGTGCCACTCAACTCATCCTTTTTGCGTGAGTGAACACAATGCCGAAACAAGTTTGCGAGTATTGTGGTAGTTCCAATATCAGCAAAAACGCAGACTCGGTTTTTGGTTTCAAAACAGTTTTTTCGTATGAATGTCGTGAAAGAGATTGTAATTGGGTTTTAGTCGAGGAGGTTGAAGCATGAGTGTTTTTACTACAATTTTGATTTGTTTCCTTTTCATCAATTTCATACTTGGGATAACAGAGTATTTTCTTAGAAAACAGCCTAAAGATGTTTAATAGGGTGGTTTGCATTAGTCCCATTATGAATCGCCAACCAACTGGTATTTGCCCTGTTTGCCTCACAGCGAGTTTAGAATTACTTCAACATTCTACTCAAAACGGAGTCAATAAAAACCGTGAAACATGGTATATTCGTTGTGGTCGAGAGTGTGGATATACTCGCATTGAATACGTTCCAAAGGAGGCATTTCAATGAACTCTAAAACTTTGTTAGCAATCGTCATTCCTTTGTTATTTCTGTCTGGTTGTATGACTCAAGCCGAAACAGCACCACAAAAAATGTCTGAACCGATTGAAAGAGAAACATTCAATTTAGCATGGGGATACCAATTCAATTACAGTTTGCCAACCAGCATTGAGAACATTACAGATTTTACACTCAAAGAAGATTCTTTAATCAAGTTTGATATTTGGTCAAGATTCCACGAGCCGTTGGATTGGGAAAAAGGTTATGGAAACATTAGTATTTACGGACCCGACAATTATACATGGTTCTGGCAAACTCAACAAACCAACCACACCGAAGTTTTAGTGAATCCATTCCAAGCAGGAAATTACACCCTGCGGATTCACACATCTGGCACGAATAATGAATCAGATTATCCCGGCGATGTATTTATCGTTTATACGGAGGTTTCAACATGGAATTGAATAAGCAAGACATAGAAGATGAGTTCAGACACCTGCAACAACAAATTGATGAATTGACAAACAATCTAAAATGGCAACAAGAAGAAAATCAAAAGTTCATCGCCAACGTAGAGGGTCTTGAAACCGAGGTAGATAACTTAGTTCGACAACTCAAAATTATGAATCGTGCCGTTGAAGGCATGGCTCAAATAGTAGCAATCCATCTCGGAGTTCCGTTGGCGGATTTGTATTGGAATCACTGATAAGAACCATTAAGTAGTTCAGTCGGCTTATGATGACTAATGGTTGAAACCATCACACTTTCAAAGGCCGAATTAGATTGGTCTCGCACGCACGCAACAGCCATCGTAGATTACTACGGTGGAGAGGGTAGCCGAGGTTCGGGTTCTTACAATCACAACAAAGTAAGTTCCAACCTCATTGGAGTCAAAAGTGAGGTTGCCCTTGTCAAATGGTTTCGATTCAAAAGGGTATCACCAATTGTTGAGAACTTCAAAAACTTCCGAGACAAAAGTTTGGTCGGAGACCTGCAAGTGTTAGAAGCAGTTGTCCCATTAGAAGTCAAAGGGCTACGCCCGCATCAATGGGCAAAGTTTCAACGCATGATTCCTCCCAACCAATTGAAGAAATACGTTCGTGAAGGCTCGTTTGTTGTTTGGACTACAACGACAGGAGATACCAAATCTGGCGAAGTTTTACTTCGAGGATGGAACTACGCATGGGAAGTTTCGGAGTTTGGGGTTTTCAAGAGAACTATTTGTGACAACATTTGGTTAGAGGACCCTGAAATGATGAGGCCGATGAACAGCCTGATTCAACATCTTGAAAATCCAATTACCGAATGGTGAGTCTTTAAGTATCAGTAACCATTTACAAGAGTTATGCTTCCATTGATTGAATCAACATATTCAATCTTAACCTCTGAGTTACCACTTATTGATTATCCAACAGACCTTGAAAAAGTAGAGAGTTGGTTACGTTTCTTTGGAGAGTATCACGAGATTTTAGGCTTTGAAAATCCAATCTTTGAGGCATCATCAGAAGATTGGTTGTATGAGGAAGAAAACCTCGACATAAACTTTGCACGAAGTTTTACAATTTCCGACGGAAATGTATTCATAGGACTATTCAAAACAGGAAAGGAGTATGATAGAATATATCTGGTATGTTGGGAGAAATTAGGCAAAAATTATCAATGTATGTATCAAATAGGTTGGAAAAAAGGTAAATTATTACCAGATTACCCTCGAACCCAAGAAGAATTGGGTCAGCCCGAACCACTCAAAGATTTGATAGATAGGTGGACATTTACTGAAGGAGAATATGTGAATAAAAACGGCGAGATAAGATTGTATTCAATTCAAATGAATCCCCGGTTTTTTGAAGTTATAAATTGGCATAACATTCCTTTTGAATTATTGGCGGGTGTTTAACGAATGTGGTTTCCTCGTGAAAAAGATAATGGAGGGCGAAACACGGGTTTTCCGTGGTATAATCAAACATTTTTCAATGCCTTCTATCCTGATTACAACGTCAGTATGTATCCTATCCACCCCTATGAAATAATCCCTGAAATTGAACAGGGTTTCGACTCTCTCAAAGTCTATATTTTTTACGATGCTTCCACTTCTAAATCTTATTTGATTCAACCCCTCTCTACCAAACGAGTTGTGATTTCTGAATTACTTCGCACCAAGTCTAAGAAAGGATACCAAGTTTATGATGAGGGTAAATTAAAACCCGTTTTTTTTGCTGCTTCTGCCTCGACATACATTTCAAAATCAATTGAACGCTGGATTTTAGAACGATACGCCTTACCTTCAGAAACTACTAATGCTCACCATGCTTACTATCTGGTTCACGACCCACAGTTTAAACCTCTGAATTGGAATTATTTTCCAATGGAAATCATCAATGAATATCAGGGGGATTAAAATGGAAGTTGATACATTAGAAAACCTTAATCTCCAAAAAAAACATATTCTTAATTGGACTTATCTTGACATCACAGGTTCAGATTATTTTGATGCCGTGACTAAGTTACAAATAATAGAACAATTAGAAGATTATCAAAACTTACACAACGACCAGTATTGGCGAAATAAAATGAATGACAAAGAACGTGAAATGAGGAGTCATCCAAATCGCAGCCATAAATGGATTCCACATCGACTTGAAAAGCGTAGAGATGAATTACGTCGTGTTTTGATGGACTATATTTTGGGTCCAGAGGGTTACACAGGCAGCAGTAAAGGCACATACGCTAATTGTTATTCTTGTAATTCAAATTATGAAACAAGTCAGAAAGCACAGGATTATTTCAAAAGTTGTTTGAACGACCACTTTGGAGGCAGCGCATTTGGAACACATCATTCAGCCGCAAATTACGCTATCGGCAAAGAAAAATGTATTCAAAAAACGATTTCAAAATATGGCGAAGAAACAACCAATCGAATAAGTCTCGATATTTTCTCACAAGGCAGAATCCCTTCAAGGGTTTCACGAGTTTATGGCTTGTGTTCAATTTGTTACAAAGACACACAAGACAAAATGAAGGAACTTATTGACAATCTTTAAGTATCAGAGATAACTACAATAATCTGTGTTTCTTACATCCGATGATTTACCATACTCATCGAGGTTCATTCCTGAAGACCTTTTCTTGGATTTCGCAACTACTCTCGTTGCTCCAACCACAGGGTCAGAAATAACTGAGGTCTCTGAAATTGCTTCGGCGTTGAAATTGTGGTTAGAACCAGATTTTGAATTGAAGACTATTTATGAAGATAATACTGATTATTATACAACCGATAATTTATCAGATTCTCACGAGAAAATGGAGAAAGCACTCGATGAAGCCATTAAGAATTATTTGATAAATCCAAAAGAGAATCCTCAAGTAATTATTGGATTGTTTTCATCCGTAGATGATTCACCTTCGCCCCGGGGATACAACATAATAGCATATTTTTGGATTGAGACGAATAGTTCTCTGTCGTTTGAAGAATCCGTAATAACAAACAAGTTCAGAATTGATACTCACAAAGGCAAGCCACCTAATTTTAGAACTGGCGGAGAGGATAGTTTCAACCCAATAGACATGACTGAGTTTTGGGGGCTGACCGAAGAGGAATTGGAGGCAGGAGACACCTGTGCAATCAGGTTATTGACATTGAATGTGAATCCCCACAACATGATGACAATTCTCAACTGGAACCAATTTCCTAATTCGTTAGTGGAATGAATCTTTAAATGGGTGGTTTCACTTATGAATCACTATGCTAAAAACATTTGAAATGTTTGCAGGTTATGGTGGTGGCTCATTCGCCCTCAATAGACTGGGACTCGATTATGAATGTGTAGGTTATTCGGAAATTGATACTCACGCCATTAAATGTTATGAGCAGAATCATTTTGGTATCAAAAATTACGGAGATTGCACAAAAATTGATGCCGAAGACCTTGAAGACTTTGATTTGTTATTGGGAGGGTTTCCTTGTCAGCCATTCTCACAAGCAGGGAAACATAAGGGCGAAATGGATATTAGAGGAACTTTATTCTATGACATAATTAGATTATTGAAGGCTAAAAAACCATCCTATTTTTTATTGGAAAATGTCAAGGGATTAACCCATTCAAACCATGTTGATACATTTAATACTATTTTGACTGAATTAACTGCAAGTGGATATAACGTTCAATACAAAGTATTATCTTCAAGAGATTATGGAACACCACAAAGCAGAAAGCGACTGTATATTGTAGGCGTTAGAAGTGATTTACCCACTACTTATTCATTCCCAGAACCTCAAAAATTAACCACTTTTCTGAAGGACATATTGGACACTGAAAAGGAGATTGTATCAATTGCTCGAAGAAATAAAAACAGAAGTAAGCATCAACAGTTGGGCATACCTTACGGGTCCTTTCCGAGAGAATATCACTACACGCATAACAAAGATTTAGGAGTCAGTTATACGGTTAAATCAGCCCTCCATGAATGTTTGATAGGAGAATACGATGGTGCAAATTACTCAAACATCAGAAAATTAACTCCGACAGAATGTTTCAAGTTGATGGGTTTCAAAGACGGGGAAATAAAATTAGACAACATCGCCAAAACGCACCTTCACACGTTAGCAGGTAATGGATGGGAGATAAATACCGTCAGCAAGGTTCTTGAACCACTATTGATTGATTATCTTTAAGTGGGTGATTCCACTTATGGTTAATTATGACCGCAGATGTATTTACGGAAATTGAAGTTATGAACGAAGAACAACTCGATGATTTGCTACAAGCAATCAAAGACAGACTCGATGAACTCCGAGACAACACAGACCCAGTTAATGTTGGAGATGTTGTGGAGTTTCCAGTCCGAAAGTTGAACGTCACAGGCGTTGTTACCAAAGTCACAGAAAAGCGTTGCACCGTCAATGCTACTCTTGTTGATGGACAATACACCCTCAACCAAAAAGACGTGAACATTCTGGAAGCAGGTTCAGGACCTATCGAGGAATGATTCAACGATTCGTTGAGTAGTTTTAAGTAGGTGTGATAGCATAGTAATCAACATGAAGATTATTGCGCTCGATATTGAGACTAAAAATCTTGATATGGAGGCAGAAGAATTATCTTTTGACGACCCATCTGGTTGGCAAGTATCATGCGTTAGTATCTATGACCACCACAGAGAAACTTTGTTTCATTACGTGTCGGACCCTTCTGATTTGAATCTTACAGATTCAGAACAAAGTATCAATAGTTTCCGAGACCTCGGCTTCGACCTTGAAGAATGGTATTATTCTGGTTATCAGTTGATTACCAAGAATGGCGGGACATTTGATTTACCAATCATTTCTAAGGGTCTTGAATCTGGAGGTTGCGGAAAAAGCGTAGCCAGTAATTTACGCTTATTTTTAGATGCCCCGACTGAAAAAGAACTTCCTAATGGTAACATCAGAGAGTTGGCTCCAAAACACTTTGATATTTGTCAATATCTTCGTGATACTACTGGTTCTCGCCACCGCCTTCAACATCTTATTCAAGGCACGTTTGGATTAGAAGAATCGAAACTGATGAACGCTGCCGAGGCACCAGAAAATTGGGCAGCCGGTCAGCATCAAAAGGTATTGGACTACTGCGGTTCAGATGCAAAATACACAGCAGATTTATTCTTTTATGGTCGTAGAGAAGGTCGCATTTACACCACACAAGAAGATAAACCGCTTAAAGCAGTATGGTGATTAAAATGTCAAACCAATTTGGACTAACAGATGCACAAGTAACCCGACAACTCGACAAAATCCAAGCGATTTTGTTTAAAGAGATTGAAGATGAAACGGAAGAATCCTATCGAGGAGTAGTGAAAGAAGAAGTTTTAGAAATCTTCATTGAACAATTCCCACTCGACGAATCTGGTCCTGATTCTGAAGGCATGACTCCCGAAAGTTTCAAGGAACGACTGGGCAAAGTAGGACTCAATTTATCTGAGTTCATTTTAGAGAAAGAAGAATCTATCAATAAGACACTAATGATGTATTTCCTTTCCGATTTCATCTCTCAAATTATGAATAATTTATTCAAAGTTTTTGAAGAAGATGACACTGATAATTCAGGCTTCATGTATCAATGAAGTATTAGTCTTTAAGTATCAGAAACATTCAATGTTTGTTGATGAAGTATCAACCAGACCAATCTATCGTTGATTACAACGATTGGGATTTGGCAACCAGTTCAGTCATCACTGGAGATTTCACTACTGATTCTCTAAAGTATGGTTTTGGACCCACATCACTTCGGGCAGAGTCTGATACTCGTTATGGTGTTGCAGTTTTAGAACCTGACTCATCATCAGTATCAGGAACAATTCATTTAGAAGAAACTGGCGAAGGACTCAAAATTGATTATGAAATCCGTGGTTTGTCTGACGGACTTCATGGATTCCACATTCACGAATACGGAGATTTAACTGATGGATGCACCTCCGCTTGCGCTCATTTTAATCCAGATAACACCACTCATGGAAGTTTAACTTCTGATGTTCGACACATGGGAGATTTGGGCAACATTTCTTCTAAGAATCAAGTTTCCAAAGGTTCATTATTTCTTCCTAAAGCCAAATTAGATAGTTCCAAATATGGTGTTTTGGGTCGCATGATTATTGTTCACGCTGATGAAGATGATTTGGGACAAGGCGGCGACGAAGAATCACTCAAAACAGGCAACGCTGGAAAACGTTTGGCTTGTGGAGTCATTGGATTAGCAGAACCACCGTCGAAAACTTTCGACGCAGATGTAATGGATGATAAGGCTTTCAAAAAGGCTGCTTGGGGCGGGATGGATGAAGGATGGGCTGACCATTTAGATGAAGATTTTGACCATGAAGGTTTTGATGCAGGAAACTACAATGAAATTATTGAGAGGGAATATCCTACGGGTCAAAGTGGGTATAGTCCCGGCATGAAAGTCTTGCGAAGGTCACAATACAATCCTTATGCAAGTCCCGAAGAGAATGAGAAGCGATTTCGGGATTTGATGGATAACTCTATTCGTGAGCCAATACTTGTCGTTAGAGATAAGAATGGCGAAGAACATATTATTGCTGGTCATCATAGAATGGCGGCAAACATTGAAGCCAGAAGACCACACCTCCCTGCTTTGATATTGGATATGAATAAGGATATTCAAACTTTCGACAGCGAAGCATTTGATTGGTTACCAGAAGGAAATTGGGTTGATTTATCATACGCTAATGCACCAACAGAAGACCAACTAATTTCTCAAGTTCTTGGCGGCGACCACAATGATGCTTACGGCGAACTTGGATGTCCTGACTGTGGCAACGTAGATTTATTTTGGAAAACCCACAGTAGTAAAGGACAAAGATACAGATGCCTTGCTTGCGAATACTCATCCAATTGGGAAACCGTAAAAACACAAGGCGACATCACGTTGCAGAAGTTTGGACTCACAGTAGATTGTCCACTTTGCGACGAAACTATTTCTGCGTATAATCGAAGCACTATTGATTCACACCTACGCAAACACAGGAAAGAGGCAGCAGAAGCATCTGAGCCGAAAGTCTCAGAAGCCGAA
>JAAHTG010002151.1_pt1 | contig 11740 bp, 3 predicted proteins | sample 6116081 | NCBI WGS metagenome assembly JAAHTG01 (sample SAMN13939989, study PRJNA603662) | sponge metagenome | isolation source: marine sponge | host: Mycale hentscheli | place: New Zealand | collected 2005
CTACACAGGAGCTCCTAAAGCGTGTGAGGGCTTTATACACCACAAAGAACTAGGCCAGGTGGCTAGGCTCACTCATTTTTTCTAATCTACTCATTAAATTTTTAGAATTTAAAAGATCAGCACACTTTTCATATTCCTCTAAGTCTTCAAAGTATTCAATTAATTCATCAAAGACATCCTCATAGTCATCTATAATATCTTTAGTAGGATCAAATATTAAAGTTACTTTCATGTCTCGATTTAACAACTGTTTGTATCCAACCTGGTTAGTTATTACATAATAACTTTGTAGCATAAAAGTATGTTCATCAAAATGCTTCATTTGTTTTGCAACTGTTTTTGTTTTTGCATCATTTTCATTACCTGTCTATAAGCTTGAGGTGCGTATTTTTTTAAATTAGCCAACTCTTCTTTAGTATAATTTGAACTTCTGCCGCCGCTTGAAGTTTTAGATTTTTTTCTATCAGCAAAAAACTTTTTAACTATAATTCTTCTAATGTCTTTGTAAAACGGAAGAAGGTTTAAGTTACCAGCTCCTTCAATCACCATTCTTTCAGTTAACTCATCTAGATACTTTTGTCTTGTTTCTAGTTTTTTACTTGTTGTCATTCCTACTAACACCTTTCTCAATCTTTCAGTGGATTGCAATAAAGGGCCATAAGGGCCAGACAATAATTTTAAAGCTAACTCAAAAGTAGTTTTATCTTTAATATCTTCAGCTCCTAATATATTAAATACAATCGAATGTTCAAAGCGATTATACTCTTTGTTATTTCTTAAATCTTCACCATAATTTTCGTTTAACAATTCAATTCCTAAAGAAATAGGATAGTTAGGTATATTTCCTAAACCTCTTCTAAACATTAGTGTACTTATAGATCCAATTAACTGTCTTGTAAGTAAGTCTTGCATATCGATTTCTTCTTCGTCATCAGCTCCAAATAATGAATCAAATAATGATGCAAAAGTAGTGTATAATGCCATGTAGGCTGTCATCCTAGCTGTTACACCTATAAGCAAACCTGTAGCTTGTTTTTTACTTATATCTCCATTATACCTTAAAGCTTTTATTGCTTTTTGAGCTGTCATAAATTCAAATAAATTAAATCTAGCCATATACCCGTTAGCTACTTTGTAAATTCTCATTGCAGATCCGTCTGTGCTTAAAGCTTGAAGCTTTAGTATTGAATTAAAAGGGTTTACTGATGTTGCCATTCTTACAACTTCAGCATCAGCAGCTATTCTTGAATTAGTAATAGCTTCTTTATTGTCTAAGTACTTAGATTCGCCAGATGCAATATCTCTTAAATCTTGTTCTGTTAAACTCACGCCTGTTTCTTTTTCAAATGCCGCTGCAAACGATGAAAAATACATTGGTCTTGATATAGCTTTATCCGGCATTGATATTATATTAGACGCAATAAAATCAGTTGCTTCACCAAGTCCTTTTATAATAGGAATATTTTCATACACAAAGTTTAGCTTCTCCATTACTGGATTCATAGCATTCTGTCTAGCTGTTTTGCCTTTTTTAAATACCGCTGAGTCTACCATTTTGCCTGTCAACGCTGTAGGATCATATAGTTTTAAAGTTTCAGAACTTCCAATTTGTCTTAAAAAGTTTACACCATTAGGATCCATAGCATACTTACCATACTTAGTAATTCCGTTCTTTAAACCTAGAGGGTTTGTGCTTAAAGCATAGAACAAGTTAGAGCCAAGTTCAGCTCCGGCTCTAGGTATAGAACCTAGTGCGGCATAGTATCCAATCTTTCTTATTTTTTCAAAGCCTTTTTCAAAAAAAGTTTGATCTATAAAATTATTTTCAAATACAATTCTAATATTTTCTTCTAGCGCTCTCTTTAAAGCTTCAGCTGATTCTTTTTGTATATCTGTGCTTTCTGGATCATTATCTAATTCTTTTATTGCTTTATCAGCAGTCTTTAGAACTTGTCTTATAGGTCTAGTCATTTGATAATCCATTATAGTTTCTTTCATACCTCTAGAAGTTGAGGCTATTATGTCAAAATTTAATGGTTTTTCACCAGGAGTTCTAGCTATTAACGGGCCTGCTTTAGTTGAGCCTGTAGGATTAATAAACTTTTCTTTCTTTTCATTCATTACCTCTTCCATATCAGCTGTACGATTAAACAAAACATCATGATGGGTATAATAATTGTAAAGATCAACTCTGTTACCTCTAACATTGGCTGACGTAAATAATGCCTTGGCCGCCAATGACTCGTTAACTTTATCAATTAATTCCAATGCTTTCTTTTCGTTAGGTGACAAACTTTCAAACAGTTTAGTATTATCTATTTGTCCCTCAGAATTAATATATTGTTCTTTTAATTTATTTAACAACTTAATATCAGCGTCAGCAAATATTCGATCTGAGCTACTCAAAGCTTTTATAGTTGCATCTATGTAGTCAGCGGCTTGCTCTACTCCTTTTTTACCTGTGTTAGCCTCATACTCTCTTTGTAAAGCGTATGTCATTAATTTATATTTAGACTCTACAATTTTATTAGCAGATTTTACAAGCTGAAACCTTTTACTAGGCTTACTTAAGAGTTCTTCAGCTTCTTCTAATATTTTATCTTGTATTTGTATATCTGTTTCGGCTTTTGCATATTCAGACGCTAAAACTATTGATGTAACTTTTGCTATATCTGAGTTATTGTAATTACCTATAACCTCATCAATACTACCCATAGGAACAGATCTTAACTCCTGAAATACAGCTCCGCCTCCTTTAATAACATTTTTAACTTTACCGTATGTCTTGGACAAAAAGTTGTCTATAGAAGTTTTAGTGGTTTTCTTTTTAATTATAGAAGCATAATTGTTTCTATTAGCAATAATATCATCTTGAAATGAAACGGTTGATTGCTCAACAATACCTGAGTTTATATTATTTAAAACTTTTCTTAAGTTTATAAGTTGTGAGTAATCTACAGTTCCGTCTTCTTTTTCAATAATCAGTTTATCTAAATCTTCTTTAGTTAATGTTTTAAAAAACTCAGCAGTTTCATAATCTAAACTACCTTTTAATTGTTCTGTGTTTAATTTTATTGAAAGAATATCATTTATTTCTCCATCTATATCAAACTCTTCTTCTTCTACTTCTGCTTCACCTTCACTTACCTCCTCTAACTCTTCCTCCTCTACTATAGAGTTTAAGATGTCATCAGCAGTTTGTAAAGATTTATCTGACTGTTCTAGTGTTAGTATTTTTGCGTTTTCTCCAAACATACTAACTAGCTCAAAGTATGCATCTATTTTTTCTAATGGTATTAACTTAGCATCAATATTGAATAATTTTTGTAATGACGGAAATAAATCCTTGGCACTACCTATTTTTTTTGTAATATTTTTCTTAGCTCTTTTTCTTAATTTATTAGCCTGGACAATTTTATCAGCTAACTCTGCTTTTTTATAAACTTTATTTATGTAATCAATAAGTTTTACTACAGATTTATCATTAGCTAAGTTAGTTCTTAAAACTCGTGCTATTAAAACGTTAGCCTGGTTGGTATTGATAATGTTTTTATTACCCATACCTTTTATAAACTTAGCTATCTCTCTAGCTTTTGCTTTATAATCTCTTAGACCTTCTCTTTCTCCTTTGGCCTCAGCTCTTACTAAAGCTTTTAAATCAGTGAGCTCAGTTGTTTTTTTACTGGTGTAAGATTCTGCTTTTACATTCTTACCTAGCATAGCATCATATATAGCCGTCATTTCTGGAGTAAGTTTTATATCTATTTCACTCCCTTTAATGCCATTATATATTTCTGTCAACCATTCTTTAAATCTTAAAAAGATTCTTTCAAGCTTACTGTTAGGAGCTTTACCTTCAGATAAATATTTTTCAAAACCCCTGGCAAATGTTTCGCTTACCTCTCTAGTCCACTCTTTTTGTTTAGCAAACTCTAATACAGTTTGTTTTTCTTCTTTAGTAAGGTAAGACTCAAAGATGTGTGCCATCTCATGTAGTGGTGTTGATACATCTGGATCTGTCATTGCATAAATAGCAAACTCTCCATCTTTAGCAATCATCGCTCCTTTTGCTGTACCACTCATGTCCTGGAACAACATGCCTCCAGTACTAATAAAAGGATTTACTTTACTATCGTTTCTAGTAAAAAAGTATTTACCTGATTTAGCTCTTTTAATTCCAAAACCTAACTTTTCAGCAGCTTTTCTTAAAGCATACTCATCTAGGTTTGAAGACATACTAAACCCTTGGTCGTTAAAATTATACAACCTAGCTAATCTACCTAATGGTGACATTGGTTGTTGAAATAATATGTTTTGTAAAGATGAAGTGTCTATAGTTACAATATCTGGCGTAACACCAAAAGTTGGAAACACATTCAGTTGTCTTTCAGGTTTTACTAATTGTTTAGTTTCTGGATCTTGAGTCACCTCATTCCATTTTAATCTATCAGTTAAAAGATTTATAATTGTTTTTTTATTTTCATCAACAGCTTCTAAAGCAAATGGGTATGATTCGTGTTTACCTGTTTCTACTGGCTTAACCTTACTATCTAATTCTAATACAGCATATATTTGCCCACCTTTTTTCCTGTTTTCAAACCCTTCTTTTAATATAGGCTCTGTCAACATTTCTGATAAAGCTTGTATCATATTAGTTTTAGAAATACTTAATTTACCTGTTTTAGATTTGCCTTTGAAGTATTTATTTTGAATTCCTTCACTAAATATAGTCCCAAATTGCTGTACTGCTTTAGGGTTAGAAGTTATTTCGTTTGCCATCAATCCTATTAATGTTTCTGAAAATGCTTTTCTATCTCCAAATGTACTAATGTCAGCTCCTAAAGCTGTTTTTATTTTTTTTAGATTAGACTCAAAACTATCTGTCTTTTTTAATTTTAATTGTTTTCCTAAACCTTCGCTATTAATTACAGTGTTTGCAGCTTCAATAATTGCTCTTTGTATTACTGGTTTATTTAATTTTAATTTTCTATCCAGGGCTACAGAATTAAAAAAATCTAGAACTGCATTTGCCATGGTTGTACTAGATAGTAGTTTATCATAAGGTGCGCTTGTTAACGCCATGTATATTTTACCACCGTTAGCATCAAAAGATTTATTTAATGACTCAGCCATTTTTACTGCCGCATCTCTTGTAGAAGCCCAGAAGTATCCGTCTTCATGATACTTTAAAGTGTAGTATACACCGCCCTTACCCTCAACTAACAGGTCTTTACCTTTATATATATTACCAGTAAATGCTCCGTCTGGCTGATGCAAAATCATTTTTTTACCATTAAAATCATTTATAGATCTATCTTTAGTTATAAATCCTTCTTCTTCTAGCTTAGTAAACTTCCCTGAGTTTTTTAAATACTCAAACACCAGTCCTGATAAGTTGTCTGAAAAGTCTGCCTGAAACAACGCATTGCTTTTCATTAATTTTTCTATTTTTTTCTCATCAGCTTTAACGTACTTGATTTTTTTGTACATCTCAGACACTGTTGTCTTGCCTCTTTTAGCCATGGTTCTTATAATCTTATCCATAATCACAGCTGCACCTAGAGATTCGTTTCTATTTAAACCAAATATGTTACGCTGTATATTATATAAAGCTTTTAATCCCGATGCGGCCTTACCTTCAAGTGTAGGTTTAGCTTTCTTTTTAGGTGCTGCTTTCTTTTTAGGTGCTGCTTTTTTAGCTTTTAATGTTTCTTTAATAAGCTCAATTGCTTCGTTTCTTTGTTTGATTCTAAAACTTTTGTTTAACCTTCTGTCTTGTTTTCTTAATTTAAGTAATGGATCTTTTCTTATATCTATAATTTCTTGATTTAGTTTTTTAAGCATTGACGCTAAGTCTTTAGGCGTTTTGTTTTCTAAATCAACTTTCTGAAATAAAGGCTCTCCGTCTAACCCTTCAGGAGCTTGGTTTTTATTTTGTTCTGCTATTTCTTTTTTTCTTCTGGCTACAGCTCTTGGATTAGCAATATTTTCAAATCCTTCTAGTGTTTTTGTTTTCTTTATATTTTCTATATCAAACGAAGCGTTAAAAAACTCTTCGTCAGTTAAAGTATTATCTTCTTTTACTTTTGTGTTACTTATTATATTACCATCTTTATCTCTAAACGAAACCACCCTTCTACCTTTAGAATCTGTTGTAACATCAATAAGAAGAACATCGCCAGTTTCAGGATCAGTGCCTTCGTAAAATTCCTTTTTTATAGGTTCTTTGTCGTTTTTTACCAAAGGATCTACTTGCGCTTCCTTTTTGACTTCTGTTTTACTTTCTGTTTCTTTTTGGCTCTGGTTGGTAACGGCCCCGGAGGTGTCTCCTTTGACCATCGTTTTGCCATCTCTGGGAGATTGGCGTACATCCATGCTCGTTGCTTCTGACTTTTGAAGGGCATCTTTATTTGTTTTATAATTATTCCAATTTTGTTTTACTAACTCTCCTTTTTCGTTTACTTTATATAAATCAAAATTAGACAATTGTCTCGAATCTGGTTTTAAAGTTGAAATTCCACTACTTTTTTCAAAAGTTTTTCTATTTTGAAAACTTGCACTGGGTATAAATTTATTATCTCCTTTAGTAACGACAACAAACTCTCCAGGTTTTACCTTACCAGAATAAACACCACCTTTTTGGAAATTAGGAGACTGCCTGTTGAAACCTTCTTTTTTTGTTGCTGCTTCTAATGGGTTGTTAGGTACTCTAGAATCAAAATCTTTTAAATCTTCTTTTTTTCCAATCACCTGCCCTCCATCAGCCCAATTAGTAATTGCATCTTTACTCATTGTTCTGTGGGTAAAAATGTCTGGCTTATTTAGTTCTTCAAGAGTAATTTTTTCATTTATGTTTAACTTTTTAATACCATCTTTTGATATTTTAGTTATACTTTCGTTTATCTCTTTTATACGAGTTTCTACATCTACAATAGTTCTAGGATCTACTTGCGCCTTTTTTTGCTGTAATACCTGTTCTTCTAACAGTAAAGACAATATCTCTTTTTTATCCTTAATCTCAAGGTCTGGATTTATTTTTCGTGCTAATCCAACTATTTGATCAAATTCCTGAAGCATTTTTTCACCTTCTTCTTTGGTTATCCGACCTAAGTTTATCTGTTCTTTAATAGAACCTACTTGAGCTTTTCTTATGTTATCATAATTCTTGTCGTTTGAAGTATCTAAAAATAACTTAAACAACTGATCGTTCATTTTAGTAATACCTTTAGGGCCTGTAGGGCCATTGATAGCACTAGATATTCCTGTAGGCAACCCTAATACTATACCTCCAATGGCTTCTTGGACTCCAGATCTAAAAACTTGATTGTAATATTCAGAACTCCATGCTTCAGGAGTGTCGAATGTTCCTTTTTCAGAAGCTGCATTCCATAATCTTTTTGCATTTATCTCTGCTACTGCCTGTAGTGCTCCTGTTTCTGCTTCAGCTAATGCTGCTGAACCCACTCTTAAAGTTCCTCTTAATATATCGTTTTTTACTTCTCTCTGTATTATTTCTGCAAACTCTTTTGCGCTAGATTTCCCTGTTCCTTGACCTAATTTTTTTAATCCCCTAAGTGTTAGTTGTTTTACAAACGGAGATCCAGCTGTTAAATTTCTTAAACCGTAGGCTTCTAGTATACCTGTAACCACTCCAAGCGGAGCTGTAATTAAATACTTTTGATTTTCAGGAACATCATCAAACGACGGATCCCTTGACATTTCTTCAAAAATAGCATCACTTTGTATTAAGCCAAAGTTAGCAGCTTTACCTACAAGTCCAGGGCCTATTAACGCAGGTATACTTTCAAAAGCTCCATACACACCACCACCAACAAGAGTTTCTTTCATTGCGTCTGAATACTCTTCAGTAACTCCTGTGAAAGGTCTTGAAAAATTTTCTGTTAATTGATTTCTAACTATAGGTAACATAGTAGACTTAACATCTTTACTCCCTTGGTTTCTTACATTCTTAGTTAAAGTTTTATCTAAATCTTTATCAAAGTTTGCCCTAACTTTTGTAAAATAATCTAAAGGAATATCTTTATATTTTTCATCTAAATATTTATACCTTAACTCGGTATCTTTATTCCTGCCTTTTGCTCCGTCTCTTATTTCTTTTAATCTTTCTGGGCTTAAAGATAAACGCCACTGATCATAAGTAAGGTCACCCATGTTTTTCAACAAACCGTCAGGATCTATTTTTTTGTATTCTTCACTGTTTGGATCTAAACCTAAACCTTTAGCGACACTACCTTTTTCTTCAATTAAAGCTTCAATCATGTCTCTGTCAAACGTAGGGCCAAACGCACCTTCAGGTAAAAACGTACTTAATAAATCTGTTGCTATTCCTACAAGTCCTGATTCTCTTCCACCTTCTCCAGTAGTTAAACTATTTAATATATTACCATACCATGTTCCTTTTTCTCCTTCTTTTTCTATGTATCTACCTACGTTTTTTCTATAGTCTATAGTTTGTTTTTTAGACTTTTCTTGCATTTTGTCTATATCACTTCTTTTATTTTGACTTTCTGTTTGCCTTTGTTTGTAATCTTCTAGCTGTTGTTTAGCAAGTAAAGGGTTGGTTGATTTTAAGGTTTTATAATCATTACTGAAGAAGTAATTTTTTTCTTTTTGTAGACTATAATAATCTTTAAGATATAGTTTTAGTTCTAAATTTATTTTTTCTTGTTCGTCTTGATAGCTTTGAACGTAATTATCATACTCCTCTTTGTCATAAAACTTTACTTCTTTTTCTTTAAAATTAGTTTCAAGTTTATTTAAACCACTAGTTGGTTTAGCAGAATTGTTTTTGATAAAATCCTGTATAGCTTTTGTTCTTGAAGATAGTGTTCCGTCATCTCTTCCAAATAAATCTCCAATAGTATCATTATCTGTAGAGCCTGTGCCAAATTCTTTTACTTCTCCGTTTGGTGCAGTAATCTTTACAAAATTACCTATTCCTGTTTCTTCAAATTTAAATTCTGGATATAAATATTCTAGTTCAGGAACTACTGACTCTTCGGCTTTAGATACTAATTCTTCAGTTATAGGTGAGTCCGAAGAAGTATTTTCTTCCACGACTGTTTCGGTAAGAGATACCGTATCGTCCTCTTGAGAAGTGCCAGGTAAGTCTGGAGAGTCTTTTTTTTTTACTCCTATTAAGGTTTTGTAGCTTTCAATATCTTGGTTGTAACCTTTGGATTTAAAAAGAGTAAACGAATCCTGCAAGGCATTGTCGTTAGTTTCTATTAAAACCTTAAATTCTTCTATAGTACCATTGTATCCTTTAGAAGTAAATAAAGTATACGCATCTTGTAAAGCTTGTTCGTTCATTTCTAGTTAGATGTATTCCATTTACCTGTATTAATGTCATTAGAAGAATTGCTTTCAGATGTTCCTGAAACTCCATTGTATTGGTCTGCTGATGCTTGTAATATTTTATCAACTATATACCTTAAACCTGCATCATTACCGCTGCTATCTAATTGTTCTACATCTACCTCTATATAGTCATCACCATGCTCAGTATCACCACTGAATACAATATCGCTTGTATCAATCAAAGCCATCACTTCAGGCGTTAGACCTGTAACTCTTATTACATCGTCTGTTCCTACACTTCTAGGTGTTGGTATTACAGATATATTAGATATTAAATTTTCAGTTCCTTCTTCTAAAGCTAATCCTTTAAATAATTTATTATATAATGGTGCTGAATCTTCATCTATACCTGTATCTGACGTTGCGATTTCGTCAAAAGATTCTGATATACTAACTGGGACTATTTTACCGTCTACTGTTTTAGTAGCGTTCATAAATCCAGTCGATGAATTAGATGCTGAAACTTTAATTTTATCTGTATTAAATTCATTTACATAAGTTTTATCACCGCCTTTATATTCGTCTCTAGCTTTTTCAGCTGTCACAACATCACCCCCTGGCGTTACTGCCGCCATTAATGATACAGCTGATTCTTTTGCATCATAAACTTCTTCGCCATTAACCATTTTTGTAGCAGGTTTAATTCTTTTTGGACTGCTTCCATCACTATACTGTATAACAAATTCTTCAGTTGTAGGATCTTTGTATATATTAGAAATTGTATCGTTATTAGCTTTTATTTTTTCTATTGCAGCGCTAGAAGACTTACCTCCAGACGTCACATCATAAGCAATATCAAACGATATACCTCTGTCTTCTTTCTCTTTATCATCATCTCTAGTATCAAATCCTCTTTGAGCTTTTTGAACTGAATCTATTTTGTTTCCAATTTTATTTTTTACTATTTCTCTTGCTTTTTTTCTATCTGCTTCAGACAAACCTTTACCATCCTTACCAAAAACAACTGAGTTTCCAGTCCCTCTCATTTCAATATATTTAGGCTTTGTTGGATCATCAAATTGATACCCTCCGTGTTTTGCTAAAATTTGAACCATCTTTTCATCATTTGCTACAAGCGCATCTGCTTCAGAATCTAACCATTGATCGAATGTTGTTACGCCTTCTGGCAAGCCTAATTTTGCTAAGTTTTTTGGATTCTTAAACATTTGACGAAAATCTTTTAAAGAATATGATTTTCCATCCGGAGTAACATAAGCGGTAACCATTTCACCTAGGCTGTCTACTATCGCAGTAGTGTCCGCATCTAGATCAGCTGCTACACCACCGTCATATTTCATTAAATCTAAAATTACTCCAGGGTTTTGAAAATGATCAGGGTTTTTTTTGGGATCAGGCATTACGTCGTACTTTTTAGTCTCCTCATTATAGCCCATTGTTACCACCTGCATTTGTCCGTTTGCAGGATTAATCATAAATTTTTTATTATTTAAGTTTCCAAACGATTCAATACGCTTCATAAACGCCATGTCAGCTTCCGAAGCTGTACCTGCATCTATTTTTTCTTGTTTGTTTTGATACCATTTATCATACGTTTTAGTAATATTATGCAAGTTAGACATGTCATTCTTCATTTCATTCATTCTAATCTTGTAATCATGCATTTTAAACACACCTTTACGAACAAGTTTCATGTTCATCATAAGTTGACCTTGCTGTTCTCTAGACATGTCTAATAAATGCTTGCCCAAAGACTCAGTGTTTACATCTGGTAGTTCATTTAAATCTTCTATTTGTTTTTGGGTGGCATCTTCAACAGCTTGTTGATTTGCTTTTCTTTCAGCTTGAAATACTCCTATTTGTTTAGATATTGTATTAGCAATACTTCCCCAGTTCACTGGCGGATCATTATCTAATCCTGCATATACTGAATATTTACTTCTGTTAGATGTGGCCATACTTTATTTATTATTCAAAATATTTTTAATATTTAATATACTTTCTACATCACCACCTTTAAGGTTTTCTAAAAGTTGCTTCAATTGCCCTCCTTTAAGTTTATTAAAAACATCGTTATCACTAAATAACTTTCTTGAAGCTGCGTTATTTGCATCAAAATCAGCAGGAAGAAAATCGGAAAATTCTTCCATGCCAGCTATCTGATTCATTAAATCACTTGTTAATTTATCACCTCTACCTTCTAAATAAGTAGGAATCATTCCCGCAGCACTTTGTAGTCCTGAAGTCAAACCTGCTTGTGCTCCAGCCATTGATTGATTCATTTGCCTGCTAGCATCTTTAGCCATCAAAGATTGATCTTGCGCAGCTCCTATGTTTAAATCTATTCCTTGTTGATTTATAGACTGTTTAGAGTCAGCTTTCATTTTGTTATTAGCATACA
>JAAHTG010001033.1_pt3 | contig 11738 bp, 23 predicted proteins | sample 6116081 | NCBI WGS metagenome assembly JAAHTG01 (sample SAMN13939989, study PRJNA603662) | sponge metagenome | isolation source: marine sponge | host: Mycale hentscheli | place: New Zealand | collected 2005
GAAAAACTAAAGGAAGTATTAAAGAATCCACCGCAGAATTGTGGTGATAGTCCATTTACACAACCGACACAAGCCATGCCTGACGATGTCAAGCATAGTGATAGCATAACTGCCTATAGAAATTACTATAATAAGTATAAAAGGCATATCGCAGCTTGGAAGACGGTTACACCGAGCTGGTATAATGTATGAAAAAATCTGTATTTAAAGTAAACACAAAAGGACACATGGACAAAGATCTATTCTTTGACGAGGGTGTCGACGTTGCAAGATATGATATTGTAAAATACTCTGCATTGCAAAAACTATATGAGAAAATGTTATCGTTCTATTGGACACCTGATGAGATCGATGTTACAAAAGACAAGATTGATTTTAATAAGTTGACAAAGAATGAGCAACATATATTTACATCCAATCTCAAAAGACAAATCTTATTAGACTCAGTTCAAGGCAGATCACCTGACTTGGCTTTATTGCCACTTGCAAGTAATCCTGAACTTGAGTTACTCATTGAGACATGGGCATTCTTTGAGACTATTCATTCAAGGTCATATACACATGTTATACGTAATGTGTATCCTAATCCGTCAAAGGTCTTTGATGAAATCACATCTATACCAGCAATCAGTGAATGTGGTAATGCAATCTCAGAACATTACGATAATCTAATTAATTATAAAGGTCCATATGGCAGTTATAAACATAAGACGTTATTATACCTATGTTTGGTTTCTATATACATATTAGAAGGAATACGTTTTTATGTAAGCTTTGCATGTTCATGGGCTTTCGCAGAGTTAAAGCAAATGGAAGGCAATGCAAAGATTATCAAGTTAATTGCAAGAGATGAGAACTTACATCTCGCAGCATCGCTAAATATTATACGTACTCTTATTAAGGAAGATGAAGACTTTGTAAAAATTAAAGAAGAGACAAACGATCAAGTTATGAGATTATTTGAAGATGCATTAGTACAAGAAGAGGATTGGTGTGATTACCTATTTGGTAATGGGTCAATGATTGGATTGAATGCAGATTTATTAAAAGAATATGTACGTTGGATTGGTGCAAAGAGAATTAAATCTCTAAATTATCATGTACCATTTTCAGTACATCAGCATAACCCACTTCCATGGACAGAGAAATGGATTAGTGGCGGAGCAGTACAAGTTGCTCCACAAGAAACAGAAATCACATCGTATGTGCTCGGTGGAGTTACACATGATGTCAATAAAAAATCATTCGAGGGATTAAGCTTATGAGTTTAGCAGTAGTATGGAGTAAAAACGGTTGTGTATATTGCACAAAAGCAAAAGACTTTTTAAATAAAAAAGGAATTAATGTAGAAGAGAGAAATGTTGAATCAGGTGAATGGACACTGAGAGAATTACAAGAAGCAGTTCCAGGAGCAAGAGCATTTCCACAAATCTTTATTGATGGCAAATATATTGGTGGCTACGATAAGATGATGTCACATGTTCAAATGGGAGAATTAAGTTTATGATATGTCATGAATGCAATAGTCCAGACTTTGACGTTACTGTCAAAGAAGAGTTAGGTTATGATAATGATCCTATTGATTTAGGATTGGAAGTGACGCACTGCCCATTTTGCGGTGCTAATTTAGAATGGGCCCAACGTGGAGGATATGATGCATCAGAATACGATCACGATGAAGAACGATTGGACGCATAATGGACAAAGATTTACGTCTGCTGATATTGGCAGTTATTACGGGTTTGTTTATAGGATTACTAATCTCACTAATGGCATGGACTATATTGGGAGAAAGTATTTTAAAACTGTAAGGAAATTAAATCCATTAAAAGGTTTTAAAAGAAAACGTAAGGTCACGAAAGAAACCGATTGGCAAGATTATTGGGGATCGAGTAATAGACTTAATGAAGATATAGAGAAGTTAGGCAAAGAGAACTTCAAACGTGAGATTATTTGTTTGTGTAAGACTCGAGGTGATACAAACTATATGGAAGCAAAAATACAATTCGATGAGAATGTATTATTAAATGAGAACAATTATAACGGTATTATAGCTGTAAAGATTGGTATAGGTTCAGTGAAGAATTTAGCTGAAGACTATGTACATCCACAGTAAAACATGTTATAATAGGTATATATTATGAATAGAGGTAAATATGGTAATAGTAGATTTTAATGGTTTAGCAATTGGATCCATCATGGGTCAATTACAACGTGGTGAAGAGCTTAGTGAAAACTTAGTTAAACACATCATTCTTAATAACCTTCGTGTATATCGTAACAAATACAAAGAAGCTGATCATGGTAAAATGGTTATTGCATGCGATAGTTACTCTTGGCGTAAAGAAGTATTCCCAGAATATAAAGCTCAGCGTAAAGCTAATCGTTCTAAAGATAAACATGATTGGCAGCAGATCTTTGATTTAATCGAATCTACACTCCAAGACTTACGTGAGAACTTCCCCTACGCTGTTATCAAGATCGATAGTGCAGAGGCAGACGATATCATTGGTGCATTAACTGTTGAAATGTCTGACTTCGGTGGTGAAGATGTTGTTATTATCTCTGCTGATAAAGACTTTATTCAATTACAGCAGTACGGTCATGTCATACAATGGTCACCTATGTTTAATAAAATGATTAAAGAAGACAATCCACGTAGATACTTATTCGAGCACTTACTTAAAGGTGATGCTGGTGATGGTGTTCCTAATGCTAACTCTCATGATGATGTATTCGTAACAGCAGCAAGACAAACACCTATGACAAAGAAAGCTATCGATAAATATTGGGATAATCGTGATGACTTAGAAATGATTATGAAGCCTAATGTCTTTCGTAACTTTATGCGTAATGTACAAATGATTGATTTGACAAATACTCCAGATGGTATTCGTGAAGCAGCTATAAATACATATAAGAACTATAAGTATCCATCACGTCAAAATATATTAACATATCTAATCGAAAATCGTATGAAAATGTTGATAGATAGTGCAGGAGAGTTTTGAGCGAAGACGAACTAAGACAATTCATGGAGTATTTTAAAGATGAATTGCCTAATCCAGAACACCACCCAATAAAGGTGATGTGGCTATATAGATGGTGGAAAAGTATTACACTAAGGAATAGAGAAGATGCCAACATACGATTTCAAAAGCAATAAAACTGGTAAAGAGTGGGAAGACACAATGTCTTGGAAAGATCTTGATGCCTATTATAAAGAACATGATTGCCATCAAATAATTAACAAGCAACCTCAAGTAGTTTCAGGTGTTAAATCTTTATGGTCACAAACAGATGACGGATTCAAAGATCGTATGAATCAGATTACAAAAAATGCAGGCAAATTCGGAATGAAACAAACAGATTATGATCGATGATTTCAGATGAAGATTTTAGATTTTTGTTAGAAGAAAGTCGTTATGCTAAAAAGATATTAGAGATAGGTACTGGTACAGGTAAAAGTACAACTGCTTTAATAGCAAATAGAGCAGAGGTACATACTATTGATAAAGACAATATATTTCAGTATATTGGTATAGAAGATTCAATAAACAGATATCATTGTAAAAGTTCTGAATATTGGAAACTAGAAGGTGTTCCTTTTGAATTTGATTTTGTGTTTGTTGATGGTGCAATTGGTGTTTATGATTGTGAGGAAATATTAAAAAGAACTACAGATCATTTTAAAATTATTTTCCATGATTATTTACCTGACGAAGAAAAATATCCTGGAAGAAATAAAGGTTGGTATAATATGGAAACATTTAAAAAAGCATCGTTTCTAAAATATGACCTAAGAATAAAAACTGGTGGTACTCACTGTGGATTAGTAGAGTTGAATAAAGATGTTTAAACATGAACCCATTGATTTAGGTTATAATGACCTAACTACTACAAACAAAGGTGGTAGAAAATATCAAACACCGAATGGTGATTATCCTTCTATAACAACAGTACTTGGTAAACTAAGTAAGAAAGCTATTATGGAATGGCGTGATCGTGTAGGTCATGATGTTGCAAATGAAATATCTCGTAGAGCAGCAGGTCGTGGCACAGCTGTTCATGCAGTATGTGAGAATTATGTCAACAATGATCCTGATTATGCAAAAGATTTAATGCCTAATATATTGCATGACTTTAAACGAATTAAGAATATATTAGACACAAGAATTGGCACAGTATATGGACAAGAATTACCATTGTATTCTGATCATTTAAAAGTTGCAGGTCGAGTTGACTGTGTTGCAGAGTTCGATGGTAAGTTGTCTATAATAGACTATAAGACAAGTCGTAAGACAAAGAAAAAGGAATGGATATCGCAATACTTTATGCAAGAATGCTTTTATGCAATTGCATGGGAGGAGAGAACTGGTATTCCTATCACACAATTAGTAACAATTATCTCTGTGGATGATGCAGAACCACAAGTATTCATTGAACATCGAGATGATTGGGATAAGCAACTCATCCAAGCTATACAGGACTACTGATTGGTTGGCACACCGAATAGTCTTCCCTGGCTCTATAAGTTTTCTCCAAAGACCTCATTTCTATGATATAATATACCTATATTAAATGAAAAAGGAAATGTTATGAAAGTAGGAAATAGATCAAAAGTTGGAAATAGAGAACAAAGAATGCAAGCTCGTTTTGAGAGATTAGTAGCTAGAGTTGATGAGCTCGAAAAAGAAAATGCTAGCCTTAGATTTCAAGTTAAATCTAACAAAGAATCTTTTGATTGGGCAAGATGTCAAGCTCACTTAACTAGACTTGTTGATGCTAATAAAGATCTTAAAGCAGATCTTGAAAGATCAAACGCAATGCACGAGCTTAGAGAGAAATCTTTTTCATAATATGAATTTTTTCAAAAATAATCTCCAATTCGGTACAAAACATGTTATAATGGTACCATATTTAATAAAAAAGGAATCAAAATGAATATACTTAATATACTAGAAAAATACGAATCACCTGAAAGCGAAGCTTCTTTTTACAAAGGCATTCCAATAAAATACCTTAAAGATGTTCAAAAATCTTTATTGTTTTATGATAGCTTAGATGGTGTTAAAACATTTAGATATATCTTTAGAGGTAAGTCTAAACCAGGTTTTAAAAGACCACAAGCATGGTGTCCTAAAGCACATGCAGATACTTTCGCAGTTTATGAAAAAGGAGTAAACAATTGGCTAGTTTAAAGAAAACATCAATCAAATATTCTAAGAATATTAAAAGATCTCCTGAGGTCGAAGAGTTTATCAAGAATGGTGGCACAGTAAAAGTTATTTCACCAGAGGAAACACGTAAGACTTTAGAGAAACAGAGCGGTGGTTATTTTAAAGGTCAATCTGTGATGGGTCCTTCGAAGAAAAAAGGTAAAACATCATGAAAAATTTTATTATCATTATGTTAATAGTTATTAATTTTATTATTTGGAGTCAAGTATAATGTGGATTAAAGAATCAAAGCGTAAGACAATCGATAATTTAGAAGGTATTCGCCTTCGTTCTTGTAGACTATGGTTAGACAAAGATGGTTTTCATCCTTTCTTAGATCAAGATACATTGCGAAAACCAGACTTACAGAAATCTATGGGCTGTAAGTATAGTGAATTACCTAAGGAAGCTTGGGATACCATGGACAGATATGATGAATCAATAGCAAAAAGGAGTGTATATGCTACGTGAAATAAAAGATAAGGTAATATTGACTGACTGCGATGGAGTTCTCCTCGATTGGGAGTTTCATTTCTATCGTTGGTTAGAGAGGACTGAAGGTCTACACAGATTAAGTGATGACTACAACGTTGCGAAAGCCGTTGGAGTTGCACAAAAAACTGGTTCAAGATATGTCAACTTATTCAACAGATCAGAAGAAATGAAGAAGCTATCACCATTACGTGATGCTATTAAATATGTACGTAAGTTACATGAAGAGCATGGATATATTTTCCATGTCATTACTTCTCAGACTAATTGCAAACTTGCACAAGAGTATCGTAAAGAGAACTTGCGCAATGTATTTGGTGATGTGTTCGAAGGGTTTACTATTCTCAACACTGGTCAAGACAAAGATGAAGTCTTAGTTGGTGATTGGGGTGGATCAGAATGTTGGTGGATAGAAGACAAAGGTGCGAACATTAAAATGGGTAACGATGCTAGTTTAAAGAGTATCCTTATCGATCATGCATGGAACAGAGATTGTGAATATCCTTGTGATCGTGCAAGAACTTGGAAAGACGTTTATAACATAATTGAGGGAATAGTATAATGATAGTAACAGCTGAAAATAGAGAGCAACACTTTAGATCACACAACCAATTTTATGTAGCTGGTTGGGTAGCGAATGAACAATGTGAAAACCCACAAACTTTACCAGAATCTTGTAAAGATAATCCTGTTATTGTAAAACAATATGAAGATTATATTTCTGGTTATGGAGATTGCGTTGCTAATATTGAATGTTTGAGTGCTGATATTGTATAAATAAGCCTATATCACACAGGATAATTTGATGTCAACGACAGAAAAGTTAGAACTGCTTGAAAATAAACTCAAGCATATGGGTATGATGGGACAGTGGTACCAAAGATATGATATATCTCAAGCTGCTGAAGAATCAAAGAAAATTATTAAAGAATTAAAAAGCGAATTGGATCCACCGTGTGGTATGAGTAGAAAATAGAATGGAGGTAACCATGGCGTTACTCGAAGATATAGTTGATTTTTGTAAGAAGGAATTGAAGATTCCTCAAGAGATTTTAGTATCTGTTGAGGTTGAAGATATATCAGAAGATAATGTTAAAGGTTGGACCACTGATTCTGCAGAAGATGATGAGTACGATATTGAGATTGATACAGGTCTTAGTTTCAAGGAAACTATCTTAACCTTGTGCCACGAAATGGTACATGTCCAACAACTACACGAACAGCGTGAGCTTGATGAAAATGAAGCTTACGAAAAAGAAAGTGTATTATATAAGAAATATATAAATAACACTCAGTAGTTAATCCCTACTCAAAAAAGGATATTTTTGTTTAAATAAAAGGAAAGTAATATGTTTAAAAAACTACTAGTCGCGACGGCGGCAATGGCAGTATCCGCAACTACGTTTGCTGGTATTAGTCTTTCGGGTTTGTATGAGGGTACACTAGATTCACATGGTACGTATGCTCAAGACATTCATACTACAATGAAAGGAACTGCAGGAGCGTCAAGCGTAACTGTTGTTTTAGATAAAGATTTCAGCGTAGACGATATGTGGGTAGAGAGCACAGCTGGTGTTCTTACTCTAAAGATTGGTGACTGGTCAGGTGATGATCCTGATGTAACGAAGATTGGCGTTAGCACTACACTAGGTGCATACACAGTTGGTCTTAGTCAAGTAAGTGGTGGTTCAACAGAAGTTGACGCAAGTGGTACTCTAGGTGGTATTGCAATTGCAATGACTAATGTTACAGCTGACACAAGAGAAACTACTGCTTCAATCACATCTGCTGGTGTAACTGCTAAAGTGGTACACAACAAGGTCACAGCAGGACATAATTCTGAAGTAACAGTTGGAACTACTGTTATGGGATTAGGTCTTGAAGCAGTTATGGATAGAAATGCTGGTGCAACGAATGACAATGAATTTTCAGTCTCTCGTGCTATTGGTACTCTAGGTACGGTTAAAGGTACTAGGAATAAGACAGATGCAGCGACTCCTGTTACTACAAAGACTGTCGAGTTAACTCGTGGTATTTGGACAGGTTCTTGGTCACAAGTTGATAGCGCAGACGCTACAGTTAAGCTTGAGGCAAAACTATCGTTCTAACTTAGGTATGGTACTCTAAGTAACTTGGGGGACTTTCCTTATTAGGTCCCCCATCCTTTAAATAATGGAGACGTCATGGAATATAATAATACAAAACTAATGAGCGAATACTATAAGCAAGATGGTAGTGTTGCAAAAATTTATCAAGTAATAACAGGAATGGATGGAGAACATTCGTTCTTTTCAATAACATACAAAGACCCAGCTGGTAATCGTATTATGCAAGAAGATTTTCCATACAAAGCTTTAGGCTATGTGGAAGATGCAGCAGAGAACTGGACCAAGGGTATAAAATTATTAAAGGGTTAAATATGGCAGATTTCGATTTTGGTTTCACGCTAGTTGATGAAGATGAATTAGACGTTGCAAAACAAGCAACGGCATCTACAGCTACAGCTGAAACAACACAAAACAGGTTAGACAAGTTATACAATGCAATTACACCCTTACTCAACAACTTAAAGGCAAATCCAGAAAAAGAAATGATTAAATGGCCTAATCGTGTTGAGAAGGTAGAAGCATTCGAAGATCACATTTATAAAATATATAAAGGATAGCTATGTACTTTACGTACAATCTATGTTATAATATATCTAACATTAATTAAATAGGATTTACATTATGGCAAAACGTAAGATGAGTGAAGAGCAACGTAAGGCAGCTGCTGCCAATCTAGCGAAAGCAAGAGCAGCGAAGAAACCTACAACCTATAAAAACATTGCAGCTAATGTGTTAGCATTAGATGAAGATCATGGCTTGTCAATGGCCAATGTTAAAAACTATATTAAAGTTACAAAAGAAAAAATGTCAACTTTAAGACAAGCAATCCATCGTGGCGAAAAAGGCGCAGAAGCCAAGTTTGCCTCAGCACGAGCATATAAAAACCATTGCGAAACATATCTAAGAGAAGGTGTGTGGTCTCTTGATTTCTATGGTGAAGATGAAGAGAAGCCAGTATTATGGGCTACAATTGCTCCAGCTTATGACGCTGATGGGTACCAAAAATGAGTGAGGATCTAAATAAGAAAGCATTCTCAGGTTTAGTTGAAACATATGTCCGTACTCATAAAGGTTGTCAATACATGGATGCTGTCATAACAGTATGTGAGGACAACGAGATTGACATTAGAGACAGCAAAAAACTGATCTCGAAGGAAATAGTAGAGCATATCGAGTTCGAGGCAAAGAAACTTAATCTACTGCAAGGTGGACATTCAGCAATGTTGCCTATATGAGAATGACAGGATATGAGGCCTTTACATTACATAACGCAATCAATCTCCACTTTAATGGATCTTACGATTGCTTTAAGTATAATTTTAAAACTAACGTAACTGAAAAGACGTATTGGAAAAGGCCAGATAAATTTCAGTTAACGAAGATTGGTAAAAGGTTTAAGAGTAAAGATGATATTATTATGTACTTTGCTGCACATCAAGTAGCAGGTAATAAGTACAGCGGTGATATGATCAGAGACGAAGAGACTTATACTAAGTTCCTAAAAGTTATAGATAGTATGTCTTATGTATTTAGGAATGAGTTAGAACAGATTTCAGATGTAAAGTTTGATGATCTCTTGGAGATAGAAGATACATATCCAAGAATTGTCCAGCTACATCACGAAGGCACGGGTTGATTAGAGACTGTGTGTATAATAAACCGCTTGACTGGGTTTATTGATAGGGCGAACAAACAGATCACAGAAACTATTCTATGGCCTGATTTGTTTACAAAGATATCGAAATATCAAGCTTTCTTAAAGTTTGATGATAATAAGTTTAAACGGATTATTGTTGATATCTTTAAATAAGCATGTACTTTTAGCAAAAGTATGTTATAATATAAACGATACAAATTTATACTAATAATTAAAGGAGATGTACAATGAGTTTTGCAGACTTAAAGGCTAAAGCTAATGACATGAGCGCATTAGTTGGTGCGGCCGGAACAAGCACCACAGAGAAGAAATCATACGGCGACGATCGTATGTGGAAACCCACAGTAGATAAAGCAGGCAATGGATACGCAGTTATTCGTTTCTTACCTGCAGTTGAAGGTGATGACTTACCTTGGGCTAAATACTGGGACCACTTCTTTCAAGGACCAACTGGACAATGGTATGTTGAGAAATCACTAACTACAATTGGTAAAGACGATCCTGTGTCAGAGATGAATTCTAAACTTTGGAATACAGGTATTGAGGCAGATAAAGATACTGCACGTAAGCGTAAGAGACGTTTACATTACGTTAGTAACATTTATGTGGTCTCAGATCCTGAGAATCCTGAGAACGAAGGTAAAGTATTTCTATATACTTACGGTGCTAAAATCTTTGAGAAGATTATGGATAGCATGCAACCTAAGTTTCAAGATGAATCACCAGTTAACCCATTTGATATGTGGAAAGGTGCTAACTTTAAAATGAAGATCGCTAATGTTGCTGGTTACAGAAACTATGATAGATCTGAGTTTGCTAATGCTGAAGCCTTAAATGCAGATGATTCTGTGTTAGAAGGTATTTACAATCAACAGCATTCGCTTAATGAGTTTACTGATCCATCGTCATTTAAATCTTACAGTGAACTTAATCTTAAGTTGACACGTGTATTAGGTGAGGAAGTTAAAGCAGTCGAAGATGATGCACCATTTAACGATGCACCTGCAATGTCTGATCCTGTTGCGACAGCTGCTGATCCAGTAGCACGCGCTGATTCGGATAATGATGATACTATGAGTTATTTCGCTAAGTTAGCGGCTGAAGCTTAAATCACTAAGCCCTCTTCGGAGGGCTTTTTATTGCTTATTGCCCAGGCATGTATCCTTTTCTACCTTCGAAGGCTGAACCGCCACCTGGATTCCCTTGAATATAATTATGAATTTGAGTAATACTATCACCCACAACACTATTTCCTGAATTAATTATACCACCATTCATTCCAGCAGGACCAAGTAAACCTAATCTGTTTTTTTCATTTAGTTCAAGTTTTGAATTAAGATTTGCTCCTCCGCTTCCACCTGGTAAAGCTAATTCAGAAGCAAGTTCATTAGGATTCCATCCTAAAAATTCTAATTGCTCCATTAATAATGCTTTCTGATCAGCAGTTTTGCCTTTCATCAAATCTTTAATTCTTTGAATTGCTTTTTTTCTTTTCTCTTGATCAGTAAATTTTCCTGTCATTATATTATCAGGTGCTAGTAATCTAGCAAATTCTTCATTTTCTGGAGATAGTAAATCTGTAGTTTCTTGTGTGTAATCTTTTATAATTTCCTCGCGAGCTGCCAATAGTTCTGACTCATTTGCAGAATATGATTTCATAATCATACTTGATATTTCCCAAACAGCCCATGCTCCAATTCCCCAAGGACCCATAAATCTTAATAAACCTCTACCAGTTAAAGATAAACCTTTCTTAAATCCAGCATTAGCATATAATCTACCTTTCATACTGTTTTTAGGTGCAGCTGCGTAAGATGCTCTAACTTTATTTCCTACTTTAGTAGCAACACTTTGAACGATTTTAGATTTTGATAATAAAGCACCAGCAAATAAAGCAGTAAATGTATTATCCATAGTAGTTTCAAATGCGCTTTGCTCTGGTAAATCTTCTAATTCTCCAGGTAAAACAGATGAATCTGATGTGTCTTCTCCTTCATCACCTTTAGCAGATAAAGATAAAAATGATCCAGCAAGAACAGCGGCTAAAACAAATGGCCATTTCCTTGGATTAGCAAGCATTCCTACTTGTTTACCTGTTAATTTAAACTTTCTAAATATTTTTCTACCTAAAATCTTAAAGCGCAATGCCATAGTTTTTAGAAAACCTCTTTTTGTACTAAATCCAAACCATTTTTTCATTCGTGCAACTAAACCAAGACTAGCAACTCCAGCGGCCGCTGATGCGGCAGTTCCAACTCCCCC
>JAAHTG010002152.1_pt1 | contig 11734 bp, 8 predicted proteins | sample 6116081 | NCBI WGS metagenome assembly JAAHTG01 (sample SAMN13939989, study PRJNA603662) | sponge metagenome | isolation source: marine sponge | host: Mycale hentscheli | place: New Zealand | collected 2005
AATTAGGTAAAGAAAGTTTAGCAGATTTAAAAGCACAAAGTAGTGTTCAAGAAAACTTAAATAAATCTGTTTCAAAAATGAAAGAAGTATTTGTTAGTATAGCAGCTCCTTTAATGCAAATTATTACACCCATAGTAGATGTATTATTACCTGCTGTTGGTGCCTTAGGATATGCATTTGAATTAATAGCATTTCCCATAAAAATAATAGGAGATGGTATTAAAATGTTTGTTGATGGTTTAAAAGAAGCAAGTGAAATAAGTTATGCTATACTTGGTTTTACTGCATCTATACTTTTATTAAGAAAACAATCTACAGGTCAATCTTTACTACAAATGGGTATAGAAAAAACAAAACAAGGATATTTAGCAGCTGAAAAAGCTACCTTATTTGTTATTAATGGAATTAAAAATAAATCATTATTAAAAGATATAGCGCAAATGGCAATGAGAGCTTTCTCCGCAATGGGGGGAATACCTGTAATTGGTCCTGCTTTAGGTGTTGCTGCTGCAGCAGCTGCTTTAGCTTATGGTTATAAATTATATAATGCAGATGATATGATGTCTCCTGGAGGAGGTGGAGGAGCTGGCTATGGTTCTAGAACATTAATGGGTCCTGAAGGAGCAATTGCTTTAAATAATAAAGATACAGTAATAGCAGGTACAAATTTATTCCCTAAAGAAGGTAAACAATCACAACCATCACCATCAGTTCAAATTTCAATGGCAAGATTAGAAGAATTACAAGCTTCAACAAATGCTATTTTAGATAACATTTTATCAAAACAAGGAACAGTAACAATGGATTCTACTGAAGTAGGAACATCGTTTGCTATGAATTCATACCAAGTTCAATAATTTTAATATTTATAACAAAAATTAATTATGAGTTTATTAAATAAATTAACAGCAGGTTCAGATTTATCAAAATTAAATGGTGGAACCCCAAAATTACCAAATTTATCTATTACTAAATTACAAGACAAATCAGTATTAGATAGGGAAGCAGTTCCAAAGTATGTAGATAATCAACCTCAATAAAATAATACATGGGTTTAGTTGATTTAACAACCGATCTTAAATCTTTAAGGTATGGTAAGGATAGATTAGGTGGTGGCAGTAGCAACCAACCTTACATAAAATCCTCTATACCAACAGGTAATAATATTGGTCAAGATGGGGGCATAGACTTTATGCTAAGAGGGGGTTATCTAACTCCTGGAATAGTAGCAGATGATGTGTCTCGTATAACCCAAATGTTTTTTGATCTTAAATCTCCTAATGGATTATTATTTACCGCAAAACAAAATGTATTATCTCGAAGTGGTGTAGCCACACAAGCTAGTGGAGGAATATTAAATGAAGGAGCTTATTTACCTACTTCTACTATAGCTCAAGTTGCAGGAACTCCTTTTGGAATACATTTAAATAAACAAGGAATAGATCCTTCTCGTAGAACAGGACCAGATGCAGGGCAAAATGGATTATTTGACTTATTAAATATTAAAGATCCTCTAGGTTTACCTGTTTATACAGATGTAATTTCAAAAGAACAACCAGCACTTCAAAATAGATTAGTTCAATTTAATGATAGTAAAATACAAATAGTTTCAACACAAGGAGATACTTTATATTCATATAATGGAGGACCAGGATCTGATGTGGGTGTAGGAAAAACTATTATTAAATTATCAAGTGAAAGAACAGGAAGAAATAATCCTTCATTAATCAATGTTGGGTTTTTTAATGATATAACAAATGGATTTAATAATTACCAATCATCATTTCTTGCAGGAAATAGATCTACTGCTTTACAATATCAAGGAGAAAGATTATTTAATAACCCAAATAATGTAACTAATACATATCAAAGTTTAACTGGTACTTTATTTCCTCAAAATTTTACTGAATTTTTTGATAATACTAGTAATATCTTAGGTGGATTAAGAAGATTTAATTTAAGTGTTTATGATCCTGGCACATTAACTACCCCTTCTGCTAATTATAAAAAACAGGGAATTGATGCTTTTACTCAACAACAAATAATTGATGCTAATATAATTGGAGGAGGTAATGATGCTTCTATACCAGTAAAAGATTTTAGACAAACTATTGCTCCTGGGGGTAATGCTAGAATGCCAAATAGTTTAAGTTATACTAAATTTAATATAGAACAAAGAGTAAATTTAGGAACCCCTGGAAGAACTAAAGGTATAAATAAATCTAGTTATGTAAAAGGAACACAAATTGCAGGAGAATCATTAGGTCCATTAGACAAAATAACAGCTTTTCCTTTATATAAATCTAGTGGTGTTACTAATAATAAAGTAAAAAATGATCTTTGTAAGTTTAGAATTGGGGTCATTGATAATGATAATCCAAAGAAAAAAACATACATTCACTTTAGAGCATTTTTAAATGATTTTAATGATAACTATAAAGCAAATTGGAATAGTGAACAGTTTATGGGAAGAGGAGAAAAGCTTTATAGATATGGTGGATTTGATAGAAATGTTTCATTATCTTGGACAGTAGCAGCTCAATCAAAACAAGAATTGATACCAATGTATCAAAAATTAAATTATCTTGCTTCGGTTTGTGCTCCAGATTATTCAAAAACTGGGTATATGAGAGGAAATTTAATTACTTTAACTGTAGGTGGTTATTTATATGAACAAGTAGGTATTATGACAGGAGTTCAATTTGGAGTACCAAAAGAATCACCATGGGAAATAGCAATTCCAGATGGGGGAGATATTTCTGATGTAGGTTCGGGTACTAATACAATAGCAAGTGATCCAACTGTCAAAGAACTGCCACATATTATAGAAGTATCAGGATTTAACTTTATTCCAATCCATGATTTTGTTCCACAAGTACAACAAAATACATTCGATAATAAATTTACAGGAGGTACTGAAGGAGAAGGTACAGGTGATGTATTATCTCAATTTGGTGAACAAAGATATATTTCATTAGCCAATAAATTTAATAACAATTACGATGAGTAGATATAGCGGTATAGATATATTATCAAAAGATTTAAGGGGAAAGAATAATAAGAGGATACAATTTGTAGCTAACACAAAATATCCAGACATTCCTTTAAGTTATGATGATGTGTATGTTTATACTGATGAAGGAGATAGATTAGATATTTTAGCAGAACAATATTACCAAGATCCATCTTTATGGTGGGTAATTTCTATAGCAAACCCTCAATTAAAACAAGGATCATATTACATTCCATTAGGATCCCAGCTAAGAATACCTAGTAACATTCAAGCTATTCAAAATTCTTTAGATGAACTTAATAAAATTTAGTTATGGTTGGAAATATACTTGGTGTTCCTGTTGATAAGTGGGTTAGCAATGAAATTGCACGAAGACAATTAATACATGGAACAGGAATAGATGGTACTAAAAGGTCACCTGAAATTCAAAATTATCTTAATAATAGATCACCTTGGATTAAATTAGCTTCTGGGGTTAGTTTAACTAACACAACAAGACTTACAGATGTTACTAAAAATGATATTGGAGCCGGAATTACTCGAGCAATTGCCCAGAATTATACAGGACATTTATTAGCTGAAAATTTTGTATTATTTAATACTTTAAGTGCTCTTGAAGGTACTTCTTATGCTTTTAGAAAAGGTGTTAAAAATTCAAAAAAAGTATTAGATCTTTTAGCTCAATATGGAGGTGTAGGATCAGTTAATCAAGGATTACAACCAACCCCAGGTATTATAGATATCTCTGTAAGTCATATAAATAGAGGATCTATTAAAAAAGCTAAAGTTAAACTTAAAGCTTATAATAAAATCCAATTTGCAATAATAGAATTATTATATCTTAGATTAGGATTTACTGTAATGTTAGAATGGGGGTGGGATAAAGATTCTAGAACATTAGAAGATATTGGTAGTACTATTATAGAACAAGCATGGTTTACTAGTCCAAAATCACAAACTCAAATGATATCTGCTATTAAAAATTACCAAGAAATATATTCTGGAAATTATGGTGGATTTTTTGGAAAAGTATCTAATTTTACTTGGTCTTATAATAAAGATGGAACATATGATATTACTTTAGATTTAATGTCTATGGGAGATGTAATAGAATCTCTTGTTACTAATATAGGTTTTGAAGGATTAGGAGCAAATGCCGTAGGAGCTTTACAATCTAATTATGAAAATTTCAAAACCTCTTTTCAATACGGACTTGATAAAACTGAATTTAATAAAGATCCTGATACCAAACTTACAGCTGCAGCAGAATCAGACTTATTAATAGAAATAGCATCAACAGACGCTTTAACAAATTTTCTTTTTGTAAACCAAATTTCTTTACAAAAAGGAGTAGAAAAAGGTGATTTTTTTAATATAAGAGATGCAGCTTATAACCAATATGGAGGAACTATAGTAAGATCAGTTCCCCCTATGAAAAATTATTATGTAAGATTTGGAAAATTATTATCATTTATAAGATCAAACATATTACCTACAGTAAAAATAGGAGCTTCTAAAGAAAATTTAATAGATATAGAAATAAATGAAAACTCATGTATAGTAAGTGCATTCCAAAATCAAGTTTCTTTAGATCCTACAAAAGTATTAATTAATCCAAGATTTAGTCCTGGAGTAAATGATCAATTTACTAAAACAGATGACAAATCTGTAGGTCCATTATTTTTAAATAAACTTAAACCTTATACTGTTGAAAAAAATGGTGTAATATATGGACAATTAATGAATCTTTATTTAAATACTGATTATATAATAAAGTTAGTTAAAAATAAAAAAAATGATAAAAATCAAGTACCTTTATTTAACTTTTTAAAAGAAATATGTGATACTATTAATAAATCTTTAGGATCTGTAAATAATATTGAACCAATAATTAAAGATGAAAAAATTATAACTATTATAGATCAAAACCCAATTCCTGGAATTAGTAAAATAGCAAATGATTTAGGAATTGAAGGGTATAATAATCCATCTACTGCTATAAATGTTTATGGGTATGGAGAAAAAACAGCTTCTTTTTTAAAAAATATTTCATTTCAAACAAAAATAGGCCCTGAATTAGCTACTATGATGACAGTAGGAACTGGTGCGAAGGGTACTAAAAGCTATGATTCTTCTTTCTTTAATAATTTAAACAGAGGACTTAAAGATAGATTTAATGAAGAAATTGAAGAAGCTGAATATACACCATCTACAGCAATTAATTCTTCAACGGTTGATATAATAGGTGACATAAAAGAAGATACTAATTCTATTAAACGTTTAATCCAATCAAAAAATTCTTTCCAGAGATCAAAATATCTTGAAAAAAGTGGTAAAGTAGCTGTAACTGAAGGAAGTATATTCTCAGACAGAACAGGAAGAAATGTTATAAGAAAAAAAACTGGTTTAGTTTCTTCTGAGGATACATTTGTAGGATACACCCTTCCAATACAAGAAAATGGTAAAACAGCCTATAAGTTTTTCCCAGCTGAAAACTATCCAGATAATTCTGCAGGTTATCAAAGTTTTATACAAGATGCTAGTACTTATTTAAAAGAAGAACAAGCAAAAGTAGCTCAAACCCAAGCAGATATAAAGGCTTCTATAGAAGCAGTTAAAAATAGTTATGAAGGGTGGTTAGTACAAGCATTTGGTGGTACAGCTAAAAAACCAAATAACACATCAGTTAATATTGCATTAACAGGTTCAACTGGAGATGATGATATTGATAACATGTCTCAAGCAGTTACAGCAATCTCAGGTGGTACTGGTGGAGCTGGTTCAGTAACAATAGATAAAGCAACATGCGAAGGAGAAGGTGTAAGCTCTTATTTTGTTCAATATGAAACTACTAAATATTTTAATTTTGAAGAAAATGATTTTTATAGTAGGGGTCAAAAATTATTTAAAGAAGCCCAAAACATAAAAAATATAGAAATTGCTAGTGAAACAAATGCTGCTTCTAATACTATAGGATTTATTCCTTTAGAATTTAAATTAGATATAGACGGGATGACTGGGTTTAAATTATTTAATTCTTTATTTATAAACCAACAATTCCTTCCTCAACAGTATCCTAAAGCAATGAAGTTTTTAATTACGGCTCATGACCATAAAGTTTCATCAAAAGGGTGGACTACTACTTTAAAAACTATTTCTGTACCTATAACTGAAGCTAACCCTAATATTAGATTAGCAGATCAACTAACACTAGACCAATTACAAGCATTAGAAGCATCATTACCTTCACATCCAATTCCACCAAACCAAAATCTAGGAACAGGAGGAACATTTGTAGCACCAGATGGAACTACATTTGATATATCTAATCCAACAAGTATAGATGTAACATCCCCTTCAGGTTATCCAACCTTTTCTTTAGGGAAAGATGAAAAAACTGCAGTAATAGTTCCTGGAAATGAAAATAAATATCTAAATTATGTAGGTGATGTTGATAAAAGACCAGGATTAAAACGTTATTTCTTTGACACAGTTACAAGGAAAACTTCTGTAGTAATCCACCATACAGCTGGTTGGTCTAAAGGAGATAAAGCAAAAAGAACAAGTTTTGGATGGCAGAAAAAAGTAAGGGAATCTAATTATCCTATTGCTACTCAATATATCATTACCCAAGATGGTCATGTAGAATTATGTTTTAATGAAGCATTTTGGTCGTACCATGCTAGTATTGGTACTCAAGATAAATATACTATTGGTATTGAGCTACAAGCTTTAGGGTATATGACAAGAAAAAAGGATAGTAATGGGAATGTATTTTACACAAGATATTCAACTGATAAAAATGGGAAAAGAAAATATACAACAATAGATAAGAGCAATGCTAAAGAGAGAGTTGTAAGTTCTTTAACAAATGTAGAAGATGTTAATTTAGATACTTTATTTGCAAAAGGTGTAAATGAAGATGGGAATGAAATTACCTTTAGGGATCATGAATACTTTCAAAAATATTCTCCTGAACAACTACAAGCATTAGAAAGAGTACTTAGGGGAATAAAATCTAGACACCCTCAAATAGATTTTACCTACAATTATGGTCGTCTCTTTCCTAAAAAACCACTATATAGTGGAGATCCTAAGAGTTCAAAATTTATAGGTTTAAAAACTAATAGTTATATACTAACTCATAATAGTACCACTAGAAAAACAGATGTATTTCCACAAAGAGAACTATTATCTTTATTAAAAAGAATGAGTACCGAATTAGGTGTTTCAAAACCATTACCTAATGGTAAGTTTTATGGTCAAGATGGAAACTTTGCTACAGGACCACTTGGAGGAGGAACATTAGGAGCAGCTTCAACTCCAATCGCAAATGTAACAGAAGGCCAAGGTTTAATAAATTTAATGTTAGATATAGTAGATGAGTTATATAGAGAAGCTAGAGGCCTCTCAGCAGAATTTGGTGGTGTTTACCAACCAAAAGAATTAGGAGATAAAAACGTAGCAGGATCCGAAGTAAATAGATTTTGGTATTCAGCTAGTAAATTAAAAGATCTTATTAAAATAACCCCCGATGATAAAGCTGTAGAATTATTTAAAGATACATTAAATAATACTTGGAAAAAAGAAAAATGGGCCCTTATTCAAATAGGAGCAAAACCAACATTTACACTTCCGGGTGTATATAATCCAATAACATTAAATGGATATGCTTCACCTAATTCCATAGATAGTGACTTAGAAAATGCTTGGGAAGAATTAAGAAATGGAGATACTTTTCTAGGTGGAGAGGTTGAATTTTAATAAATAATATATGTATTTTCCAAAATCACAAATAAAAACAAATCAAATCACTAACGGTGATGAATATCAATATCTTAATTCAGGTATAGAATATATAGGATATTATTTTACAACATCAACAGGAAAAGTATACACAGGAAAAACACCAGATGATACACCTACTAGGGAATTAATTTTAATTAATGATGGGTATGATAATGAAAAATTAGATGCTGATGATGAAGGGCAAGCTTGGGATAGAGAAGCAAACCATTATTCATTAAGTGCTGCATATTTAAATTCAACTAAACTAGAATTTTTAAAAAATGCACCTGTACCTCCTAAACAATGTTATCCAACCCCTACAGAAAAAGATTATCAAAATGGAGAAATTTTAAGATTTTTTGCAAGTAAGGTTAATGATCATACAATAATTGAAATTGATGTTGATCAATATAAACTCTTCCAAAACCAAGCTCCATCTACTCAATTTAGATTGTATCAAACATTTAATTTATTTTGGCAAATTACAGGAAATAAAAAGGAAGTGTATAATACCAATAGAAATATTGTATTAGCAATTCAAAATAATTTAAAAATTCATTCATTTTCCCAATATTTTAAAGGTAAATTTGACCAATTTTGTAATCCTAAAGATAAATTAGAAGCAAAAGCTAAAGAAAACAAAAAACAAGAAACAGAAAATAAAAATAAAGAATCCCTTGGATATAGCACAGAGGGTTATTAACGTTACGGAAATAAATAGGTTATATGTACTGGCTTGTAGAAAACGAGGAACAGTTAAATGTTTTAATAAATAGTGGTTATAAAAAGGCTTTCATTGAGGTAATACCTTATAATGATACTATACACCCCGCACAAAATAATGTAAGTTTAGTGTATATTAGACCGATTAAAGCAAGCAAAGGCTTTATGATATGTATTACACATAGTGAAGCTTTAAATGCGTTAAATGCGCGTATAAACGATATTTTAAATAAATTTGAAATATTATATTGTCGTGATAAGAAAGAAATATTACATTATTTTCCATTAAAAGCTCTTTATGACATAAATACACCACCTACTACGTATATACGGCCTACAACACCTACACATGATTTATATTATAGACAACATAAGGATAATCCGGAGTTAAACCTAATTATACCGATTGTTAAACATTATGAAATATGTGAAACGATTTTTAGAGATCTAAAAGCGAATATTAACAGACAAAAAACAAAATATGATGACTTCTTTAACAATAAAACCTCAGTGGTATTCAACGCAATCGAGAGAAGTGGAATACAAATACACAATGAAACCTTCGAAGAATATTTCCATCCCGTTGATGGTAAATCCATCTACACTCAGTTCAACTTAAAAACAACAACAACAAGACCTTCAAATAAATTTAACAATGTAAATTATGCAGCACTTAATAAAGAAAACGGATGTAGGAAATCTTTTATACCTTCTAATGATTGGTTTATTGAAATTGATATTAGTGCTTTCCATCCTAGTTTGTCTTGTCGTCTCATCGATTATAGTTTTGCCACTAGTGATATTCACAAACATCTACAATCACTCTACGGAGTAAGTTATAAAGAATCAAAGGAATTAACGTTTAAACAGTTATACGGAGGAGTATTTAAACAATATAAACATCTGGAATTTTTTAATAAAATTGATTTATACGTAAAAAAAATCTGGAATGAATTTAATAAAAATGGGTTTATAGAGTGTCCAATTTCGGGTTTTGTATATACGAAGGAAGGATTGGGTGAAATGAAACCTCAAAAGCTGTTTAATTATATGTTGCAAAATATGGAAACTTCACAAAATGTTTTGATATTGTGGGATATGTTTTGTATATTGAGGAAATATGAAACGAAGCTGGTATTATATACTTATGATTCGTTTTTATTTGATTTTAAAGAAGGAGAAGATAAATTATTAAATGAAGTTAGGGATATTTTTAAAAAATATAAATTAAATATAAAAGAAATAAAAGGTTATGATTACAACTTTGGAGAAACTGCCTAATACGTATAACGCGAAATACGACGTTATAACGGACATAAAAAAAATAGGCGACTTGAATAATAAATTATTTTGTACCTTTACGGATTTAGAAGGGCTAGATACATTAATAGAAGATATTAAATCAAAATATAGTATCATCTATAACAAATTATTTGTTTTAGAAATTGTAGGGAAAGATGAATATGTTGTCACCTATAATGTTGACCAAGCAAATATAGGATCTATCCCAGAAAACACAATCCTAGTACACAGAAAAAAAGAATCAAATACTTTATACACTATTAATGCTTTAAATGAGTTAATAAAAAAACTTAATGGAGGAGTAGTTGATACCAAGTATAAAGTAGATTGGCAACATTATAGAAATTGTGTTTTACTTACACAACACAATGAACTTAATCAATTAAATACAAAAATATACAAAATAGTAGAAGTATAGTTTGGCTCCCCAAATTATAGTTCGTATATTCAGTTACATATAAACAGTTATAATTAAAATTAGTTACATTTATGGATTTATCAAAACTTAAACAGAAATTGGATACCCTCCAATCAAAACCACAGGGTGGTCAAAAGACCGATTACTCATTAATTTATTGGAAACCTACAATAGGTAAACAACAGATTAGAATTGTACCATCAGCGTATGATGCTTCAAACCCATTTGCAGAACTTAAGTTCTATTATGGTATTACAAATAAGGTTATGATTTCACCAACAAATTTTGGAGAAAAAGACCCAATTGCTTTATTTGCAGGAAAATTACGTGAAGGAGAATATAATAAAGAAAATTATGTACTTGCTAAAAAGTTAGATGCTAAAAACCGTATTTTTGTTCCCGTTGTAGTACGTGGAGAAGAAGATAAAGGTGTTAGATTATGGCAATTTGGAAAATTAGTATATGAAGAATTATTAGCTCTTGCAGTTGATGATGAAATTGGAGATTATACTGATATTGTAAATGGTAGAGACCTTACAGTAGAAACAGTAGGACCAGAAGCAACTGGTACTCCTTATAATAAATCATCAGTTAGAGTAAGATTAAAAACATCTCCACTTAGTACAGATGCTGAATTAGTAGAAAAATGGACAAACGAGCAACCAAATCCTAAAGGGGATTTATTTAAACGTTATTCATTTGACGAAATGAAAGTAGCACTAGAAAAATGGTTATCCCCAGAAGAAGATGATTCAGAAGAAATAGCCCCAGCTCCGGTTGCATCAAAATCTCAAACAAATTTTAGTTTAGATACTTCAAAAGCTAAACAAAGTAAAGGAGATAAATTTGATTCATTATTTGATGATAAATCTAGTAATAATGGTGATGATCTTCCTTTCTAAATATGGCAAAAAAGATAGCAAAGTCTCTCTCGGCAGCAGTGTCTGCCGAGATTAAGAGCAAATTTGATTTAAATAAATTTAAATCGTCTAAAGGTTTAAATAAAAATGTCAAATTTAAGGACCAACAGTGGATACCACTATCCCCTGCTTTTCAAAAGGTTGCTGGAGTACCTGGCATACCAATGGGGCATATTTCTTTACTTAGAGGACACTCTGACACCGGTAAAACTACTGCGTTATTAGAAGCAGCAGTATCAGCTCAAAATATGGGAATACTTCCTGTATTTATTATTACTGAAATGAAATGGAATTGGGAACATGCAGCCCAAATGGGGTTAGAAGTTAATCTAATTAAAGATGATGAAGGTGATGTTGTTGATTATGAAGGTAATTTTATTTATGTTGATAGAGAAACTTTACATACAATTGAAGACGTAGCAGCATTTATAATGGATCTACAGAATGAACAGAAAAAAGGTAATTTACCTTATGACTTAGCATTTTTCTGGGATTCTATTGGTTCTATTCCTTGTGCAATGTCAGTTGAAAAACTGAAAAATAATAATGAATGGAATGCAGGAGCAATGT
>JAAHTG010002153.1_pt1 | contig 11719 bp, 12 predicted proteins | sample 6116081 | NCBI WGS metagenome assembly JAAHTG01 (sample SAMN13939989, study PRJNA603662) | sponge metagenome | isolation source: marine sponge | host: Mycale hentscheli | place: New Zealand | collected 2005
AGTGTTACAGGTACAGGTTCTTTTACAGGACAAGTAACAATTCCTGTAACTCCAACAGCAGCAGCTTCAGCGGCTTCTAAAAGCTATGTAGACTCTACGTTGGCAGGATCAGGATCTTTAATATTCCAAGGTGGATATAACGCAGCAACTAATACGCCTGATTTAGATGTTAACCCAAGTGCATCAATAAAACAAGGTTGGACATATGCAGTAACAGCAGCAGGACAATTCTTTGGGGAAACAGTTGAAGATGGTGATTTGCTTATTGCAGAATCAGACTCTCCAACAGCATTATCTGATTGGACAGTTGTTCAAAATAACATTGGAGTTGCTACAGCAGGTTCTACAGACGGAGGAACAACAAAAGGTATAGCAGGATTTGATTCAGCTAACTTTACAGTAAGCACTGAGGGTTGGGTTCAATTAAACAACCAGGGTACAGCAGGTAACTACGGAGATGCTAACGAAACAGTAACTCTTGCAATTAATGCAGATGGTATTGTTACTTCAGCTTCAGAACAAGCAATTGCAATAACAGCATCTCAGGTAACTGATTTCTGTAATGCAGTTGATACTTGTGTTGCTGATAACGGAGTAACTGCAAATATTGGAGACGGAACTGCTGTTGCTTACCAAATAAATCATAACTTAGGCACAAGAAATGTAATTGTTTCATGCTACAGAAACTCTTCACCATACGATACAGTAATGTTAGATGTTGAGAGAACAAGTACAAATCAAGTTACTTTAAGAACAACAACTGCTTTAGCTTCTAACGCTGTTTCAGTTATTATTACAAAAGTAACATAGTAGTATGTAACCTTTTAAAATAAATTCAATAATATGGCCATTAGTTTTTTAACTGGAGAATCCGTAGATGGTAACATCGCATTACCTGATAATAAAAAAATAATATTAGGGACAGGTTCTGACCTTGAAATATATCACGATGGTAGTAATAGTTATATAAAAGACTCAGGAGCAGGCAATTTAATTGTAAATGCTACTAATTTTGTAGTAAACAATTCTGGCGATACTCAAAATATGATTATTGCAGTTGATGGTGGTGCTACTACACTTTTTTGTGCAGGGGTTGGTAGACTCGCAACTACAAGTACAGGGGTTAGCGTAACAGGGAATATTGATTTACCAAGTAACGGGGCAATATTATTTGACAACACAAGTAACATTGAACAATATTATATAAGAAATGGAGGCAGCTCTCAATCAAGTCTTCAAATAGGAAAAGGCACTCCTGGTTCAGATATTAAATTTAGTTTAGACGATGCAGGTAACGCAAGTTTTGCATCATCGGTTACTTTCAGCAATGGTCAAATTAATCTTGGATCAGGAGTAGGACGAATACAAGGTGTAGATACAGTAAGTTCCAATACAGATGCAGCGAATAAGCTGTACGTTGATAACGCAGTTGCAACTGGAGTAGGAGCTTACTTACCTTTAGCTGGTGGTACAATGAGTAGTGGTGCAACAATAACAGGCACTGATAGTCTTATAATAAAAGCAGATACGCAAATACTTTTAAGAGGAGATGCTGGAAGTAATATTGCGTCAATTAAAACTGTAAATACTGATTACGATATTATTGAGCTTCTTGATAATAATAGAATGAGATGGCGAGATGGTATGGAGATTTATCTTGATGATAGTGCTGCTACAGACTACATGATGTTCACTACAGAGACTGTTGGTGCAGGTAATCACGCTCTGCATAGGTTTGCAGGTTATGAATTTCAAGGCACTGGACTTGCTACTATAATGAAAATGGGTGGTGCATTAAACGCTACTAATATTGAGCTTTATCAAAATGGCACAAAAAGATTAGAAACTACACAAGCAGGTGTTGATATAACAGGTGATATTACTATTTCAGAAAACATATCTTTAGTTGGTGAAATTATTCAAACTTCAACAGGAAACGAAAATTCGTTTTCTTCTGAGCTTAATATGAATGATAATAAAATTAACAGTCTTGCAAATCCAACAAGTGCTAAAGATGCTGCTAATAAATCCTATGTTGATGCGCATACCAGTGGAGTCCAAGTTATTAATGAAGGAGTAGGTATAAAGAAATCAGGATCATCTACAAGTGTTACTATTTCTGCAAATTACGATTCTGGAGATACTGATAATTTAATATTTGGGGCTAACGCCATTACAGCTGCTGTATCCAGTAAACCTTATACTCCATATATATTAGCCGCAGAATCTAACCCTGGAGTTTCATTTGGAGAGGTTAAAAACCTTAGACTACAATCAATACCTTTGGATAGATTTGGAGATGCTACATCCACTATCGACATGGGGGGAAATAAAATCCTTGATGTTGCTGATCCAACTTTAGCTCAAGACGCAGCTACAAAAGCATATGTGGATGCAAACTCAGGTTCAGGAACTGTAACAGGTACTGGAGCAAGTACTCGTGTAGCTTTTTGGAGTAGTAGTTCAGCCTTAACATCTGATGCAGATTTAACATTTACCACTGCAACAAATAGATTGTCTTCTCGTTACTATATAATACCAAACGATGGCGATTATTTAGGAACAGACACAAGTGGTAATGCAAGAACATTAATTTCTTTAACTTCTGGTAATGACGTTGAGGTTTCAAATACAGCCTTATCTTCTGGATCTGACACTATAATATATTTTGGCGATACTTTTAGAATAAAGGATGGTGGCGCTCAGAGGTTTTCAATAGCATCAAATGGTACGATGTCTAACTCTGGAAACACATTTAATAGTGGGCCAATAAATTTAGAGGAAGACAATAAAATTACATTTGATGATGATAGTGATCAATGGAATTGGATTCAAGCAACAAGCGGCGAAATGGAAATGGCAGTTGGTCAAACGCTGACATTAACAAACGTAGAAGAAGGTCTTTTTGGTGAGATAGCGGTGGAACGATTAAACACCATTCTTGGCAATAATATAAGTACTTCTAACGCTACGTATGTACCTGTTTATACTGATTCAGCGAGTTCTACAGTTACAAGAAGACAAAGAGTGCAAACACCATCTCAGTTTTTATCAAACGCAGGAGCTATAACAGGTTCTGGGACAAGCGGAAGAGTAGCTTTCTTTACAGGTACTCGAACTCAATCATCTGATACTTTATATTGGAACTCAAGCACTAATGTTTTAGGTATAAACTACAGTGGATCTACATTTAATAGTGGAGCGTTGCAAATACAAGGCCCTACTAATAACTCAAGTTCAATAGGTTTACAAATATATAACTCTACAACAGGCGCGCCTTATGGCGCGCATGGTATATTTGTTAATGGCCCAAGATATGGGAATGCTGGTATATCTATTAAAAACCCAAATGTTGGAACTACATTTTTAAGGTTTTACAGTAGCTCTGGATCATCTGTAGGTACTATAACTCAAAACGGTACTTCAAGCACGTCTTATAACACAAGTTCTGATTATAGGTTAAAGGAGAATATTATACCTATGACTGGCTCAATAGATAGATTGAAGCAGTTAAAACCATCAAGGTTTAATTTTATTGATCAGAACAAAGAAGACAGAGGAGTGACTCCAACTGTTGATGGATTTATAGCTCATGAGGTTTCTGATATTATTCCAGAGTCTATTACAGGGGAAAAAGACGGATTAGATTATGAAGGTAATCCTGAGTATCAATCAATTGATCAATCAAAAATAGTTCCTTTATTAACAGGAGCATTACAAGAGGCTATATCTAAAATAGAATCTTTAGAGGCAAGAATAAAAGCATTGGAATCATAAGAAAAATATTCTTATATTTGTGTTAAGTTTAATAAATAAAATATAATCAAATGTCAAAACAATTAAGTAAAGAGCAATTAGAGTTATTACAAGGTTTACAAAAACAATTTAATGATTCAAAATTTGAAATCGCAGATTTAGAAATTAAAAAAGCTGAACTTGTTTCAGGTATAGCTGATATTAAGGCAAAGTTTGCTGAACAAGAAAAATCTTTAATGGAAGAATTTGGTCAGAATGCAGTTATAAACCTGCAAACTGGAGAAGTTAAAGAACCAGAAGAAAAACCTTTAGAGGTAGCAGAATAAAAAAACATGGCAAAAATAAGCAACATATCAGCGTATCCTAATATTAGCAATATTGATGCAGCAGATTATTTAATTATAACTGATGCAGAAAATAACTTAATGACTAAAACTTGCACTATATCGCAGTTACAGTCTAATTTTGGGGTTGACACGCTTGTTGCTCATAAAGAGGTCACAGCGGCAGAGTTACAAAGTATAGCTACAGGAGTTAAAATAATTGAAGCTCAAGGAGCTAATAAGGTTATAGATGTAATATCTATTGCTGTTTATGGTGAATTTGGTTCTGCGGCTTATAATTTTAGCGATGATTTAGAGTTTACTTATAATTCTACTGTTTATGGAACGATAGCAGCTGTAAGTGCAAATGGTGGTGCAGATTATTCACAGAAACTTATAATAGGCGGAGGATCTGGAAATTCTTTAGCCTTGTCTGCTAATCAACCTTTAAGTTTATTTTCCAGTTCTAATCCAACACAAGGTAATGGAAAGTTGTTTGTAAATGTATATTACAGAGTCCTAACATTAGGTACAACATTTTAATTAAATGGACATAAGAAAAATTTCAATCGGAGCAGATTATAAATCTGGCGCTATGCATTATATAGTAGGTCAAGATGTTTTAGGTGGAAGTTATGGAATACATCTTATACAACACGACCTTACTTCAGAATCTTATAAAATTTGGATTATGAAGCAGGATGAAGTTTTGCTTTGGAAAGAATTTAAGTGTACAATGCCTATATCTTTAGAATATAACATAAATTTTTAATGAAATCTCCTTACTCGTTTATTGTTAAACCTTATAACAATAGAAGGTATGATAATGTTAAATCCTATGGTGATATAGAATTTATTACCAGTACTTCTGAAGAAGATCATAAATCTTCAAATCGATTTGCTATTGTCATAGCAACCCCCATTAATTACACAGGCCCTATAAAAGAAGGTGACATACTTTTAGTACATCATAATGTTTTTAAGTTTTATAACGATATGTACGGTCGCAGAAAGAGCGGTAAAAGTTTTTTTAAAGATGACCTATTTTTTGTCGATGTTGATCAGTTTTATCTTTACAAAAGTAAAGGTGAATCGAACTGGAAAGGATATAGTAAATATTGTTTTATAAAGCCTTTAAAAGCACAAAAGTCTTACTTAAATAAAAATTCAAAAAACGAACCGTTACAAGGCACAGTAAAATATATAAATGATGAGTTAACAAAAAAAGGTGTTAAAGTCGGAGATAAAGTTTTATATGAGCCTGAGTCAGAATATGAGTTTATTGTTGATGACGAAAAACTCTATAGGATGTTTACTAAAAATATAACTGTAGTGTTATGATTAAATTTTATGAAGACGTTATTTATAATCCTGACGATTATGTAAATAAAATACTAAAAGAAGGTTTTTATGATTTGCCTGACGGAGACAATTTATTTAAAAATGTTTGTAAAAAAGGTAATGATGAATTTTATAATTTTCTCACCAATACTATCCCTGAATATGAGGTTGTTTTAAATTTTGTTCGAAAATCCCCTTTAGGCCAAATAGAACCTAACTATATTCATACTGATGAAATGATGGGTGAATTAACCGCTATTCTGTATTTAAATAAAGTTTATCCAAGTGGTTATGGAACAACATTGTATGATAATAATGATAATGCTTTATTAATATATAAAGCAAAATACAATTCTGTTTTTATATTTCCATCAAATATAAATCATTCACGAAACACTTTAAATAATTTTGGTAAAGATGATGAATCAAGATTGGTTCATGTTGCTTTTTTAAATAAAAAAAATGAATGATTTTCAAAAAATGCTCAATGAGTTAAATATTTGCGTGGATGATTTAAATAAATATATAGAATCTAAAGATTTTGAAAATTTAGCAGGGCCAGTTGTAGACGATAATAATAAAAACTATAAAGTTTTAGAATCTAAAGTAGAAGGAAAAGGGATATTTGCTAATAAAGAATTTATGAAGGGAGATGTCATTGGTTATGGTCAATTAAATAAAACAAGAACTTTAGCTGGAAGATATACAAATCATTCTAATTTAAATAACGCTAAATTTTATTATATTAGAGAAAACAATAATTGTATTTTAATTGCTGAAAAAAAGATATTGTTAAATGATGAAATATTGGTAAATTACAGACATCACACTTATAATAAGGAATATTATGAGCAGAAAAAATAGGTCTAAAAAAAACATAGAGTTTTTTGAAAAAACAGATAAACCAAAAAATAAATATAATCGAAATAAAGATGGATATAAAAAACATAAAAAAAGAGATTATAAAAGCTGGTGAGTCTGCTGTATTACAACTTATAAAAGTTGCAAAAGAAGATATAATAAAATATGATAAAGATGACGAGTTAGCTGCTGATAGGTTAAAAAATGCAGCTGCTACAAAAAAACTTTGTATTATGGATGCTTTTGAAATTATTAAAAAAATACAAGAAGAAAAAGATTTATTAGAAGGAATTGATACTAAAATAAATAATACACCAAAAGGATTTGCAGAATCAAGATCAAAATAAACTATACACTGAGCTTAAAAATATAGTTCCTAAAAATGTTTTAAGTACAAAAAACAAAGCAAAAACTTGGACTTATGGCTATAATGAAAAGTATAATTTTGTTGTTATATCAAAAACAGGTCAAATTCAAGACATTATTAATATTAGTGGATTAACTGTTGCGCTTCCCAAACCTCCTAAAGACATTTTTAAAATATCTAAAAAAAAAGAAGATCAATACTGGAAACCTAAAATACTACCAAAACAATTAACAAGAATTAAATCTATATTTCAATGGCATGACACTCCTTCGAGTTTTAAAAATGAGTGGGTAGATTATATTGAAAATGAATTTAATCTTAGAGAAGAAGGTTTTTGGTTTATGAATAAAGGAGTTCCTACTTATATTACAGGAACTCATTACATGTATTTACAGTGGACTAAGATTGATGTTGGATTTCCAGATTTTAGAGAGGCCAATAGAATATTTTATATTTTTTGGGAAGCCTGTAAGGCAGATAAAAGAAGTTTTGGAATGGACTACTTGAAAATCAGACGTTCTGGATTTTCTTTTATGGCATCATGCGAGGGAGTAAACATGGGTACAATTACCAAGGACGCTCGTATAGGTATACTTTCTAAAACAGGATCTGATGCAAAAAAAATGTTTACAGATAAAATTGTTCCTATATCTAATAATTATCCATTCTTTTTTAAACCTATACAAGATGGTATGGATAAGCCAAAAACTGAATTAGCTTATAGAGTCCCTGCTGCAAAAATTACTAAAAAAAATATGTATTTAAATGAAGAGCAGGAGCTTGAGGGGTTAGATACTACTATTGATTGGAAAAATACAGGAGACAACAGTTATGATGGTGAGAAGCTTCGATTATTATTACATGATGAAAGTGGTAAGTGGGAGCGTCCTGATAATATTTTAAATAACTGGAGGGTTACAAAAACTTGTTTGCGTTTGGGTAGTAAAATAGTTGGCAAGTGTATGATGGGATCTACATCTAATGCATTAGAAAAAGGTGGTGGTAATTTTAAAAAATTATATAACGATTCTAATGTGGGATCACGAAACTCTAATGGTCAAACTAAAAGTGGGTTATATTCACTTTTCATCCCAATGGAATGGAATATGGAAGGTTTTATAGATAGATATGGAATGCCTGTATTTAATAATCCATCAAGTCCAGTTTTAGGAATTGATGGTGAGATGATACATCAAGGCGCTATAGATTATTGGCAGAACGAAGTTGATTCATTGTCAAATGATCCAGATGCTTTAAATGAATTTTACAGACAGTTTCCAAGAACAGAGTCACACGCGTTTAGAGATGAAAGTAAACAGTCACTTTTTAATTTAACTAAAATATACCAACAAATTGATTATAACGATTCTTTGATAATGGGCCAAAATATAACTCAAGGATCATTTTCTTGGGAAAACGGAATCAAAGATACCAGAGTTATTTGGAGTCCAGATAAAAGAGGAAGATTTTTTGTATCTTGGTTACCTGAAATGTCGTTGCAAAATAATGTGACATTAAAAAACGGTAGAAAATATCCAGGGAATGAACATATTGGTTCATTTGGGTGTGACTCTTATGACATTTCAGGAGTTGTAGTTGGTAAAGGTTCTAACGGTGCTTTACATGGTATGACTAAATTTAATATGGATAACGCTCCGAGTAATGAGTTTTTTTTAGAATATATCGCACGTCCTCAGACTGCTGAAATATTTTTTGAAGAGGTACTAATGGCTTGTGTGTTTTATGGTATGCCAATATTGTGTGAAAACAATAAACCTCGTTTGTTATATCATTTAAAAAATAGAGGTTATAGAGGGTTTAGTATGAACAGGCCTGATAAACGATTTAATAAATTATCAAAGACAGAAAAAGAATTAGGTGGTATACCTAACTCAAGTGAAGATGTAAAACAATCTCACGCTTCTGCTATAGAATCTTACATAGAAAAACATGTAGGTTTAGATTTAATTCAAAGTTATAGAGATAGTGACGAGATGGGTGTAATGTATTTTCAAAGAACATTAGAAGATTGGGCGAAGTTTGATATTAACAACAGAACTAAGTTTGATGCTTCCATAAGTTCAGGATTAGCTATAATGGCTAATCAAAAACACTTGTACACACCATCTAAAGAAAAATCGAAAATAAGCATTAACTTTGCAAGATATAATAATAAGAATTCAGTTAGTCAATTACTTAATAAATGAAAGACGTAAAGATACAAGTAAATGCCTCTGCATTTCCAGACCAATTTGTTTCTGACTCTGTAAAAGACACAATGGAGTTTGGACTACAGGTTGGGCAAGCAATACAATACGAATGGTTTAGGAGAGACAGTGGATCTTGTAGGTTTTATTCACAATGGGGTGATTTTAACAGACTAAGACTTTATGCTCGAGGTGAACAATCAGTTGCTAAATATAAAAACGAATTAGCTATAGATGGTGATTTAAGTTATTTAAATTTAGACTGGACACCAGTTCCTATTATTCCTAAATTTGTTGACATTGTTGTTAATGGAATGAATGATAGACTTTTTAAAATAAAAGCTGTTGCTCAAGATGCTTTGTCGGCAGAAAAAAGAAATGAATATCAAGAAATGATTGAGGGCGAAATGCTCGCTAAACCATTACTACAACAAATAGAATCAGATTTTGGTGTAAATGTGTTTCAAACAAAAGAAGAAGATTTACCAGAAACAGACGCAGAGTTAGAACTTTTCATGCAAATGAATTATAAGCCTGCTATTGAAATTGCAACAGAAGAAGCAATTGATACTTTATTTCAAGAAAGTCATTATAGTGACACGAGAAAAAGAGTTGACATGGACATTACTACGTTAGGTATTGGAATGGCAAAGCATATATTTCTTCCAGGAGAAGGCGTAAGAGTTGAGTATGTTGATCCTGCAAATGTAGTTTACAGCTATACTGAAGATCCTTATTTTAAAGATACATTTTATTGGGGTGAAATAAAAACAGTTCCAATAACTGAATTAATAAAAATAGATCCTTCATTAACTAATGAAGACTTAAAAGAAATTTCTAAATATAGTCAATCATGGTACGATTATTATAATTCACAGCAGTTTTATGAAAATAGTATGTTTCATAGAGACACAGCTACATTGTTGTATTTTAATTATAAAACTACTCACACTTTTGTTTATAAAAAGAAAAAAACTTCTAATGGAACTTATAAAGTTGTAGAAAAAGATGATCAATTTAATCCCCCTCAAGAAATGATGGATGAGGGTGATTTTGAAAAAGTAACTAAAACTATTGATGTTTGGTATGACGGTGTAATGGTTATGGGAACTAACATAATGCTTCAATGGAAGTTGGGCGAAAACATGGTTAGACCAAAATCAGCAAGTCAATATGCTATGCCAAACTATGTGGCGTGTGCGCCAAAAATGTATAAAGGACAATTGGAGTCTTTAGTTAAACGAATGATTCCATTTGCTGACTTAATTCAAGTAAGTCATTTAAAAATTCAGCAAGTTGTTTCAAGAGTTGTTCCAGATGGTGTTTTTATTGATGCTGATGGTTTAAATGAAGTTGATTTAGGAACAGGAAACGCATACAATCCAGAAGATGCTTTAAGACTTTACTTTCAAACAGGTAGTGTTATTGGTAGAAGTTATACTCAAGACGGAGAATATAATAATGCGAAAGTTCCAATCACTCAATTAACAGCTAATAGTGGGGCGAGTAAGATGCAAATGCTTATCGGTAACTATAATCATTACTTAGATATGATTAGGTCTGTAACAGGTTTAAATGAAGCTCGTGACGGATCAAGTCCAGATCCTAACTCTTTAGTTGGTGTTCAAAAATTAGCTGCATTAAATTCAAATGTAGCGACAAGACATATTTTAAATGCAAGTTTATATATAACAAAAACTTTAGCTGAATGTTTATCTATAAGAACAGCAGATGTTTTAGAGTATGCGGATTTTAAAGATGAGTTTGCTATGCAGATTGGTAAATATAATTTATCAATATTAGATGATATTAAAAACTTGTATTTACATGACTTTGGAATATTTATAGATCTTATGCCTGATGAAGAACAAAAAGCTATGTTGGAGCAAAATATACAAATGGCTCTGTCTAAAGAAAATATAAGTTTAGAAGACGCAATAGATATTAGAGAGATTTCTAATATAAAAATGGCTAATCAATTGCTTAAGGTAAAAAGAAAGGCTAAACAAGATAGGGAACAGCAGCAGCAAATGCAACAACAGCAAATGCAAGCGCAAATGCAAATGCAAGCGCAACAAGCTCAAGCTCAGTTGGCAATGCAGACACAGCAGGCTGAAACACAATCTAAGATGGCCTTGAAAGAAGCAGAGGTTAGTTTTGATATACAAAAATTGCAAAGAGAAGCAGAATTAAAACAACAATTAATGCAAGTTGAATTCGAAATGCAAATGCAATTAAAAGGTTTGGAAGCTTCCAATTTACAAGCGAGAGAATCTGAAAGGGAAAAAGCAAAAGATAACAGAATAAGTCAACAGTCTACTCAAACATCTAAAATGATTGAACAGAAAAAAAGAGATTTACCAGCTATAAACTTTGAGTCTAATGAAGATAGTTTAGATGGTTTTGATTTAGCTGAGTTTAACCCAAGATAATATGCCTACAGTAAAGTTTAGAAGAAAAAAACACCTTAGAAATCTTGAACGAAATAAGTCAGGTAGAAATGCCACTGTAAAAATGGCAACATATACAGGAGAAACAAAAAGAACTGGTGTAAAAACTTTAGGCGGAGGACGAGCAAAAGTAACAAAACATTATGCAGCTCCTACAATTACATTCAAAGGTAAAGAAAAGGCAAGACCTCAAAGCTTTAATGAGGCTTTAGCGGCAGGCGAAGTTTATGAGTTTAAATCAAAAAAAAGAGCCGAAAGATTTGCAGCTGGTTCTTGGAAGAAAGGTAAGGCAAAAAGAGAGGCTATGAAGGCTTATAGGAGAAAGAAAAAAGAGAGAAAACAAGCCAAAAAAAATAAATAAATAAGTATTAACTTTGTTAAAAATAAAATCAAATGGAATTTAAAGTAAAAGCA
>JAAHTG010002157.1_pt1 | contig 11694 bp, 13 predicted proteins | sample 6116081 | NCBI WGS metagenome assembly JAAHTG01 (sample SAMN13939989, study PRJNA603662) | sponge metagenome | isolation source: marine sponge | host: Mycale hentscheli | place: New Zealand | collected 2005
CCCCCCCCCCCCCCCCCCCCCCCCCCCCCCCCCCCCCCCCCCCCCCGCCCCGCGTGGAGCCCCTCTAGGCCTGTCCTGATGCCATTCAAACGGTCTATCCGAAGACACAAATCCAGCTGTGTATCGTTCACATGGTTCGTAACTCGGTGAAGTATGTTCCGTGGAAAAACTATAAAGCAGTGTCTGCTGATCTGAAGCAAATCTACCAGGCGACAACTGAAGAAGCGGCATTGCTGGCATTAGATCGTTTTGGTGAAAAATGGGATGTCAGCTATCCTCAAATCAGCCGTTCGTGGAAGACGAACTGGGAGAATCTGAACACGTTATTCAACTACCCTGCAGATATCCGCAAAGCGATTTATACGACCAATGCGATTGAATCACTGAACAGTGTTATCCGAAAGGCGATTCGCAAACGCAAGCTGTTTCCAACGGACGATTCGGCTAAAAAGGTGACTTATCTGGCTATCCAGCAAGCGTCCAGGAAATGGACCATGCCGATCCGTAACTGGAAACCTGCCCTCAATCGTTTTATACCCTCAAGGGGCACCGAGGTGATCGAGTTCGAAGATCGACTGACCGATTATCTGTAAATATTAATTTCCGCAGATACACAGTTTAAGTTACAGACTCGTCTGGAGTGAATATCGCGTACTCATTCTTGACTTGTAACGTAACGACCACTATCAGGAAAATCGCTGTTGAATGACAGATTTTGTGAAGCTGTCATTTATGGATCCGTGCTGAATGAGTACTGTTTGCCCTTTTCAGTCAAACTATTCTCACTACAATAAAACAATCCTACCTAATGCAGTCACTGAGTATTTAAGTTGTGCCGCTTACTTTAATTAGTTTCTTTTTGAAGCTAAGCGTCGCAGCCATATATTTACAATCGCCAAAAGCATAATGACTATCGTCAACACCGGCGGTTTAGACTGAAGCGGTAATACCTCCGCAGGGACATCCGGATGCAAATGCACGTAGACAGCTACCAACATGATTATCACAACTGTTAAATTCGCTAGATTAAACAGCTTGGCCCAGGGAGATTCTGCGAGTTGTCGCCCGAATAGAAAGAATCCAACTAGAATAAGGCCACTAAATATTTCACCAAACTGTCCTGCAAAAGCAGATATTTCTGGAAACGGAAGTTGTGCATGAGAAATCTGCCTTGAAAACATTGTGTTGAATGGTTCAAAAAACTTCGCGACACCACCTAAAAGAATGAAGGCTCCTAGCAAACCGGTCAACAACCTAGACAAGTTCTGAACGAGCCCTGCATCCGACCGACGAGAGAAATAGTAGGCAACTACTGTCAAACCCACAACGATGCCAACGAGGACAAGTTCTTTAACATGTTGGTCCATTTTTCTATTTCGTTCTTATGAATTTGTTTGAATGATCGTCAAAGTAGTTACATGCCGATAACGTCAGAATAATGTGATTCTAGTTGTTGGTCGACTATTTTCTCATCACCTGGAGAGAAACAAGTGACCGGTTTTATAATCTAAAGCACTGCCCCAAATCTCTGCGAGTGGTGGCTTTGAGTATATAGCGTCGAAGTGATGATTCAAACCCGAATGACCGTAATGGATATCTCAAGTTGTACAGTATTTAGCAAACTTTGGCGTAAATAAGATTTTCCGCCGATATCGACGGAATGAGCGTAGCGATTGGAGGCTATATCGGCCTATCAATGCCAGTAGTTAATGTGACATTTATAAATGGTTTTAGCTGTGCCATTTCTATCTGGGTTTGACACGTTATGTAAAAGCAAAGCCAGAATGTCGTCTTTACGCAAAACAGGAGTGTCGCCTTTTTTAATCCAGAATCAACGGATTTGGGATGGGAGAAGGTTTGATATTGGAGACATTGTTGACAATGAGCAAACAGGAGCCCGCTCGCTTCGACGTTATGGTAAAACTTGATGAGAAACGAATAAAACAAAAAGACGCGGCACAACTACTTTCCCTCACCGTTTGACAGGTACAACGTCTGTATGCCGCCTATCGGATCCAGGGAGCTGAAGGATTGATAAACGCGCAACGCGGCAAGCCACCTAACAATCATCAGCCTTTCCGTAAAAAGTCAGGTCATTCAGTTGATCGAGAGCCACTACCTCGATTTTGGGCCGACTCTGGCAATGGAGAAATTATCTCAGATACATGATATTCACCTTCCCAGGGAAACCCTTCGACAGTGGATGATTGACGCGGGTATTTGGGTCACCCGTAAAAAGCGCTCACGTATTCATCAGCCCCGCAATCGCAGACAGTGCCTGGGAGAACCTGTATAAATAGACGGTTCAGGCCATCACTGGTTCGAGGATCGCGACCCGGCATGCACGTTACTGGTTTACATTGACGATGCGACCAGCCGACTAATGCATCTCAAACTTGCTGAGTCAGAAAGTACGTTTGATTACTTCCGGTCGACCCGGAATTATCTTGCCGAGCACGGTAAACCGATCGCGTTTTACAGTGATAAACACGCTGTCTTTCGGGTGAATAAAGCAGGCGCTACGGGAGGGACAGGAATGATCCAATTTGGCCGTGCGCTGAATGAATCGAACATTGACATTATCTGCGCCAATACATCTCAGTCCAAAGGGCGTGTAGAACGTGCCAATAAAACACGACAGGATCGTTTGGTAAAAGAAATGCGATTGGCTGGTGTATCAACGAGAGAGGAAGGCAATCAATTTATCCCGGACTTCCTGACTCAATTCAACAAAAAGTTTGCCAGGCCTCCAAAAAGCGATAAAAACAGGCACCGCCCTCTTACTGATTTTGATGATCCGGACCGAGTCATGAGCTGGCAGGAATCACGCGTTGTTTCTAAAAACCTCACCATTCAGTATGACAAAGTGCTGTTCATGATTGATCCGGATGCCACTGAAATAGATTTGAGACGCAAATCGGTGATGGTGCATGATTACCCCGATGGTCGATTAGAGATTTACTACCAGAACGAAAGACTACCCTATTCTCATATTGATAAACCCAGCCAAGTGAAACAGGGGGAGATTACCAGTAACAAGCGATTAGGCGCAGCACTGATCCATAGCTTAAGGCTAGCCAAGCGATAACAGACATGCGATTGACTACTATTTTAACTGTGTATGCCCGCGTTTCCCTTACTGGTCGCTTCGCATTAGCGGCTGGCCGAAGACCAGCCCGACTGTATACGTTTGTTAGACTGAGGTGTGTTGTTCCTTGCCGCTTACTCGTTTATTTAATTTCAACTTCAATCCAGGTTTCAAAGCAAAAGTTACTGGCAAGGTTTTGAACGCCTATTGTAGCTCGGCACCCAACTCCTCTTTCTTCTCCAAACACTTCAACAAACCGATTGGCCATCGCGGTAGAAACCATATGCACATCGGTGAAATCTGGAGCGCATGCAACGAAGTTAAGTGATTTGATAATGCTAACTACTCTGTCCAGATCTCCCAGGGCCTGCCTCATGCCAGCAATGGCATTCATTGCAGTAAGCTCAGCTGCTTCCTGGCCCTGCTCGATAGTCACAGTTTCACCAAGCCGTCCTGGGAATATAGGCTTTCCATTGCGAATCGGCACATGCCCGGACAAATGTAGTACGGGTCCGACGATGTGGTATGGCTTCATCGTTCCATAGAGTGTTCCGTAATAGTCGCCTCCTACCGTCGGTGGCAGTTCGTAGCCTAGATCTTTTAATCTGGATTCTATGTTGTCAGTCATAAAGCTATACCTGGTTTAATCAAAAGCAGCCTAACACTTAGTATATAGCGTTGAAACGATGATTCAAATCAATAGCCGCAGAAGAATGTAACATTTCTATTTGGGCTAAATGTGTTATGTAGGGGCAATTTAGTAATGTGGTCTTCCAGCAAAACAGAAACATTACTTTTTTTCATCCAGAATCGGTAGATTTTGAATAAGATAAGGTTTGATGGAAATCTAGTTTTCTATGTCTTCTTTTAAAATATCTCTAATGCACAAAATGGAGCGGACGTTCTTGATTCCTGGAATTTTATAAATTTTTTGTTTAAGAAACTGTTCAAATTCTTTTGTGTCTCTGATCGCAATTTTAATCAGGAAATCGAATTCAGCAGCACAAAGGTGAGCCTCTAATACTTCCGGCAGTGTTCGAATCACCGATTCAGCTTTAGAAAAACTCTTGTCATCGTGTCTATCCATCGACACCTGGACCATCATGATTTCTTTTCGTCCCAATGCTTTTTGACTGATGACAGCCTGATATCCAGAAATAATTCCACTGTTTTCCAGGTTCTTTACTCGGGTCCAGCAAGGAGATTGGGATAGCCATACCCGTCGGGAAAGCTCCGCATTGCTTATGCGAGCATCTTTTTGCAACTCAAAGATGATCTTCCTATCTAACTTGTCTGGTGTATAGGAACTTTTCATTATTCTCCACTTTATTGAATCTTCTTCATAAATCGAATAATACAGAAGAAACTTCTGCGTAAGTAGAGATATATTCAAAACTAAGAAGCATTTTTTGTGTTTATAAAGATATCATTCTTAATTCAAATCACATAATCCATTGTTTTCTAAAATACGACTGGTTCAGGCTTTTCATGTCTAAGAAATTCATCAATCACTTATCAAAAACCCTTGCCGAAATCGAAAATGATGGTCTAACTAAATTTGAGCGCCCTATCCACTCACCCCAGGGCGCCCGTGTTCAAGTTGGTAAGGAAGACCTGGATCAAGGCTCTGTGCTTAACCTTTGCGCTAATAATTACCTGGGTCTAGCTAATCACCGAGACCTAAAGGCAGCTGCCAGAACCGGGTTAGAGGAATATGGTTTCGGCATGGCTTCGGTGAGGTTTATCTGTGGTACCCAGGACATTCACCTTCAATTGGAACGACGTCTGGCGACACTTCTAAATAAGGATGATGCCATTCTCTTTGCGGCTTGCTTTGATGCCAATGGCGGCCTGTTTGAACCACTATTGGGTGCAAACGATGGGATCGTTTCAGATGCCTTGAACCACGCCTCTATCATTGATGGCATCCGACTTTGCAAAGCTAAACGCTATCGATATGCAAATTCAGATATGCAGGATTTGGAGAAGCAGTTGAAGCAAGCTCGTGAAGACGGCGCCTTTAATCTGATGATTGCTACTGATGGTGTGTTTTCAATGGATGGTTACCTGGCAAAATTGCCAGATATCGTTGATCTGGCAAAGCGATATGATGCCATGGTAATGGTCGATGATTGCCATGCGACCGGTTTCATGGGACCTAAAGGTGCGGGTACGCCAGCTCACTTTGGCGTTGACGTGGACATTTTGACAGGGACTTTGGGTAAAGCACTTGGCGGGGCCATAGGCGGTTATATTGCCGGGCCACAAGTCGTCATCGACTTATTGCGACAACGTGCGCGCCCGTATCTATTTTCTAACTCTCTGCCACCGATGGTGGTAAAGGCGGGCTTAGCGGCTTTAGATTTGATTGAAGGTAGTGATGAGCTCAGACAGCAGCTATTTACCAATACGAAATATTGGCGCTCGGGATTGCAGAGCCTCGGATTTGAATTGCAACCAGGGGAGCACCCGATCGTTCCCGTTATGTTGGGTGAAGCCCAGCTTGCGCAGGATATGGCGACCGATTTGTTTAAGCGGGGTGTCTATGTTTCCGGATTTTTCTACCCAGTAGTGCCCATGGGGCAGGCTAGAATTCGTACGCAAATGAATGCGGCACTCACAATCGATGAACTTGATTTTGCACTGAACGCATTTGAGCAAGTGGGCAAAAAGATAGGAGTATTGTCATGAATACGTCGATGAGGGCATTAGTAAAGTCGAAAGCTAGGCCGGGAATATGGATGGAAAAGAAACCAATTCCCCAGATCGGCGCAGAGGATGTATTAATACGAATTAACAAAACAGCGATTTGTGGTACTGACTTACACATATGGAAGTGGGATGAATGGGCTAAGAAAACGATACCGATTCCGCTTATTACGGGCCATGAATTTAGTGGAGAAATCGTTGAGGTCGGTTCTGCCGTCGAAGACCTGGCCATCGGCCAGCGATGTTCTGGTGAAGGTCATCTCATCGGCAAAACCTCCAGGCAATCCCGCGCTGGAAAATTCCACCTTGATCCTGGAACTCGGGGTATAGGGGTAAACGAGGACGGTGCATTCGCTGAGTACCTACGTCTACCCGCATTTAATGTTGTTCTGTTACCGGATGAAATTGATGACGAGACTGGCGCAATACTGGACCCGCTGGGCAATGCAGTGCACACAGCACTCAGCTTCGATCTAATCGGAGAGGATGTGTTGGTGACGGGTGCTGGGCCTATCGGTATCATGGCAGCAGCAGTGGCCAGACATATTGGAGCGCGAAATGTTGTAATTACTGATGTAAACAACACACGGCTAGCACTAGCCGGGCAAATTGCCGATATTCGACCCGTCAACCCAATGGAAGAAAGTTTGAAAGACGTAGTTTCTGAGTTAGGACTCAAACAGGGTTTTGATATTGGGCTGGAAATGTCCGGTAATCAGAACGCACTCGACCAAATGATTAGTAATTTAGTAATGGGTGGCAAAATAGCATTGTTTAGGTGTACCGCCAGGGCAATCAACGTTTGATTGGTCCCGTGTTGTTTTTAAAGCCATAACAATCAAAGGCGTTTATGGTCGGGAGATATTCGAAACCTGGTACAAAATGATTGCGATGATCCAAAATGGCCTGAATGTTCGTCGTGTTATTACCGACCAACTACCCATCACAGAATTCGACAAGGGATTTCGCAAGATGAATGATGGGAATTGCGGCAAGGTAGTACTGGATTGGACTTAAGTCAATAACTGAGTATAAGTAAGTCATTAATATCAATAGTATATTAATGACTTTCAATGTTATTTATTAACATCGATAGCTCCCATTCTACCCCTACCTATCTCAAAACTCATACGCGCCTAGAATGGCGATGACCATACAAAAGATAAATGCGGCCGACGCAGAGATAGCATAACTAAAAATTGTGGTCGGTTTCCAGGCAGCATTCGTATCCGTGAAGTCGGTTTATGAATCCATAATGGCCAAACCCATCCATTCCTAATATGAAGCCCCCCCTGCCCAGCCTTTACATTCCGTTGAATTCAGCAGTATATTCTCAAAAGATTGTCCGTGCATTCGAATTGGTGGATATACTGCGGATCAATCCGCTATGATTTATGCCCAGCTTATTCGAACCCACGGGCGAAAAATGTTTGAAGTTATGAGACATACTTGAATAATACAAACCAAACTAGTAATACGAACCAAATTCAGGAATTTGTTTTGAGGTCCAGAGCACTAAATTGAGCAAATTATCGCTAATCCAGAAACATCGAGATCCGCGAACGTGGGTTTCTTTTATTACCATCCTGACAATCCTCTTCCTTGTCTGCTTCGCACCAGCTCAGGCATCGTCAGAGAAATCCCTTTCATTGAGTTGCCCTGCTCCCCAGGAAGATTTCTCTTTACACATTGATGAAGTTCGAAGCTATCTACTCGAAACCCAACTACCGCAGCGGCGACCCAGTGATGTGGAAATTAATCTTCCTTTTCAGATTAATGCTAATCCTGATGCCGTGTACCGGGGAAAATATCTACTCATTCATGGACTGAATGATTCTCCGGCAGTTTGGCATGATATTGCACCTGAATTGGCACATCGTGGTTATGATGTTCGGGGGATTCTTCTTCCTGGTCATGGAAATACACCCGAGGCCCAACTCGACGTTTCATATGTCCAGTGGTTAAACATGGCGAGGGACCAGCTTTCTCTATGGCGCTCTGACGGGGTACCTACTTTTATTGGGGGATTCTCATTGGGCGGTGTGATTGCAACTATTCTTGCGGTGGAAAATGACGACATTGCTGGGTTGTTCCTAATTGCACCAGCTTATGAAAGCCGGATGAACAGTCTACTACGCTGGGCATCGCTAGTTTCGGTTTTCAAACCCTGGGTGTTTGGAGGCATGATCATCGAAGATAATCCAGCGAAATATAACTCGATACCAATTAATGGCGCTGCCCAGTATTACAAGACAACTCGATATCTAAAGCGATTATGGGGCAATAAAAAGCTGGAAATGCCTGTATTTATGGTTTCAACAATGACGATTCAGTGGTGGATACTGACCGCCTACGCACCCTCTTTAATATCCAATTCACTTCTAAAAGAAAACGATTGCTGATCTATAGTAATGATCAGCTCGACACCCTGGATAATGAACTGGTTAGACCTGGCAGGTACCCGGACTACCGGATTATAAATCAGTCCCACATGAGTATGGGAATTTCACCAACCAATGATTTATATGGAAAAAAAGGAAAAATATTGGTCTGCAACGGCAATGAATGGCCAGTTTTTAGCGCCTGTCTGTACTATCGGGGAGGACGACACTGATATGGCTCTCAAGGCACAGAATCTCCGGATGGAGTGCCTGTGGCGAGAACAACATTTAACCCGGATTTCTCTGGATTAATGGAGCTCTACGATGAGGTATTCCATATAGAAATAGCACCAAAGTAACCAATAAAGCAATGGAATGTATCTGTAGACATATATGGCCTTAGAAGCTGTCGTGACCTGGGCCAAACCCTGTTTCCATCTCCAGTGAGACCGGGACACGGGAGGTTCGAAACAACTTCAGAAAACCTCCCCATCGAACATCCATCTGGTTGGTTATCAGGTGTGTTGTTGTTCAACGGTTTTGGTTTGTTCTGTAATAATGCCGCCAGTGTGTTTGGTAGTGACCGTCTCAATCAGTGCAATCCAGCATTCTTCTGCTGCCGAAGGATTATGCATGATACCTTTCGGCACTACATGCATGTCCCCCTCCTTTAGACGGATGGTTTCATTTTCATACTCAATGAGTAGCTCCCCCTGAACAACGTAAAAAAGCTCGTCTTCATCTTCATGTTGATGCCAGGTAAACTCACCCTTGAGTTTTGCTACCTTTACATATTGATCATTCACCTGAGCGATTATTCGAGGAGACCAGTAGTCAACCACTTGATCAAACTCATCTTTGAGGTTAGTAATTTTGAGCATGGAAGTAGATTATTTAGGATACGGATCTTGACTCTAAAGCAGAGGGGGAACAATAACAAACGAAGCAGCGAATGCAATTATTATACATAAACATCAAAGCTACCCGTGTTGTTCAGAAAATCAGGACTTAAAAAATAAAATCATTATTTATCAATAAAATATAAGTTAAATATGAAGTTATTTAAGAACACAGGTTCCTGATGTCGTTAAAGTTTCCCGGTACCGGATCTGGAATTGCCACACATTAGTTCGTCCCATGATCCAACCTAGGAAAAAGTATAAAGCACAAAAGAGAGCGCAAAAATGGAGATCGCGGTGGATAAAAGAACGGAAGTTGAGGCGAGATCCTGGGCGACATTGAACCGCTGAGCAAACAGAAAAACGTTGACCCCAGTAGGCGTAGAAGCCAGCACCACCGCCACGATAGTCCAAATCTCTGGTAATCCCATTAACTTGCTGCCAAAAACCCAGACTGTTAGTGGAAAAAGAACATTTTTAAGGGCCACTATGCACAGCCCATGGACGCTCTGACCGCCGAGTTGATAACGGGTCATATTTGCACCTAATGCAAAAAGGGCGCATGGGATCACGGACAGTTGTAAATACTCAGCAATTCTGTCAATTGGACCTGGAAGAGTCCACCCTGCTCTGTTCATCACGATGCCGATGATCAAGCCAAGAATAATGGGGTTCCCAAATAGTTCTCCGAGCATTTCCCTGATATCCATGCGCTCTCGTTCCTTGCTTTGGCCGTAGGTTATAAGCACAGTGGTTGCCATGAAATAACTCAATCCATGAAACGACATCAGAATAAAAAATGGAATTGCCCCAGCATCTCCAAATGCCAATAAAACCAATGGGATACCAACCATTACTGAATTACCATATGAAGATGCAAATCCAGCAATAACTGCTCCACCAAAATCTTTCCCAAAGATCTTCGCAGCTACTATCGCACCGAACAGATAGGTTAAAGCCGCAGGCAAATAGAAGGTAATTAGTAATTCCCAGGGGATAGTCTCAGGAATATGCGCATTGGCAAACGTTCTAATGAGCAGAGCGGGAACGGCCCAGTCAAAGACATACCTCGATAACCCAATTATTCCGCTGTCTGGAAACCATCCACCTCGCACTGCAAAATATCCCAGCAACGCAAGGCCAAACACCGGAAGAGCGACATTAATAACGGCATCCATAGGTCAACATCGCTACAGATTTATATACAGACTGGGAAATTGAGCATCCCTAGACAGGGGCGACCATCGAGAGTGGTTTCACTCTTAAGATCAGGAAATAATGACTAGGATTCATTGGGTTTCAACTGACTTTCAGAGATGTTTCTTAAATGGCCGTATCGACTTTGCGCTTCAATAAAGATCCGTGCAACTTCCGGATATTCGTTTTTGATTAACCGCTCCAACGAGGTAATGGTATCTTCTACCTGATCAGCGGAAATTCCACTATTAAAGTCCAGACTGATATTCAGCAGCACGTCTTCCGGACCAAGGTGCATTGTCAAAATTTCGTTAATACTTAATATCGTCGATTCTGACGCTAAAATCCGTCTAATCCCAACAATTACATCTTTACTTGCAGCTTCACCGATTAGGAGGCCCTTACTTTCAAAAGCGAGGAGCATAGCAGTGCAGCTTAAAATAATACCAATGGTAATGGAAGCCAGCGCATCAAAAATGGGATCACCAAGCCACTGCGTTAAAAGCAAACCAACAAACGCCACAATCAGCCCGAGCATTGCAGCGCTGTCCTCGAATAAAACAGTAAAAACAGTCGGGTCCTTACTTACCTGCATCGCCTTAAAATACCCCAATTTCCCTTTTCTTTTACGAAACTCTCTAAACGCCACAGTCCAGGCTGCGCCTTCAAATACCATGGCGAGACCAAGAACAATGTAGTTAATATGAAGGTTGGATACCTCATGGGGGGTGTTTATCTTACTGATTCCTTCATATAAAGAAACTCCCGCACCAATCGCAAAAATTAAAATTGCCACAACAAAGGTCCAAAAATAAAGCTCCATGCCATATCCAAAAGGATGCCTTTCGTCAGCAGGACGAGACGACTGTTTCATTCCCCAGAGCAACAATCCCTGGTTGCCGGTATCAACCAAGGAGTGGACAGCCTCGCTGAGCATGGCTGAACTGCCTGTCATGGCGGATGCAAAAAATTTAGTAATGGCAATAAGTCCATTGCCGATCAACGCTGCGATGACGACCCATTTAGATCCTGATTTTTGTTTCACTAACTAACTTGGCAAAATAGAGAACTCGGAGGCGCTATTTTATACCAATTCATTTCAGGGTAGAGGTCGATATTGCGATGATTTTGCCAGTCAGGTTCCTTCTTAATATTCAATTAATGGTCACCAAAATTACTCAATTCTCAACAGATCATAAGATTAGAAAAGTAAATCCACAGCTGAAAAACTCGAAGAGATGTGACTATAGCCGAAAATTATTTCATCTTGCTTCTAGATTTTGTCTATATCCTATTGATTAATAAGTAATTATAAGTATTTATTTTTCATATTTGAATTAAACCAAAAATAGACCGGAGTCAATATTACGATATGATTTTATTGGTTCTGTTTTGGTTTAAACCAAATTTGTCCCAAATT
>JAAHTG010000718.1_pt4 | contig 11693 bp, 16 predicted proteins | sample 6116081 | NCBI WGS metagenome assembly JAAHTG01 (sample SAMN13939989, study PRJNA603662) | sponge metagenome | isolation source: marine sponge | host: Mycale hentscheli | place: New Zealand | collected 2005
CCGTCTACGCCATAAATTGTGGCGTTGCCTACTATTGTTGAATTTGCTGTACTCATATTATTCTATATTTACGTTTAGTTTGCTCCTTACGAAGCCGCTCACTTTATATCTCACCAAACTGCCTGCCGGTTCTTCTGTTCCCATCCTTACGATGCTGGATGATCGGGAGCTGTTTGTCCCTGTGACTGTTGAGTTTGGAATTTGATAGTTGTCTAGCAGGACGAACACCGATTCAGCAATAGCTTCGGCGGTGTAATAGGTGCCAGAAATAGGACGGTTGACTGCTGGGTTTTCAATGCAATCCACTTCCCAGTTAAAATCCACTACTGTCTTCTCAAGCACCCGTATCATGCTGATTGGGCGAAGTACGATTGCCATAGCCCTAACCCTGTTCAGCATTTCCTCCATCTTGGACTGTACGTCATCATCCTCCAAAACAAGGCCGGAAGAATATGCGACTGTAGCAGCTTCATTATCCGCAACTGAGCCACTCAGCCCCCCTGTTCCTGTTAGGGTTGTGGCATCTTTTAATGCAGCGGAAGTTAACGTAAAGGTTGATCCCGCAGAAAAGGTTAGGACTGTGCCATTGTCTATATCAGCAGGCAGCGCATCTATGGTTAACGATGTTGCCCCTCCCGAATACCCTCCCCCATTGTTTATCACGGCAGCAACAAAAGGGGACTGCCCTGATAACCGAGTATGCAGCGCCCCTTGAATGTCTGTCATGTAAACCGCCATTAAAATATTTCAGCACCAGTAGAGGTTACACACGCACAGTCCTCGGTGGTCGAGGTTACTCCGTTCTTTACGACTTTAAGGTTGTTGATGCAGACCTTCTTTTTGTAGCCGTAACTTCCACGGTCATCGTAAAAGGTGTCGGTTGTCTCGGTGACAGGCTTCGGAATCCCAAAGCGACAGTCAGAAACCTTGTCCATGAAGGCGATTGCGCTGTTGTAAGCCGCAATCCGCACATCACTAACATCCGTGACAGCACCACCTACCCGCTTCATTAACTCAACAATAATAATGTCGAGCGCGGGGGAATGGAGAACATCAGGCAATGCCGCTGCCGTGGATGCCAGATTGTTCCTTGGGCAACCTTTTATGTACCCGCGAACCAACGCAGCAACGTCATCTGTAACCTCTTGAATTAGTCCAGAAGAAGTTTGCCCAGACGCCAAGCCGATAGAGTTATATTTCGCCAACTCCGTGTCGGTCATGCGGGTCTGCACATCCGCTGCTACTATTGCCGCCCAAGCCATTTAGCTGTTTGCCTTTTCGGCTTTCTTGATTCCGTGACGCAGGAATAAGGCGAGCAAGGAAGTGATAACCACGTTCATTGCCGCACCCATCTCAAGCTCTCCGGTGAAGTATCCAGCGGCTCCACCAAGTGCCCCCATTATTGCCGTCCAAGTGGTTTTTGACCGTAACATTATTTGCCCCCCTTTTTCTTTTCAATGGCCCCAATTTTCACCTCTACAGGGTCACTGCCTTTTCCCACCTTTAGCATTAAGCTTGGGAACGGCAACTCTAGCGAGAGGTAAGGAATCTTGAAGTTGATTCCCTTTGGGCTTACCCCTGCATCAGGGATTACCCCTGCCTTGGCCCCAATGCAGAGGCTTGGGATTGGCCAGCTAATCTTCTGCCCAAACAGGGTTACGCTTGGGTCAGGCTTTAACGCCGCCCCAAACAGTCCATCTGCATTGGCATTCACCGCACAAAGCAGTCCGATTACTATTAGTAGTTTCTTCATTTCTTTTTCTCCAGTAGTTGTTTAATTTTAAGTATTATATACAATAATGACGCAAGACTGAGCATGAGTTTAACAACCATGTCCATGTCGATGAGCCATGTGCCAAGGCCCGTCGAGCTTGCAAATATGACCTTAAAATCGTCAAAGCTCATTCGGCCGCTTTACCCTCGTACTCAATATCCATAAACGGTGTGTCTATGTTCAGGTTGCCCGATAAACTTTTGCAACCCGCCAACATGACAAGCAGCAAGATTCCCCCAATAATCGCCAGTATATAAATAGCATCTTTTACTTCCTTATTCATTACGGCGCTTTTCATTTAAAGGCTTCTTTGTTACACCCATGCACTTGTAAAGTGACGATACTTCCACTCGCAACATTGCGACCTCTTTGGCGAGCTTATTTGTCTCTTTATCGTGTCCATTCAATCTGTCAATCAGCTTAACAACTATCGTGTAGAGGTCTTTTATCTCACTTGATAAATCCCGTAGGACGTAGAAAACGATTTTATAGCCAAAGATTCCCGCCGCCGCCGCTGCGACAACTGGAAACCCCAGCGTCTGGATTAGATTGGCGGTGTCGGTTCCCAAGCATCACCTCGCTACTCCGCTGCCGGTTCTTCTGCTGGCGCTGCTTCCTCAACTGGCGCAGCTTCCAAGCCCAATTGCGTCAACGCAAGACCGGCAATGTACGCCTCGTCGGAACCGGCTGCGTCTGGAGTCCAGTCGCGCCACTTCGGGCCGGTGACTTGCAACAACTCGGTATGAATTAGTCCAGTTGCGGTTACGGGTTTGCCTTCCTCGTCCGTAAGGTTTCGGACTGAATAGCATTCAAGCGAATACTGCATTCCGAACATCTGCGCCGAGTTTAGTTTCACTTCAACAATGCTGGCGTTTAACGCCTCCGTTGGTATCGTTTTAATGGTCATATACTATTCGCTTTCTGCTGCTTCCGCTGCTGCTTCTGCGTCTCTTTCGGTGCGGTTTTTGTAATCAGATCGCGCAACAATCAGAGCGACAACCTCATCCTCGCTGGCGGGGATTTGTGTAACCGATTCGTCTGCGTAAAGTTTCGGCACCCACTCCGCAATCATTCGCTTGGTGCAGTTGGCTACTTTGCCGTTTATCGCGTCCGTTACCCAATCCTGCGGGTCGAGTAGGTCGTTTTTTAAAACCGATTCCTCGGTTGCCGTTAGTGTTCGTTTTTCGATGTCCATAATATTTCGTATGTTCTATTTCAAATTTTTAACACGCCAAAAAGCCGTTGAAATATGTTCGCGACTTTTCAATGTCTGTCTGCGCTGTTCCGCTGGATTGGTAAATCTTTACAACAGCAGTATCGTTAGCGTCCATATCTGCAAGTATCGACGGGCCACCCTCCCAATAGACTGGGTCTTGGCCAAAATCTGGGTCAAAAGTGTAGTGGTAGGAGCGGTTACTGGTGACGATGCTAAATTGATAAAAATCTGCCGCTGAGTCAATATCGATAGCGGCAACAATTAAATTCAACTGGTAACGACCAGCAACCGGCGCGGTAAATGTGTTGCTGGCAAAGTTCGCGCCTTGGTCAAATATTTCCGTTCCAAAAACAATGTCTGTTGCAGTATTAATTGGAATATTGTTTTGGTTAACTGACGGTTGTGCAGAAAACGCCGGAGTGCTTGGCATTGTAACCGGGCCACCGTTGAAATACGAAGCCCCAGCGGTTTGGATGCTAACTTTAGGTGCTTGGGCCGCTGCATACAAAATCATCCCAGCGTTGTCCGAGGCGTCGAGATGTAAGTTATGAGTGATATGGTCGTTTGTGTCCTCGTAAATCGTCAGCGGGTTGCCGTTGGTAGCACCATAAATTTTTGCCGAACCTGCCGAACCTGCCGCGCCGATTGTAACCGCGCCTGCGGAGTCGATGGTCATACGAGTTGTGGGAACATCAGTTGCGCCAGTAGTATTTCGCGTGGCAAAAATCAAGCTGCCTTTGGTGTTCGCAGCTTGGTCGGTAATATCTAGCCCCATCGCCACAAGCGGCGTGTTTGCTGCATTGTAGCCAAAACCAATTAAATGTTTTGCATTCAACGCATACGAATCCGTGCCAGTTCCCCCAACCATCAATGCGGGGGTCGCCAAGGTTGTGAGTGTCGCATCTTGTGAGAGTCGAGTTACACCCGCGCTATCGATGGTGACTTTTCCGCTTCCAGCTACCATCAACGAAAGTGGATGGCTTGATTGCGTTCCAATAAACCCCGTTGAACCGTTTGAGTACGTTGCAGTTTTTACGCCAGTTGCGTCTTCGTGGATAAAGCCGTACGCACCGTCCGCGCCTTTTATGTGAACTTGAGCATCAGCCGGTGTGACTACCGAAGTGCCAACTGCAATCGACTTGCTGTTAAACTGCTCAATAGGCGTGACTTGCGTGACGCCAGAAGCAGACGAAGTGCCGTCTGCCGCGCTTGCTCTGTCTCGCACCATCAACGATTGCCCGTTTGGCGATGGCGATGGATTTGCGTAAGAGAGGTCGTAGTCAGACACGCAGCCAGCGGCGACGAGTTCCAAGTTAGTCGATGTTGCGTCTATCGAAATAGTTGCACCAGCAGAATTGGAATAGAATCGGACATAATCATCGGTCTGTTTTGCGGTCAGATGTTTGACGCCTGTGGTTGTGATGTCCACATTTTCCACACCCAACCAACGCCACGTTCCAGTAATCGCTGTTACATTGAAAGTAAATCGAACGTTTTTATCTTTTTTACTAACCGCTTTATAGATTCCACCACTCGCATTCGACGTTATGCTTAACACATTAGAAGCGACTACGGTTGAAGTGCTGGCATTGCTTGCCCAAGTGTAAGCAGCAGCATTAAACGCTGCGGTGTTTGCGGCGGCTGTTGCAAGTGTGCTGTCTATCCCGGTCAAGAGGTTGGTCTGACTTCCATACTGGTCGGCAAACGGCACGGTCGCGTTCTCGTAGGTCGCCGTTACCTCCGCTTGGGATAGCGATTTATTCCACGTTCTGAAACGGTAAAAAGTTCCTATCACCGAATGACCAGACGCTTGTGAACCAATCACCCCAACCGTGGTGTTTAACGCACCTATGTCTACCGTGCTGCTGGCGGCAATGCTTGCTGATGCAACGCTGTTTCCGTTTTTATATAAAACCAGATTACTGCTTCTGTCTGCGCTTAATACATAATGCGTAGGCGTGCCGTAGTCGGCTGCCATATCGTAAGCCAGCGTGTAATTTGCACTAGCGCCGCTCGAATTTATAAACGTCAGAATAACTTCATCCGCACTGATGTCGTTGTAAAGGTAAATGCGACTGTTGCCGCTCAAATGCGAATAAAAAATATAGTTGTCGTTAGTGTTATCGCCGCCTTGGTCGATGATGAACTCCAACGAAAAATCGCTTGTCCCAAACTCCGCACCGGCGGCATTCGTCAAATTGACGTAACCCGCACCGTCGAAGTGCAGACCCGCGCCATCGGTTGCGTTAACTAGCTCGCGGGTGATCTCGCCGCCGCTTGTCGCTTTAGGTGTAGATAAGGTTGCACTCATGTTGTCTGGTATTCCACTACTTGAACCGTGAAGCTAGTCCCCCCTGCATACACTTTCATTGCTCCCACATATCCGTCAACCTTCAAAAAACCCCCATCTCCCCCAAGGCTTGAGGAAGGTGCAGACATTATGTAATGAGCATTGGATGAGGTAGGCGTGGTGGCATCAAGGCGAACATAGATTTCGTCTGTGCCGAGATTCTGTAAAGTAATTGAGGTACGGCTTCCGTTGGAACTAATTAGCTGTTCCGTGGTCTGACTGACCCTGCCTGTACCCGCGCCTGTCGGCGTAACATTATTGCACCAAAGTGGATTTGCCATTGTCTTATTCCTTCCTAAAAAATTCGATTAAAGATGGAGGGAAGGGGATTATCCACCCCCCCCCCCCCGGGTTATTGTTGCCCTCTTACGAGGTTGTTATTCTTGCAATACTGATTGCAGAGGTAACCTTCACGTCACGACTCCAATCGACAGCATAGATGTCAGACCGACTGCTCTCGTCCCGGTACTCACGCACCGCACTCACTCCACCGCGACCACCTGCAAAGGTCTTCAATGCAGAAGGATCGTAAATGGTTGGGTTTGGACTCCGAACAAAGATGTAAACATCGTTGCCGTTTACGAAGTCGTTGGAACGCGTTTTGCCCTGCTTGGTCGTATCGTATGCCATAGTGGACAAACGAATTTCCATTGAGGGGTTGATAAGCATTGCGGAAGCTTGTCCTTGGTTTAACCCAATAAGCGCAGCGCCCGGTTGCTTCTCAATCACCTTGGCGTTGTTCCTGAACAACCTCCAAGCAGTCATGCCCATAAGGATTGCGTTTGGTAGCTGACCTGTAGCTTTTGCAATATCCTCAATAAGAGCATCTATTTGCACTACTGGGTCAGTTCCTGCAGCACTCCATGTTCCCATCACACCGCCCCCAACAGTTGTGCCATTAGCGGCAACTGCTGCGTTTACTGTGGTGATTACATGACGCTCATGCGAAAGCACGCTGCTCTGCACAAGGGTCTTGACCTTAGCCTGTTCCAAATCCAAAGGATTCAGAGTCCCTGCGGCATCACGCTCGGAATCATCAATAGTGATTTCCAAAGCCTGAGGCAGACAGTTGTAGGTTGGCTCACTTACATCCATAAAGATGCGACGAGCAGGCCCACCAACTCCGCGAGCGGTGTCATGTACTTGAAAGGCATTCTTATCATCGTATGCCTTGTATTGCCCGATAGTCGCTGGCACCTGAACTTGTGGTGCAAGGAAATCGGCCGTTGCTGATTGTAAGTCGTTCAGAACCCCTGACGCATAATTGGTTAGGGTTGGATTGACTGATGCTTCTGATCTTAGTCCCATAATGTTTTATCTATTGAATGTTAGACGTTCGAGTAGCCAGCAACCAAAGCTGCCTCAACCAATTCAGTTGCGGTTCCCGCTTCCATAGCCACACCTGAAACATTGTTGGTGCTGGTGTGCGCCTTCCATGTTCCGTCTGTGTGAACCATTAAAAGTCCACCAAGGGCAACAGTGCCGCTCAATTTCACCTTTATCGTCCCGCTTGCTCCTGCCATAGATGCAACCGTGCTCTTTCCTGTCGTGGCTTCTCCATCAATAATTACTCCGAAGTTGCCGTTGTGTGCTGTTGAGATTGCGGCTTCCCCTGCAACTATCTTGACAGCGTAACCTTCTTTTCCAGTCTGGTCTGCTGCCGGTGTTAGCGCAAAAATCGCGTTGTCTCTTGTTAATGCTCCTGCCATAATATTTTACTTAGTTATGTGTGTGTTTTAGTTAAACAGTTGGGGCCTATCGTAGCGCGTGGCGTCCCAAGCCTGCTCAAAAGATGAACCGTTTTTGGCTTGGTACTCCTTGGCGGCACGCATCTGCGCTTCGCTGTTGGTTCCAATTTCTCCGTCCTTCTGACGCTTGGCTTGCACCACACGCTGGAAAGCGGGATTCACGGGTAAAGCCTCCAAAGCCATAATGGCAGAGGGATCGTGGTTCAAAATGGAAACCCACTTTGCTTTCACGTCCTCGTCCTTTGGCGGGATGCGTCCGTCTTCAGTAGCCTTGGTGACGGCAGCTTGAGCAGCAACTTCTTGCTCCTTCTCCTTGTCGCCTTCCAACGCTTTGATTTTGGCTTTTAGTGTTTCGTTTTCCTTCTTCACTTCGGCCAGCTTATCCTCGGCGCTGACTTCATCCTTCTTCTTGGAATCGTCTTGGCCGGAGGCTTCTTGGTTTTTCTTATCTTCGTCTATTGTGTCTGCCATTTTACTGTCAGGGTTTTGATAGCCACCATCGCTGGCAACTATCGGTGTTATGTCCTTGAACGCTGGCCGATTTACTAAGCCTCCCGCATTCAAAGTTGTGCCCTCAATTTCACCCTTTGAATTAAGCGTGAATGTTGGGCTAAATTTTCTGAAGTTCCTGCCTTGCAGGGCTTCCTCTCCCGCCTTTGTCCATTCAACCTTGGCACGAACTCCCCCAGCTTCGGGGTCTGCTCCCGCCCAGTAGAAGCCGGTAATCCATCCGCTTGCCTCTGAGTCATCATGGTTGAAATCAATGAACACCTGTTCCTTGTCTCCCGCTGTTATAGAAGCAAAGGAGTTCTGCAATAGCTCGGCAGTCTCGGCACCTACAGCCACCGTCAACTCTGCTGGCTTGCCATTCTTGGTTGCCGTGATGTTATGGGTTCCGGGGGGAAGATACTGAATGTCTTCCGGCAACTCGTCCCCCGGCAGCATAGTGCTGATGGCATGAACGATGTCTCCTGTCTGGTATCCTTTTTTAGCCATGTAAGTTTTATATTCCTTTTTATAATCGTAAGCTAAAACATCACTCACCGATTGGCTTTTTTCCCACATCCGACAAGACCAGTATTTCGCCTTCCACTTGGGGCCGGGGTTAGTGTCGCACTTATGCCTTGCCCTAAAGCTACTCCTAGCGTTTTCGTCGTCCCTTTTAATCTCCATGTTTGAGTCGCCAAAAGTAACTTTTACTACGTTATCTTTTGCATTCCTCACATATACAGCAAACTTGCCGGGGCCATCTGGGGTTCTGAAAGGCTTGTTAAGTTTTTTTTCACTATCAGCTTCTTTCGCTTTGTACTGACTCATGCACACAGCGAATCTCTGCTCAGAGTCGGGGTACTCGTTATTCATAACCCCATCAACCATGCAACGGTCAGCAAACACTTCTTGGCTCTCATCTTTTGGAGTGGGTAATGGCATTATGCTGCTTTCCTTTCCCCAAGTGTTTTAACCCAATAATCAACCCCATCATTAAATACGTCTGTAACCTGTTGCTCTGTGGGGATGCTATTGGGCCAAGGCTTCTGCGTGACGGACTTTTTGAGCAAGAAGTAAGGGGTGAACCCCGATTCCTCCTGCATGGTCGGAGTCTCCCTCTCTGGCACCTTTAAGCCCAAGGGCTTGTTTTCTCTCCTTGAACGCTCGGTCTTGGGTTGCTGCCGCTTTGCCTCCTTCTTGGCGCTGAACTTCTGGCGCGGAACACTACCGCTAGGCTTGTCAGACTTCACCAAAAGCAGATTGCCTTTCTTGCTCTTGATAACGAACAAATCGGGGAATTGCCTAGCCTTCCTGCCATAAGCTTCTTTGTTGATTGGGATGGTAAGGTATTTAGACCTTTTCGCTGTGATCTTTCCCCCTTTAACCTTGTGCGGGAGAATGTCCCCATCAATTGCAACCACTACCCTGCCTGTCCCTTCCGATTTGGGGGCTTGAACATTGCCTCCAATCTTTCGGTTCCAGAAGTGGGTTCTCTTGCCTCCCAGCTTATTGGGTTCGTTCTGGCTTTTCTCCCGGTAAAACTTCTTGAGGTAATTGGTTACGCCCCTTGCCCCAACGGTAAGCACATCCGTAAGCTCCTTGTCGGAGAGCTTCAAGCGATCAATGCCAGAGGGCAGTTCTACCTTGGTCGCAATCATACTGGGGCCTCCTCAACCTTGGCCAATGGGGAAGCCTCAAAGCGTTTCACCGCTCCGTTAACCATCGCTGCCCCCATGTTCCTTTCCATTGCATCCTGCAAGACCTTTGTGTCGAGCTTATCAAATAGCTCAGGCATCGTGTTTGCCGCCTTGGCTATTGCCCTTTCAAAGTCCTCATCAGTTACGGACTCATCCATTGCCTTGCTCACCAACTGAACAAAAGCAGGTTTCACCGGAGCAAGCCATGCCTCACTCACTCCCGTAACGTCTTCCATTACGCTGTTAAGCAGTTTGTCCCTTGGCCCCGGCTCTGCCCTCTGTGCTGCTTCCACCACTCCCTCCTTGGCGAACATAGGGGACTGCATCGCTGCTGGCTCTGGTGGGGTAATGATGTCCTCACCTGACTGTGGCATTGGCACATCGTGACGGTCGTAGAACCATTCGCGGGGCATATCAATGCCGCTACCTAAAAGTATCTGATCTCTCTGAGCTTCAAGCACGGGATCGCTTGGGCCAGCAAGGTCAGGGACAAGCTTGGGCATCTCATCCGTGTTGCCATAGTTCAACTCGCACAACGCTGTAATGAGTTGTTCATTCATCACATCCGCAGCCCAATCACAAACGTCCTGCAACCTAGAGCGAAGCACATCTTCATGCACCTCCCCTAAAGCTCTGCTGCCTGAATCACCCACCTCCGTTGTAAGGGTTTGGCCAAGGATTGTGATGTCACACAACTTATCGGCAACCTGAATAAAATAGCTTTGCGGGTTATCTGCCCCGCTTTTTCCTGCCTCTTTGAACTCTACCTGTGTCCCTGCTGGGAACGCACCCCAAGCAGCAGAACCCATGTTCTCCAGCATATCGGCAATGTCGTTCTTGATATTGGCAGCAGCACCGGGGTCATAGGTCGCCCACCTCAACGGTTGACCAAACACTTGGGCAAAGTTAAGCAACCAATCACGGCAGAAGTTCTGACCACTCCACCAATAAGCCAACTGCCTTAACAAGCCGTAGCCCATCGAGTTGCCGCTACGGTTCTTGTAGATTCCCACAATAAACTTGTTGTCAGGGAACTCCTCGTAAACGCCATCACCTTGGGGCGAGAGCATCAAGTCCGTCTTGTCATAGGGGAAAGAGTAATAGCGGGGATGGCAGAAGTAAGTTGATTTAGGGCAAATGCCCCCAGCCTTAACCTCCCAAAGTATTTCCTGCACGCTGAACCCTTTGCCCACCCCGTCGCATAAATCATAAATGGCATTGCGGAATCCATTAGTCCCCGCAACAGGATCGCCCACCCACTCATCAATTGCATACTGAACGAAGTCAGCCTTTTCCTGCGCTGAATCAGTTGGGCGCTCACCTCTCACGGTGAAAGGCATCACGGTGTAGGTGGCCCCTGCCGCTGCGCTTTTCAGTTCGTGAAGGTTCGTTGCAAGCCTAGCCCATGAGTCCTCCATTAACTCGTAGACTTGGTATTGCTGCCGAATATCCCCGCCAAGGGCAGCACGAAGTATTGCAATTACATTAGCCGGAGACTGTTTGCTCCCCAGCGAATTGCTATCCATCCTGTCTCGGTTGTTGGGCGCAATGACCCTTTTCCCGATAGATGAACCGTTCGGCCCCTTTTTGGCACTAAACAGTTTCCCGAAGCGGTTACTTAATTCTGCAATCATACCAGCGTGGGCCTTAATCCTGCGAGCCTAGCTCTGCCAAGCATGATGTTGTCGGTGTCACCAATAGTACCTGACCCTTGGTTCAATAGAGCGGCATAGTTGGCCAAAGCCAATGCTGTGCATCTGTCGGCGTGACCATCTGAACGCCTTACCGCTCTGTACTGTTTGTTCCCTCCCGGCGTGGTCAACTCATTGACCGAATGCAAATCCTCTCTTATGGCCTTGTCCCTTGGCACCCTTATGCTTCTCTCTTGAAAAGCCCTGCGTAAACCGGGGAATAGCTTTGCCTTCAGCCCTTGAGTGAAGTTGCACTCCTCTAGTTTAAAATCAAACCGCTTGGCCAGAGACTCGCTTATTGCGTTGCCAATCCCTGTTGCATCAATGGCAGCATGGGTCGCCTTGTTGATACGGTCAGCCAGAAGTTCCTCCTGCAAATGGTACGGGGTGTTTCGGAGAACCAGAACCTCCCTTGTCCACATCACATCGCCAACCTTTTCAAGCGTCCAGCAAACAGTCAGGTCGTGCTTACGCCCAATGTCTATGCCTACAAAGCGAGTAGCCCCCCCATTTGACTCCTCACAATCAAGGGTTGCCTCATCACTTACGCATTCATCAATGAGGGTGTAAGGCAACAGCACATTGGTGGCATCTACAAACTCGCATTCGTATTCCTGCTCCCAAGCTTCTGGGTCATCCAGCCCTGTCTTCAAAGCCTCAACATCCATCGGCAACCCTTCCTCGATTGCTGAGTGAATGGTTGTCTTATGCCTTACAAAGTTAAGTTC
>JAAHTG010002097.1_pt2 | contig 11691 bp, 4 predicted proteins | sample 6116081 | NCBI WGS metagenome assembly JAAHTG01 (sample SAMN13939989, study PRJNA603662) | sponge metagenome | isolation source: marine sponge | host: Mycale hentscheli | place: New Zealand | collected 2005
TTGTAATCCTACTAAAACCATTGTTTAAAAGCTTACCAAACTTAGCAGCAAAACCTGGTTCTAATTTAATATTATCTTCAGCAACTTCTTCAACAAAAGATGAAAACACTTCCTCAAAATCAAAGTCAGTACCGTCTTCTGTTCTTAATCCGTTAGTACCTTCAACTTGCATTTTAGTAAATATCTCTGGTTGAGTGATTTTTAAATAACTAGTTAAAAATTGCATAGCGTCTGTAAAAGCTGTAGGATTTTTTGCTATTAACAATGTAGTAGCACCATGCCCAGACTCATGAAGGGCTACTCCAGGTTTTTGGTTGGCAATAGCATTTTCTTTTATGTTAACTTGTAACCTTTTGTTAGGATCAAAAAACCCGTTAGTTTCTTGACTAAGTATTTCATCAGCAATTTCTTCTCCAAGGTTGTCAAACTTTTCATCTGTAGCAGCATCATCTTTATACAGCTCTTTCATTTCTTCTGCAGCTTCTTCTTTTGTATCGTATGATTGTATAGTTAAGTCTAAATCACTAGCGATATTCTCTGCTTTGACTAAGTTAGCGTCATAGTCTTTTGCATCTACTATTTTAACAGCTTCAGCATTTATCTCATTACCAGTGGGAGAGTAAGTAGGGTCGTTTTTGCTTTCTTGTATGCTTTTAATTGCCTCTTGAGTTATAGCTTGAACATCTGTTTTCACTTTTTCATCAGAATTGCCTAACATTGCAAACCACTTATGTCCAAAGAATTGCTGATTTTTAAATAACTGCTGAGTAGAATTTATAGCATTGTATCTATCATTTAACCTTTTTAAACTCTTTTCTTTTAAAGATTCATCAATATCAACATTATCAATAATTTCTTGAGCTTCAAGTCTAAGGTCTGCTAACTTTTCTTGATTTTGAGCATATAACTCTCCAGCGTCTTTTTTTATACCTTCTTCCCTTAATTGAGTCTCTTTATTTCTAATACTTGTTTCAACTCTACTGTTAAGGTCTGTAATACTTTCAGTGTTATATTCAATTTGCTTTTCTATAGATTTTACTTTAGAACTCTTGGGATCAACTTCTCTTAAGGCTTTTAATTCTTCTTCTAATTTGTAATTTGCTTCAACTAATTGCTTTCTTTCTTTTACATTTTCTTGAATTGTATATATCTCTCCTTGAGTAGTAAAATCTTTCGTGATCATACCTTTTGCGGTGGTTAATCCTGAAAATAAATTTCCAAATAAAAATCCACCAGTCCAAGCTTCTGTAGTACCCATTGTTATTGGTCTCCCATCAACAATGTTGTTTCCAACAGCAACACCCACTTCACCAAGTCCTTCTACAGTACCTTCTTTTAAAAAGTCAAAGCTTTGGTTTTTAATGTAATCTCCTGTGCTTTTATAAAACTTTTCAGCAACAGTTCCAGAATTCCTAAACATCGAGTAGGCATCTGATATGGCAGCTGAAGTTGTTAGATACGCACTAGCTCCTTCAATCGCTGTATAAGCTAAACCTTTTAAAATATATTCTCCTTGGCTTATGTCTGCGCCTTTCTTACGCTCAGCATCCATCTCCGCAAACTTAGCACCCCCTGAACTAAAACCTGCAACTGCAGAACTAGTAATCATTCCGCTGGTACCGGCACCACCACCACTTAATATCATAGCCAATATTATAGGTGTTGTTTCAGCGCCCATGTGAAAAGCCCAATCAAGAGCATCAGATAAACTGTCTACATCATTAAACCTTGTAGGATCAAGGAAATTATGCATTTCCTCCTCATCTTTGAGTTTATCGTCCAAATATAAACTGACATCAGCAGCCACTTTTCCTACGTCAACGATACCAGCCATTCTTAGTGCATGACTCATAGGAGTAAGTTGTGTGGCTAACTGCACTCCACCGTACACAATATTTTTAGCAGTTCTTAAACCTGAAACACCTAATGTAACTAAAAACCTTTCATATTGATTTGTGTTTTGACTCCAAATTTTATACTTGTCATCAAAGTTTTCTATCATGTCTATTTTCCCACTATAATCGTAATATTTTTCACTAGCAAGCATTTCTAGTTGCTTTATCTTGGCCTAATCTTTAACGTATTCATTATATACGTAAGCAGGTATTTTTCTACCTTGATCGTTAGTATAATATGCTTGCCCTTCCTGAATTATATAATCTTCAGTAGAATCTTTTTTCAACCAATCTTGAACAGTTTTAGTAGAAGATTTTTGATCAAATATTTTTTGTTGATTTTGTAAATTCGTTATAGAGGCATTAGCTTTAAACTCAGCTTTCCTTATAGCTGCATTCTCTTTACTAGCGAGTACCATGGAGCCAGCTGTAAACATAGCTTGTTTTTTAGCTTTCTTGTCTAATATACCACCTCTTCGTAAAATACTACTTCCACTTTCTACATATTTTTCAAAGTTTTCACTTATAATCCCTTGTTCACGTTCATCATAAATAATCTGTTTAGTTAAATTAATTATAGCTTGCTGAGTAGGTTTTGGAGCAGTATCGGGGTTTGCTTTGTATTGATTAATTAAAAGTGATTCGGCATACGTTCTTTGGGTTTTATATGGGTCTTTTGTTTTCTCTACTGTGTACTGTCCAGACTTTCTATATTCACTCGTAACTATAGTTTCTGGTAATACATTTATATTTTCAATTTCTTCATCTAACTTAGAAGCTTGAGCATTAGTTAAAGCAACTCCACCTTGTAGTATATCTCTTTCGTTAAATGGAGTGTTTTGTAGTTTTATATATCTACTAGTTACTCCTTCAATTTTTTGTTCCCAATTAGTTACATTTGGATTAGTCTCTTTAATGTAGTTCTCTAAGCGTTGAACTTGATCCATGTAGTCTTCTACATCATCAGATTTGTATCTAGTTTTTAACGTTATTGGTTTTACACCGCTGTTTGGTAAATCTACTTTAATAGCATTACCTACACCTGTCTCTGTTATGACATAATCATTTGGTAATAGATTCTCTAGTATAGCTGCAGCATCTTTTTCTTTTTGAGTAAAAAGATTGTCATATTCTATAATTTCAGTTAAATAATCTTGCGGCTTTTTTGTTTCTTCCTTACCTTGAGTTGTAACTACTGCTTCTGGCAAATCAGCAGATATAACGTAAGTACTATCTCCTTTTTTTCTACGTTTATTGGTGTTCATGAACTGAACATAGTCTTCAGCAGTTTGTAAAGTTTCTCCTGCTAATTTAGAAAATTCATCATTTTTTAAATAATCTATAACAGCATCTTTAGACCATTTTATAGGTTGACCATTAACATCTTCTTTATACTCACCGTCAGCGTCTATCTCAAATATATAATCTTGCGCACCAATTTTTAAATCAACGTTTCTATTTTCAATTAAAAAATCACTAAATTTGTTTTCAAAACTTTTTCTTGCTTTATTGTAACTATCAACTTTAAACTGCTGCCTAACTTTTTTTGTTTCACGTCTTTCTTTAGGAGTTAGATTTTTTGATACTATTTTAATAGCTAAATCTCTATTTCCTTCTAGTAGATCTGTATATTGTTGTATTTTATAGTTATCTTCAAGCTGTTTATTTTGATTTTTTAATGTTTTTTCTTTTTTATCATCTCCTTCTACAGGTTCTGTAGTTGTCTCTATATCAACCTCAGCTTCGTATTCAGGATACTCACTAACAACCATTTTAGTCAACTCCAAGTCGTCCATCTCTGCATAATCTGGATATTCAGTCTTGATTAACTCAGCAAATTCTTGTACGTTATATTTAGCCATGTATTATTTAATTAATATTTAGATTATCCGAAAATTTCAATTCTATCTTTCCAAGTTTTTTCATACTTGTCTGGATCTAAATCTTTATATATATCTCTTTTAGCTTGCTTTATTTTTTCTTTAAATCCAGTTGGGTCTTTTTTCATTTTAGCCTCAATCTCATCTTTTTTGCTAGACCACAATTTTTTATGCTCAGCTTCATCTCGAGCTTGTCTTAAGTTTAAATCTCCATTAGCTAACAACATTAAATCAAGAGTACTCATACTAGTATTAAATTTATAATCAGCTAATTGTTCTCTTATCTCATTAGGGTATATTTTAGGTACTTTGCTCATATATTCTGTTTCAAATATTTCTACCGCACCTTCCTTAGTTAAATCTCCATTTTTATCTCTGTACTTATCATATTCCTTACCGCTATATTTTTTATTAGTAAAGCCAAAATCTTTTAATCCTGTACCTGTACCTGAACCTGATTTAGTTTCATAATCGAATATTTTAGAAGCTGTGTTAGAAATAAAATCATTTTTATTTTTAGCTAATTTATTAGCTGTATTTCCTAAAGCAACAGCTTCTTTGCCTGAGTAAGTACCGGAAGGTGCACCTGAATTAATTATGTTTTCTAAAGTTTCCTCACTAGAAACCTCTTCAGGTGTTTCAACTACTTCTTCTACAACTGTTTTTTCAGGAGCATTTTTAAACAAACCTAATGGATCGTTTTTAGGTTTAACTATAGATGGTATATTTCCTTGCTCTAGATTAGTAGGAGCAGCTATTGTCTCTTTACCAGCTTCAACAACGTCTTCAACTTTAGACATTTGTGGTGATTCAACTTTTTGCCTTTCTTCAAACTCTAATACAGTTCCTTTTACTGGTTCACTACCTGCAGCTTGTTCAATTAAGTAATTGGTGAATATATCTTCGTTAGCATATGAGTCCCAGTTTTCAAAATCTGTAACTGAATCTGGAGCGATACTTCTCCAGTAATTCCTTGTTACATCGTTGCCATCTATTTTAGTTATGCTTTCAATATGTTCTTTACCTTCAGGAGTACTTAACTTTTCTTTAAGTTTTATTTGATCTATTTTTCCATTTGCACCAACTAAAGTAGGATCGGCTTTTATCATTTCTGAAACACTGGTATTAAAAGCTTCCTGTATGCCAGGTTCAATAATCTTGACAGTATTAAATAAATTTTCTCCATTAGTAACTGCTTGAGTTAACTCTTGTGATGACAAATCAAAAACACCTTCTGGTATAGTACCTTCTTTTAGTTGGCCATTTTCAATACTTCCAGAAGCATAGTCTACTAAAGAATAGTTTCCGTTAAAGTTATACTCGCCTAATTCCTTCTTTTTGTTGTTGTTAAATAAAGTAGCTGAACTTTTACCACTATCTACATTTTTAATAATTTGAGCTAATTCTTGGTTAGGTCCGCCAGAAAGTAAATAACCTTCTTCGTTTGGCTTTTTAGAGATAGCGTTAGAATATTGACCTTCAGCCGCGCTTAAATTAACCAATGCTTGGGTTAATTGATTTACATTATTTCCTGCAGATTCAACTTTAAATGCTATTTCAGAAGTAGTTAAATCTTGATCTCGTAGTTGGTAAGCAAGTGCTTTTCTAACATACTCTAATTCATTTATTAAATCTTCATATAAACCTTTATTAGTGTTATCCTCACCTAAAGCTTTTTTAACTTCTTCCATTTTCCCCTCAACCTGCTTGTCGAAAGGACTTAACTTTTTATCAATATCTTTTTGAAAAGCTTTCTTTGCTTCAATCCGCTTTTTTTTGTTTTCTTCTTTACCTTTAGCTGCTTTAGTTAAAACATTTTGAAGATTAGTGTAGTATTGATTAATACCCTGTGTCATCACAGCGTATTTGTTATCTATATTTCTTTGTGGATTTCTGTAACTCATTTTAAACTTTTAAGGTAGGTTTTCTATAACACTAGTCAAAAGTCCTGTTGCAGAACTTAAACCACTAGTTAGTGATTGCTGACCTTGTTGTTGGTAAGCAAATTGCTGAGCTTCCGCATTAGCAGCTAATGCTTGCATCCTATCAAGTTGTGCTAAATCTCTCTGTTCTTGTTGCTGATAAGCGCTAGCTTCCGCGCCTAAAGCCGCTTGATCTAGTTGAAGTTTTTGAGCCATCATAGCAGCTTCACCTTCAGCCATTAATTTTTGGTTAGCAGCTTCTTGATTTTCTAACGAAGCGCTTATCTGAGCTTTACTCTGTGCCGCCATTCTAGCAAGAGCGGTAGCACCGCCTGCACCAGTTTCTCTTAAAGTGTCTAGTGTGTTAGCTAAAGCTTGATCAGTTTGTTGCATTTGCAAATCAGCAGCTTTAGTTGCTACGCCTAAATTGGCATACGGATTATATAATTGAGATTTCAATGCTCTTATATCTCTTGATTGGTTTAACACTTTTTGCCTACTACTCTCTAGTTGAGAGAGTTTTTTCTCATATTCTTCTTTTTTTTCTTGTTGTGTGTAAGCATCATTTTGAGCATTGTAGTTATTAAAACCTCCTATAATTGCTGGCACTGCCGATGCTATTAATCCCATTACTAATCCCATGTTGTTTTCTTTAATATTTATATTTTAATATGATGATGTTGAAAAAGTTGAGCCTACACTAAATAGTTCTTTCATTCCTCCCGGTTGAGTAGTATTATCAGTCTTAATTTTAACTGTAGCAAAAAAACCTTTTATACCACTTATTCGTGCTCCAAACAGTATTTCGACGCTTGCAGCTGTAGAATTATTTTTTAAGTTAGCTACGTATCTATTTTCTTTTCTATCAAAACCAGCTCTAAAAGGTACACCGTTTTGTGTATATAAACCTTCACTATAACTTTTAATTGTAACTATACTGTCTTCAGTGTTCACCCAATTAGGTGTAGATATAGAACTTATATCATCAACACCAGTGTTACTACTTTTAAAACTAGTTATTTCCCAACCATTAGTGCCCTCGTAAGATGTGGTCAAAAAGTTTTTAGTAATAGATGGGTTAGGATTAAATACAAACTCTATATAAGCGTCACTGATTGTATTGTAAAATTCTCCTCTATTATCCCCAGATAACTCATCATTGTGCTCCCAAACTTCTCCAGAATTGAAACTATAAAAAGTGTTTTGTAAGCTATCCATTAAGGTTGGTTTGTAAGTATAAAAACTAGTCCAACCCAAAGAAGACTCATCAAAAACTAAAGTATCATAATTACCTGTTATAACATTATTCGTTGACGTTGTGAATTTATCAGCAGTTCCAATATATGATGGTGTAGACTGCAGTGATATGGTATAATTTTTATTATATATATCCCATCCACCTATAACTTTGCTTTTTATAGGTGTGTAAATTATTATATCAGTTGGTGGAGTTGGCATAGAACCTCCACTAAAATCCATTGCAGGATCTATAGTTACAGTACATGTAGAGCCTGCGTCTACTACATTTGTTATGTAAGATTCTTGAGAATAAGTAGAAGTAATAGCACCTGCAGAGGTAATTACAGCTTGAACTCTTCCACCTATTTCTATTCCACAACAATCTTCGCTGTTTACACTAAAACTTGTAACGCTAGCACCTGTAGGAACCGGTGAAGTTAAAGTTAAAACACTGTTACTTAATGTCCATTGATCTGACAAAATCCCTAAATGATCTCTAAAATAATCTTTCATGCCGTATGAAGATATTTCTGTGATACCATCCAAAGATAATCTTAAAACACATCCATGATTTTTATCTACAAAATACTTTCTATACCCATACTTAGAAAAAGATTCTGGATTTTTACTAATTCCGTACTCACCAGCATAAGGGACAATTTGCCCAATAACAGTTGTACTAGATTGCGTTTGCGTACCACTTTCTGTGGTATATATAGTATCTTTATCAATTAAACCTCTACTAACCTTTAACTCCTGAAATATTATTAAATTACTATCTTCAGCGTACAGCTTTTGTATACTACCATTAATAGGATCCGTAGATCTTGTAATTACTTCTCCTACAGAAAATACATTAGTTTTGTTTACATTGGTAGCTGAGTTATATATACCTGAATATATTAAAGAGCTTTCTCTTCTAGTTTGCGAATCAGGTTTATTAGTTATATAAGCTTTAGCTGCAAAATCAACAGTAGTATTATTATAGCCTCCTTTGATCCTAGCTTCCTCAACGAACCAAGGTGTGTAGTTAGTCGGTGCTGGAGTAGCTGTTCCTCCTCCAAAAGGAAAAGTAGGGTAACCCGCTGGATTCCAAGGCAGTCCAGGCCATTCTGGTAAAGTTCTAGGGTTTGCACCACCTTGAACAACTTTTTTCAACCAAAAGGAATTAAAATACTTTACTTCTACTATGTACGCCATAATTTATAATTACTTATTTTTTTAGTTTATTACGTTGGGGTTCTTACAATAAATTCAGTTTCATCAGATAAACCACCACCATCAGTAACTTTTATTTTAACAATGTAACTGAACAACGATGCATTTAACGTAGAAGACCAGTAATTAGGTGCAACAAAATTATTTGATAAAATATACTGTCCTTCTGTGGTTGAACTGCCGTAAAAAACGTTTACATCAGCACCTGTTTGTGCTGTAAGTATATTATATTCTTTTTGCGAGACTAACTCCCATGTTAATTCTTTTTTATTAACGCTGGCATCTCTAGCACCATTGTCCGCTAAAAAAGTATAAATTAAACCTCCATTGTAATCTGCAATTAAACCACTTGGTGCAGGCTTATTTGTTATATTTGGAGACAAGTTAGTTCTTTTGAAGTTAACCGAAAAGAACTCTACATTAGTGCCGTTCGTAACTTGAATATAACCAGTGAACTTGTTTTTCTTATTATCATTAGTATAATACTGATGAGTAGCGGTAGCAATGTGGTATCCACCACCACCATCTGATACTAAAGAAAAATTAGTACTAACATTATTTCCAATAAAGCTGCTATTTTCTACACTACTTAAAACCATTGTTGCACCTGGTATAATTGAACCATTGTTATCTCTAGCATAAAAAGTTGAAGTAGCAGATCCTCCTAAATTAGTATATTCATCATAAGAAGTGACTGAAGGAGTATCTAAACTAACCGGTATCGTCAAATCACTAGCTCCAATTGCGTTGTTTAATTCAGATATTAATCCAGATGTCGATGTTTCCCAATAAATATCTAAAGCTGAATCAAAAGGTTCTGTTTCATAAATTGCTAACTCAGCTAAAGGGTTTGTAGTCAAATCATTTTCAGTTGAACCTAGAGATATATCAGTAAGTTCTATTCTAGCTGCAAAGGGGTTACTCTTATAACTATAAAGTTCTGGATCCACTTCGCCGGTACTATCTGCTAGCGCTAAGTCACGTACTGTACCTATAGCTGTCACAACATCATTAGTAGTTCCTGGATTTATTCTTTTATTTGACAAATTAACTGTACTAGTTATAGTAAAATTAGTAACTCTACCATATAAAATAACATTGGCATTTTTAGTTCTTTTACCTGTTATTCTATCTCTTCTATTTAACAATGCTCTTTGTGCCACTGACAAACCTTGTTCATCTCTATCATTAAAACTAACCTTTAATAGATCTGCTTCTAAACCATAAGCTATGTCTCCACTAGTTAAAGGAATAGCATCCCACTCGTAATAAGAAGGATCTTCTTCATAAGTTGGTCTTCCTGATCTAAACTGATTTTGATTAGGACCTACGTCTTTTAAGTCTTTAGGTATTTTATTTATATTATCTCCCGTAAGAATAATATAACCAGTTGGATCTGTAGCTGTAGCCTCAACACCACCTAAATTATCACTACCACCATTCAGTATACCTGGAAAATAAACGTTATAATAACCTTGTTCTGTTTGTTTTACTACTATCTTATAAGTGTAATAACCTAAAGGATTTTCTAAACTATATAATCCAGGATATCCTGGATCGTTAAGTATAGTTGACGGTATTAAAGAGTTAAATGACACTTTTAATGAATCACCAGGCCATGTAGTTGTATTACTTATTAAATCACTATCACTAAAACCTCCACTTTTGTAAGCGTGAAAAATAGTATCACCTTTGTCATTAACAGAAATACTTGAATTAGCAGAAGATAATATAACATCAGATTGCCTTCCATATTTATCACATAAAACTATACCTACTTGATAAGTTCTATTTTGCTTCAAAGTACTGTTTTGATATTCTTTATGTGTATATGCTGGAGTAGCTGATGTTTCATTATCTTTTGTTGAAGATAAAACGTTATAGTTTAAAATATCTGGAGAACTATGTTTATCTAAATAGTTTGCGTAAACTACTCTATTTCCATCAACTTCTTGATCTAATGCTCTCCCCGTTACTTTTTCTGAGTTTCTAATGATTTCTGATTCTGGCAGAACTTTTATAGGTTTACGTGATTGATATTTGTACTCAAACACAGTATTACCCTTAAAAATACCATCACCGAACTCTTCAAACGGTATTGTTTCTATAATTCTAATAGGTAACTCATCAGACTCTTTATAAAGTATATCCATTTCTATAACCTTTAAACTATATCTTAAATTTGCCCATGGATAACCTTCAGGTGAATCTATCATTAACGATATATCATTAATCTTATTTCTCATAAAACCTACTTCCGTACTAATATAAGTTCTATTTTCATCGTTTGCTAAAAAATACCCGTCTTGTTCAGGAACAAAAGCTATTTGAGTGAAAGGAGCTATTAAAGAATATTGACCATCTTCAAACCTAAACCTATAACTAAACCTAACAAACCTGTTTTTTAAATAATCTGGATCTCCAGGCCAATTAGCATCGTGATAAGGATTAGGAGTAGAAGTAACTGTTAATTGAATTGATCCGTTAGTTCCTCCAGAAACAGCAACTACATCTCCATTTACATACCCTGATCCAGGGTTAACTATTGAAGCATTAATAATAGCACCAACAGCTACAGTTATAGCAACAGTTAATCCGGATCCAGATCCGCCAGTAGTTGATTCAGTTCCCGCAGAATACCCAGTACCTCCCGTTAACACGGTCGCAGTAGAAACATTCGCATCAGGTAAGTTAGGACTCACAACGTCTAACATTGTAGAATCTAACCTAGTAGCCACGGTTAATCTACCTCCAGTTCCCCCTCCACCAACAACATCTACGATATCTCCGTTAGTATACCCGCTTCCAGAAGCTTGAACTGTAGCATTATTAATAGGTGCTGGACCAACTGGGGGAATTGTTGATATGTTAACCGTGAGTCCAGTTCCAGTACCTCCTGTAGTATTCAACGCTGCAGCATTTGCATATCCTGAACCTCCCGCTTGCACTTGTACACCTACTGGTATCCCGCTGTCTCTATAAAGTCTTATAGGTTTCCATGGATAGTATTTGCAAACGGAAATAGAATCTTCTGTTGTATACCAATTAGTGTTACTTTCTGCTGCGTTTACATTCAAAGTTCTTGGTTGGTTTCTATCATCTGTCCAAAATAATAAATCCTCTAACAAGTTAACTCCATATATAGGATGTGTTTTTGAAAAATTTAAAAAGTGACCTTGAGCTAGTATATTTACTGTATTATCGCTTGGATAATAACATATTATTTGATGAGTAGATGTAGATGGAGCAAAGTTAGAAAGTCTATTAGCTGACGAATCGGTATAATCAGTTACAAATATTATCATTCTATTATTAACGTTGTCCATGAAGTTACCTATAACAGTTATGCCACAATTAGCACTTAGTCCTAAACTAGAAGCTAAACTATTACCTAACACATTTTCTAACGCTCCAACATCAGACGATTCGGATTTACTAATTCCAATATTTTGAGCGTCTCTATATTCTCCATTAGGAATTATTCTATCATCCAAGTTCTTGTTCATTTTTGTCTTACGAAAATTGTTTTTTACTTCA
>JAAHTG010001753.1_pt2 | contig 11664 bp, 24 predicted proteins | sample 6116081 | NCBI WGS metagenome assembly JAAHTG01 (sample SAMN13939989, study PRJNA603662) | sponge metagenome | isolation source: marine sponge | host: Mycale hentscheli | place: New Zealand | collected 2005
CTACTAATATACGAAAAGTTTTTTACAAATCCAAATTTTATAGCACTTATTTTTCTTTTATTTTTAATATAAGATCGCTACTATCGTATTTATATGTTATTTTAGAAATACTAGGAGTGTCTTCTGATGTGTCTGACTCTTCCTCAATAAACCAATCCATAAAATGTCTATTTCTTTTGTATTGATCCATCTGGATAGTAAGATTGTCCTCACCCTTAGAGATTACATTTAAATAACGTGTTGGATGTTGTGCTATTGGCTTTGATACTACTTTTATTAGATACTTCCTCATAAGTCTAAGGTTTCTATATATTTTATTATACTCTCTTTAGGAATCCACCCTAACCTATCGTAAGCATCTTTGTTTGTGTTTAAAGTCTCTCTGTAGTTTCCTTTTTGATCTTCTAAGAAATCTACATTGCAACCAGATCTTTCGTGGAAAAGAATTGCTAAATCAATGATGGAATGGTTTACACCAGTGCCTAACTCCCATGCATCTTCATGTGGCAATACTGCATCTGATATCTTTATCAATCCGTCTACTATATCATTTACGTGAATGAAATCCCTCCGCTGTTCTCCGTCTCCGACTACTTGAATATTAAAACCTTGTGATACTTTGTATCTCCATATTCCAATAAGGTTTCCGTATTTCGGATCTAAAGCTTCTCCAGGACCATAAGCATTATAGAGTCTTGCTATGTCCACGTCAACTCCATATGACTCTCGATACATTTTACATAGCTCTTCTCCCATCATTTTTGTTGTGGCATAGGGGGAATCATATGGGTTGTGATGCTTTGATGATGAACCTGCGTAGATGACTTTACAGCTGTTCTCCCTTGCGTACTCTAACACCATGAGTGTTCCTTTAACATTGTCTTCAAACGTCCTTAGAGGGTCTTCAAATGAAGTCTGGACACGTGACTGTTCTGCTAAATGGAATATAGTCTTGGGTTTCTCTTTGAATAATGATTCCTTTAGTAACTGAATCGGCATGTGTATGTCTGTGCCTTCTACTGCATCTATTCCTACAACGTCCTCTCCCATAGACTTTAACTTTCTGTAGAGATTTCCTCCGATAAAACCTTTATAACCTGTAACCAATATCATAACTCTATTCTTTAAATAACTCGTCTAAAACCTTTTTATCTTCTTCTGTTACTTCTTCAAATGTTTCTTTGGAGAATGGTACAGCTTTATTTAAATAATCCTGTCTCGCTGAACAGCCGCAGTCTTTATTTAATGCTTTGAATATCTTGTCTACTATAAACTTTATCCCTGTGTATTTTGTAAATACGGCTAATAAATCCCCTAACCCTTTCATACCTACTTGTTTAATAACCAGCTACTTGATTGTATCTTATCTCCTAGGTTATCTAAAAGTGTTATTTCATTATCTATGCATACTTGATACTCGGGTATGGTGTCGTTTGATTGGTCTCCTCCATTACAAAATAATAAGTCATACTCCGTAGAATATCTGTCACTTAGATATTGTAATGTTTCACACTGAGTCTTGTCTGTATCTATTGAAACCATCTGATGATCTACTACTCTTAAGTTCTGGATGATTATAAGCCTCTCCATCTCTTTCTGGAACTCCTTACTTCCTTTTAACTCTCTTTGATAATCGCTGTTGACTATCACAAATAGCTCATCTGCATTTGACTTGGCTTGATGAAATAACTCCAAATGACCTTCGTGTAGACAATTAAAGTAACCACTTACTATTGCTAACTTCTTCATATTTAAAAAAATAACTTTGGCCCGTAGCCAATTAAAAGATTAATGTTAAGTATAACTATGTTCCACTGCTTTGCTATCCATACCTGTGGTATTGTTAATAATGCTCCCAGGCAGTATGTAATGTAACCTAAGTTACCGTTGTCTATTAAGTAAGGGGATACCATAATAAAAGTACTTCCCATATATCCTAACCTATTAGCTATCCTCTCTATCGGAGATAGCCTACGCTCCTTAACTAACGAACGCATTACCTCTCGTCCAAAACGATACTCACACTTCAAACATGTTTTCTTTCTTTCGTTTTTGAACTTGTGGTCTGGTTTACTCTTATTACACTTGTTACACTCTCTCATTTAACATAAAATATATTGAACGACCAAAGGATATTACCATGAAGGATGTTGCTATTCCTAACTTGAATAGTTTTAGATTATCCATTAACTCGAATAAACCAAAATAAAATATTGCTGTTAACATAGCATCACCCATTATCATTACCATAGGTGTTGCTAATGCAAAGTGTGGGGGTAGACGTTTTACTATAAAGTGAAATATTATAGTGAACATACTTAACGAAACTAAATGTGATAAACCTATTACAAAACTCATTTTTATTTATTTGTTATGTTGATAATGGTGCTTTTATTGATGGATGTGATTGATAATCAAGTAGTTTAACATCAAACTCTCCGCTTAAAATGTTTACATTTGTAATATCTATGTTGGGTAATGTGAACGACTCTCTAGACATTTGCTCCTTTGCTTGGTCCATGTGATTGTTGTAGAGATGAACGTCTCCGAAAGATCCGTGAAGCTCTCCTGGTTCATACCCTGTCTCAATACATAGGAGATGTAGTAGTAATCCGTACGATGAAATATTGAAAGGAACTCCTAAAAATAAATCTCCAGATCTCTGATACCATCCTAATGATAACTTACCATCTGCAACATAAACCTGAAATAGAACATGGCAAGGAGGAAGTACCATTTTCCCAATGTCCATAACGTCCCAACTACTAACAACATGCCTACGGCTGTTAGGGTCTTCTTTAAGTCCTTTGATGAGGTCTTTAATCTGATCTTTCTGTACTCCATATCTTGTTTTATTTCTCCATTGATGACCGTAGATAGGACCTAAGTAAGTATCCTCTCTACCATTTCTCTTTGCATCCTCATCCCAGATGTGGACCCCTTTGTCTGATAAGTCCTTTGCGTAAGTGCTACCTTTTAAAAACCACTTCAACTCCTCTACTACTCCCTTGAAGTAAACCTTCTTAGTTGTTAGAATAGGAAACCCCTCTGACATATCATGCTTTATGTTTAGGCCAAAGACTGAACGTGTTCCTGTTCCTGTTCTGTCATCCTTCTTGGATCCTATTGAAAGGACCTCAAATAATAAAGATTTGTACTGATCGTCTAATCTATTCATTTTTATATGTTTCTTAAGATAATTTATCCCGTCTCTCTTCAACTTGAGATCTTAAAATTATGTAAGATGTATCAATAAAAGGGTTTAATTCGTAAACACCCCTGTGATTAATAAACTTCCCTGTGTGTTTTGAGAAATACTGTAGGAAATTATTAGTATACTGTGATGCACCTTGTAGTTGGTTTAAATTCTCACAAGAATCTATGACTCTGATAGCTTTCTTGTAAACTTCTATAACTGATTTTTTTTTCATAACTTATTTTTATACCACTAATATACGAAATATATTTGAGATATGCAAGTTATTATTATATTAGTTTACAATAAAAACTATCTTTTATATGCTCTGTGCATAACTAAGCAGTCCATTATCCAACCAGCTGCATCTAAATCAGCATAGTACTTAACCTTCTCCAGCTCTCTAAAGTTGCCCTTCTCATCTTTGTTGGAAAGCATTAAGTAAATGTCCTCACCTTTTAAATGTAATCCAACATCCCATTTGGAATCCCATTCACTAAATCCTAACTTTCTTTTTAAGTACTTCTCAACATCTACTTCATAATCATAGATCCAGTAAAGATTTCTGTCCTCTTTAATGAACTTTGAAAGTAAACCTGATCTTCTTTCAGATGAATACTTACCCCTATCGGATAAACTGTTGAAATCGTAACTCATTAAAAGTTTAGGATAAAGGTAACGAAACCAACATGTAAAAGTACTGATTCAAATTGAAACTCATCGTCTGATGGTACATACTCCCATCCAAATGCAAACTTATTGTGTGGCCAAGTTATATTAATCAGTAGCTCCCAGCTTTTTTCTTCCATAACTATTTTCTTTTTCTAATTCCTTTTTTTTGGACTGTCTTTTTTAATAGTAGTCAACCAAGATTTTAGTTGAGTGTACTTTTGTTTTGTTGATGATTTAGACATTTATTTCTTTTTTGAATTTGAAGTTTTCTTAGCTGCTGCTTTCTTTTTAGGAGCTGCTTTCTTAGCTGCTGGCTTACGTCCTCTTCTGGGCTTTCCTTTTGCTGCATCAAGAATATCATCTGTTTGATTAACTACTTCTTTGATAGCATCTCCAACGTCTTTGACTTCTTGTTTAACTCTTCTAACTCTTTTTTTGACTTCTTTAACTTCTTTCTTAGCAGATGCTTTGATGTCTTTGATATCTACATCTCCATCTCCATCTTGATCTCCTTTTTTGTAAAGAACGTAAAATAGGAATACGATACCCGCAACAATTAAAATAGTAACTAACATATATAAAAATTTAAAATTAAGATTGATTAAATACTTTTGATTCGTTTTGAAGGTCTAATGTTAATGCGTTACAGAAAAGATGTATTTCTCCCATCTGTACAACTTCAACTAAATCTTCCTGTGTCATGTGATTTAAAAAAGCAACTGACACAAAGCTTGATTCTTCCATAGACTTTATCTTTATAATAAATATAATACTTTTATATCATATTTGCAAATTATAACCAGAAAATAACTTCATATAATCTTCTAAACTTGTACCCAGTTTATCCTTTGGGTTTTTACCATTTCTGAACCATTTTCTAACGTTACCAGCTCCTGCTAAATGAGCTGCTGCAAGTATACCTGATTCTGTGATCACTATGTCATTAACTATAGTATTTGAATACTTACGTATCTGTCTCCTTAGTACCTTTCGATTATGCCTTAGTAATGATAACATACATTTGTTCTGAAGTTCAGAGCTGCTTAGGAACTCTCTGTTAGTTATTTCATTTCCTAGAAACTTATCTATGTTCTTTCTTGACATTTGGTATCTTCCAAGATATCCCCACTTATTTACGATAGTCCACCTGTTTGAAGACTCTCTCATTCCTACAGCATAAAGAAAGCTATTGGTGGTTTTACTTCTTTTTATTTCAATATTATCTTTTTCAATATTCTGAGTATTCAACTCAAATTCTTTTTTTTCTATAACGTTTACTGAGTTATCTTGTTTTATGTTGATTGTAGTGTCTGCAAATAATGATCCTATTTGCATAATAAAGATTAGTAAAATTGTTTTTTTAACATTTTTCATTAAAGTTTATTTAGTTATACTTCAGCTTGCCAAAGCTGTTAGTTGATGGCTAGTCAAAAAGGTCAAAAAAATTCCCTTTTACGGCAAATGTACGAAGTTTTTGTGAATGCTCATCATCTTTAAGCATTTTATTTGCCTGTCTCTCTAAATGTTTTGATTTTTCTATAGAATAGTCGTCAAGAATCCTTTGGTGTTTTTCTTCTAAGTCTTTCATTGTCTGCTTATTATTTCATTTAAACCATCAGGATCATCATCTTCTTCATCTGATATTCCCAGTTCTTTGAAACGCTTCCGCATATAATCATCAACCTCAAAGTCAACCAGTTCGGATGTCTCTTCGAGCGGAATGTGACCTTCTATATGTTCAAGGTCCTTTGTTGTAAATATGTCTCCAACTTGCAAAAAGTAGCAGTTGTAACATAACATAGTCAGATTGTCAAGTATATAATTCCCTTTGTTACCATCCTTAAATGTGAGCAACAAGGGCATCTTATAGTCTCCTACTCTCCTTTCTTTGTAGCCACAATCACCACAACATTCTACAAGATATTGATTGTGGATAAGCTTGTCCCTGATGTCTTTTACAGGCCACTGACTACCATCAGCTCTTCCTTCTATTATATCCTCAACAGGGACCTCCTTTACTTTTCTTGTGCTATAACGTGGGACACCTGCTGATGTTGCTAGATGTGCCTCAAAGAGAGTGATTCCAGAACCTGGTTCAGTTTCGTACTTCTTCGCTTCCCTGCGGTAAGTGTCAAATGAAACGTGCAAGCGACGAGCCGCCTGCAAATTAGATTGCGTAACTGCTTGAGCAGCAAGTATCTGCTCCTTCGATAAGTTAACTCTTCGTCCTCTTCCTGCCATAGATACTTTATTACTATTAAGTTATAGGTCCTTACGTTTTTTTATGTTTAAAGGAGTCCTTGGATCCTTTGCGAACTGATCCGGTTCTACATCTGCAATGTCTCTCTCTTCTGCTACCTGACCTTCTAGTTGATCCTCTGAAATAATTCTAACTGAGGTGTACCCATGTTCCTCTCCTCCAACTAATTCAGTTAATGCTACTTTTCTTGGAACTTTTCCAGAAGCACAAGATATACAAAAGGAAGTCGTTGGTGCAGCATTTAACCTTTCTTGTGGGATCTGTGTTCCACATGATTTACAAAATCTTATATTATTCATTATCTTTTTATTAATTTATTAAATGTTTCCTTTTAGTAAATCTTCTATTGGTTTATATTCTAATATAGTATTATTAGGCGTGAACTTATCCGGTGCTACACTGTAAATGTCTATTCCGTGATAAGATTTCCATTCGTTTGACCAAGGCTTAAACTTACTAAGATAGTCTCTGATGATTGACTCGTTGTTATGATTCATCTGATCACGACCTGGAAGACTGCTGATCCTACCTCCTCTGTTGTCAAACCCTAAACAATAAACTTCTTTCGCTCCCATAAATATTGCTGTAGGCATAATATTAAAAGTGAATTTGTTTTCTCTACCCCATTGTGATTCTGCAATCCTGCCGTCATATGGTACGGTTCCAAATACTATTTGATTACCATCAAATCTTTTCTCTGGGTTTATGATAGTTTCTATCTGCCCTTGCTCAGTTAATACTCTAGAGTTTATTGACTTCTCTATGAATGTTAGTTTACCTTCTTTGTGAAGCTTCAAAACTCCTTCCTCGTATTGTTTTACCTTAGCAGGTTCTCTGTTTATAGGAGATGTTCCAGCTTCTCTATTAAATATATCTAATGTCTTAAGCCAGTTTGGTATTATAATATGAGGTACTTTTACAGTAGGATTCTTTTCTATATAATCTAGACCATCTGTTACAGCATTAGGATCAGCCCATGTCCAATAGTCTAAATCTATATTATGAACTTCTTTTATATAGGGAAACACTCTGTGAATTCCTATTGTTTTTATGTCTTGGTCTAAACTTGATAACTTGTGTCCTAGTTCTTGGAAAGAAGTACCAGTTGCTATTGCTAATAGTTTCATTTATTATTATATTTAGTGTAGTATAAACTGTCAAGATATTCATCTCCTAGTCTAAACTCTTCTTTGCTCACAAACTCAAGATTATAACCTGACTTCTCAAATAACTTAGAAGACCCTATATTCCCTTTCACTACACCCGCAGTTATCTTGTGGAAACCTTTAGTGTTTAGTATGTAATCACTAAGCAAACTTACAGCTGATGTTCCTATTCCTTTACCCCAAGATTCTTTACCTACAAATATACCAATGTGACAGTTGTTACTTGGCTTGCTAATACGACTAATTAAGATATTACCTAGGTGTGAATCATCCCCCTTGCTAAAGATACCGCAAAGTAAATTACTTTCGTGGGATTCTATATATGATTTTAAATCCTCTAGAGTTTGTTTAGTCTTCTGAACTAAGTATTTATTCATGTCCGTATCGTTAATCCAATCCAGATACCTACTTAAATCATCTGTAACTTCTAACCTACGTAAGTAGATTCTCCTATCCTCAACAACTACCTCTCTAGTGGTTCGGATCGACAAATCTTTGTTGTTCATATTCATCTTGTTGTTTCTGGGTATGTTTATAATTTTTATACTTTAGTTCAGCTTCTTCAAACTGCCAAGGCCAATCTATATCAAAGCACTCTCTCTCTTCTATTACAAAAAACTCAGGGTCATTTTTCTTTTCAAAAGAACCCATGTAGATATCTTTACTTATATCCTCTAAAGCTCCTGCGTATAAAGAGTGTGCAGCTTCGTAACAAGTCTCTACAAACTTAGTCTCTAAAGTTGCTAGATACTTTTTATCACCATAAAACTTGTTGAGCATTTCCCCTTCACTTCCAAACAGAAATGTCTTCTTCTCAAACACACCAAACAATCCTCTATGTTCAGATTCTAAAAAGTGTGATGTGAACTTTTCGATAGTGTCTATACTTAATAAAGGGCTACATCCGTTTATGTGCACATAGTGCTTAAAAGGTATTTTATCATGCCACTCGAATACCTTAGATAGTGTTACTGGTTCCTGTGTTGACTCCTCGCTTCTTATAAAGTAATTTACACTATGCTTCTTTGCTATGTCTATCAGCTCATCATCCATCACAGATAAAAGGAAGTTCTCTTTTGGTATAAGTTTAGAGCTTAGTATCTTCTCTACAGCTATTTCAAATAAACTAGAATCCGCAAAAGGTCTTAACATCTTATTCGGTACTCTTGTAGATGTAGTTCTTGATTGTATAATAAATACAACGTCTTTTATATCTTTCATTATATTAGTTCTCTTGTTAATATAAACTTTTCTGCGAAAGATGTACCTACCTCACTACCCCATACTTTCATAAGGTTTTGTACGTTATCATAACTACGTGTGTGGGGATAGGCTCTCATCTCTTTATCATAAACCTTTAGTGCTTTATGCTTTGCGATAACATTATCTTCACTTAACTTAAAATAAGTTCTACCTTCGTAGTTTACTAGCGGATTGTAATCAGTAGATGATGGAACAAAGTAACTGTATATTTTATGATCAGTTCCTTGTTGTGGTCTAAAAGCTGTAAAGGTTGCCTTAGCTACAAGCTGGTGATCTACGTTAAGGTCATTGTAGTAATGGGTGAAGATAATGTCAGGAGTGTAATCAACGTGCTCTTCAATAAATTTACACAAGTCAATAAGTGGAACAGAATCCATTGCATTGTCGGGGAAGTTTGCGGATGCATGTCTAGTGATTCCTAATACCTGTGCTACATTATCTAGCTTAGTATTCCTATTCTTGTCAGTAACTCCTCTTGCTCCCTCACCATCTGTGAATGTAAGAAGCTGGATTTCATTCCCCTCTGCTGATAGTCTATGTATTGTTCCTCCACATCCTAAAGTCTCATCGTCGGGATGTGCTGCTAAAACTAATATTTTTTTCATCTAACTATGTTATAATTTAAAACTCCATCTACTTTATCACTCAAAGTAAATCCACATCTTTCTACCATTTTTATAGAAGGGACATTACTTTCTTTTATTTGACATAGAAAGTTACCTCTTCTATTGTATAAGTAAAGATTCATCATCAGAGAAGCAATACGCTTTCCTCTACTCTTTGGGGATATTGCGTAAGTTAGTTCAGTACAATCTTCAGTAGCACTCTCTTTGATTGTGCCTACACTCGTTCCGTCTATATCTAATATGAACTGATTGTCAGTTTCACTTCTTAGGATAAACTGTATATACTTGTTATGCTCTTCTCTTTTTATAACATGAGTATTAAAAGATGATTCTCTAGTAACGGGATCATTTACCCATTTATAAAGTATATCAGAATCACTTGAAACTATTAACCTTAGATTAAATTTCATATCTTATATATCTTAACATCAGCTATGACTTGCTCATTATCTATTTTAGCTCTACTAAAATCTATCTTGTATCCATCTATTAATAAATGAGTAGAGGGATAATCATCACTATCTAACATCCTAATCTGATCATATACTGACTGTATTGAATCAAACTTTAAGATATTATCTTTCTTTCTTTTGAAAGTTTTAGGCTCTCCTGTTTGATCTACTGGTGTTATGTTTCCCTCTAGTATGTCTCTAATCAATCCTATGGAAGCATCTGTTATAACATCCCATATCTCAGAAAGAGTTCCTTGTAGTGAAATAGATCTACTAGCATACACTGCACCAGAGTCTACAGGATCTTGAACAACTATAGCGTTAACTCTTGTGAATCTAGTTCCTGAAGCTATTTGATTCTGCAAAGGAGAACCTCCACGATCTTCTGGAAGGTTCCCTGTGTGAAAAGATACCATCCTAAACTTAGAATATAAATCCTCAGGAATAATAAATGACCAGTGGTATACAAATACCCAATCAGGATTTACTCTATTCAAAGTTGATTCTATAACTTCTGGATTCTTAACCCATTCGATATCATACTTTGATAAGGTATCGTAAATCTGTTGTGATCTTTTACTGTCTTTTGATATTAAGACTATCCTCATTTAACTATTATTTGATAACTCTATTGAAAGTTCATTTATCTTATTGTCATCTGAGGTAATCCTTTTAAATACTTCTCTTGTTTCTTCTGGTGCATGTTTAAATGCTATCCTAAGAATATCCATCCAGTTAACATTGTTATTCTTTCTTATGTTTTGAATGTCATCTATTATTTCTAAATCTGTTCTTTTCATTTTAAAACTTCTTTTTGTTTATTACTTAATAATTTATAAAAATTAGATGAGATATCCAAACTATTTACACGATTACTATAATTAAATGTTGGTAGAGTAGTTCCATTAGTAATCAAAGGTGCAGTTGGTTTTAAGAAGTTAGCTTGTGCTAAACACCTAAGTCCTTCTTTTACAAGACCTCCTTTATGTAAACCATTTGTATTCATAAACACTACAGTACCTGCATCACCTTCACAAGATAGCATTTCCTCTTCTGGTAAAGCATATTTGAATGAACTAGTAGACTCCCCATTCATATTGTTGGTTATGTCTTCATACTCACCTCCATGTTGTGTTTTCTTTATATATTGAGTAGGTCCGTTGTTTGGTCCTACATTTGAATACAAAACAAATACTTTAAATATTTCCCAGTCTTCTTGATCTCTATGCCATACTTGAGAATTAGTTTCTGTTTTTTGTGGGTTTTGTGGATGAACCCAAGTAAGAATGTTTCTAACCCTAGGCACAACCCCATGGAATTCCTCTGCCATATCTACTAAAATATCAGACATGTACATCCTAACAATAGGATTCTCTAACCCAATGCCAGTTTTTAAATATTCATACTGAGTAATCTCATAAGGTTTATTCTTATCCATTATTGGATTACCTTGTGCTATTCTATTACACCTATCGATGATATGAGGTGCTGCTAAAAATCCGTTGAAGTATCCTACTCCCTCGTTGTATAAATCTAAGGTGGGTCTATCGAATAGATCCCTAACATTTGAAAATGCAATACCATTTTCTTTTACTTCTTTAACTAAACTATGTTGTAATTCTGTCATGATTATGCTATTTTACCAATCTCCTGGTATATGAGTTCTAGATTGATAGTAATCTGGAATTGCTGATTCTAGTATTGGGCAATCCTCCTCTATGTTATTAGTAACAGCGTACCCTATTATATTATAATAATCCACTGCAGATATACTACTCGATAAGCAAGGACGCTTAGTTGTAATCATATCCTCAGTAAGAATCTCTCCTGCTTTAATATCTCTAGTTGTCACTACAGACCTCATGGCTTTAGTAAACTTCTTCTCAGACTCAGTATGTCCTGTCTTATAACCTTGTGTCTTCTCTGCTTCTCTGATAAGTCTTACCATCTCTTTAAGTTCACTAGGTTCCAAAGCAAATGGATGATCCGGTCCTTCCATTGTTCTATCTAATGTGAAATGCTTTTCTAT
>JAAHTG010002162.1_pt1 | contig 11662 bp, 25 predicted proteins | sample 6116081 | NCBI WGS metagenome assembly JAAHTG01 (sample SAMN13939989, study PRJNA603662) | sponge metagenome | isolation source: marine sponge | host: Mycale hentscheli | place: New Zealand | collected 2005
CAATTATTTCTGCAAATTCTTTTAACTCTTTAATGCTCATAATATTTTTTTTTAAGTTTTTTTATAATTGGTTTCTGTTATTGCTAACGATACAAAAGTATAAAGGGTTTATTAATAAACCAAATTAATAAATAAATATTGTGTAAGTGCTTGATTATCAATGTAAAACTTTTTATTATTTATTTGTGTTTTAACTCATACTAAGAAAAATAAAATTATGGAATTAAAGGTTTATAGATATTCTTCACAAAGTCAAACAACTTTAGGTGCATTACATATTGATGGTAAATTTGAATGTTACACTTTAGAAGATCAACACCAGGATATTAAAGTAAAAGGTGAAACAAGAATACCAGCAGGAACATACAATATTGGATTACGAACAGTAGGGGGTTTTGATGCTCGATACAAAGCTAAATTTGATTTTCATAAAGGAATGTTACAAGTTTTAAATGTACCTGGATTTGAATATATTTTAATACATATTGGAAATGATGAAGATGATACAGCAGGTTGTTTATTAGTTGGTAACACTGCAAACAATAATAGACTAAATAAAGGATTTATTGGAGATTCTACGACAGCTTATAAAAGTCTTTACCCAAAAGTATTACAAGCAATAGAAAGTGGTTTAGATGTAACAATTGAATATATTGATTTATAAAATTATGGAGGTAAAAACACAAAGTAATATTAATACATATGTAGGTTTATTATCTTTTATTGTATCTGCAGTTTTAGCATTTTATACTTTTTTTGTAAGAAGTGAAGATAAAAGTACAGAAATGTATGAAAAAGAGGTTGAATATAGGGCAAAAACAAAAAAAGCAATACAGGATATTAAAGATTTACATAAAAGTGAATTACAAGCACATAAAAACGTATTTCAAGGGCATTTATTAGGCAATCAAAGGGAAATTTCAGATTTGAATAATAAAATAAATACTTTAAAAATTAATTTCGATAACCTAAAAAGACAAAACGAATATTTACATTCACAGATGATATTAGGAGATGCAGCAGTAAAAGCAGAATTTGAAAATAAATATAAAATCAAATGAGTAAATTTAAGGAGTTTTTAAAAAAAGCTGGTGCAGTTGTTCCAGGTGTAGTAGAAGTTGGTGGTAATATTGTTGGTGGAAATTATTTAGCAGCAATTAAAAATGTTGGTGAATTATTAAAAGGTGAATCAAAAAACAATGAACAAGCAAAACAATTATTAGAAGAATTTGAATTAAAAAAATTAGAGTTTGAGCAGGAACTAAAAAAATTGTATTTACAAGATAAAAAAGATGCAAGAAGTTTATACAAAGTAGATAGTTCTTTACAAAAAATATTCGCTATAACCTTTTTAAGCCTTTACATTGTATTATCTTTTGTTGTATTGACTGGTTTATACTTAATTTCAATTCAAGGTCTTAAATTAGATAATTATGTAGTTAGTTTTGTAAGTACACTTCATGGTGGTATGAGTATGAAAGTAGGAACTATTGTAGATTTTCTGTTTGGTAGTTCACAACAATAAAAAACCCTTAGCTTTTTTACGACTAAGGGAAAATTAAAATATATGAGAGAATAACACAATTTAATAAAATATATTTAATCAAGCAAATAATAAAAATGTGATTCACGATATAATGCAGTATTTTTTTTAACGTATTGCCAATTTAAATTTTTTAAATGCTGGTAATCTTCATCACTAATTTTTTTCATTCCTAATTTTACTATTATTTCTTCATCATCAACTTTTATGTTATTCATGTGTGGTTTTAAATATTTGTATAAAATTGTTAATCCTTCAATTACATCTTTGTTCATAATTAAAATAATTGTATTTGTGATGTTTGCTCTTTATATCTTTTTACAGATGCTTTAAAATATTCTGTATCTAATTCACAAGCTGTTAATTCATATTTTAAGTTATTACAAGCTATGGCAATACTTCCAGAGCCTAAATGAGTATCTAAAATTTTGTTTCCTTCTTTTGCGTAGTTCATTAATAACCATTCGTAAAGTTTAACAGGTTTTTGGGTGGGATGTATTCTTGTTTCTGGCATTTGCTTTTTATAACCACTCCATAAATAATCAAATTTATCTACCTTATTCATAAAAGAACACCAAGCTAACTCACCTTTTGTGTATGTGGGCATAGTTTCTTTTTTATCCCAAAAAATATAACCACCACTTAATGCAAAGTAATTACCCCCCCAAACAATTTGATTTTTAGAAACCCTAAATAATTCATTAAAATATTCTTTGTTCGGTATTTCATTATCCCAATTTTTAGAAGTGTATCCTACTTTCTTTTTACCATTCCAAGTGTGGTTTTTAGGTGTATATTTTTCTTTATCAGCACCTATCCCATAAGGAGGATCTACAATAGCCAAATCATAATAATTATCTGGTGTATTTTTCAGCAACTCCATACAATCCATATTGTAAAGAGTTATGTTTTTATCTTTGTCTTGAAATATGTCTTTATAGTTCATTCTTTATTTATTAAAAGATTCAAAATTACCATTTTTACATTTTACAATTGTGTTTATACTATTGATGATATTTATGTGATCACTTATTTTAATACTCGATTCTGCACCAGCAATAAAACAACACATAAACATTTTCCTTTGTTGTTTTGTAATTTTAAATCCTAATTCTTTTTGAACTTTATTAATGTAATTGTTTAATGATTGTTCTAAAGTTTTATTGTTCATCTTTATATTCTTTTAATAATTGTTTTTGTTCCTCCAAATCTTCATATAAGCGTTCCAAATCATTTTCAATTGCTCTTTGGTATATTTCTTTTCTTTTTGTTAATAAATCAATTTGCAGCCTTGTTCTATTAATCATGTATTCTATGTTCTGTATTACTTTATCCATTTTATTAGCAGTTTAAAAAGCGTTCATCTATTTCTATTTCTAATTGTTTTAATCTCTTTTTTAATTCCTTCTTTTCTTTAAAAGATAGATTTTCATAATCAAATTTTTGCCTAATTTCCTGCACCTCCTGGTGTAGTTCGGTTGTACTCATTTCATAAACTTTAATCATTATTTTCTATTCTAAATTGATCAAGTGGTTTAATGTTAGATGGTAAGTTTTCATAATTAAATTTTGCACCTTCTAATGAAGTTTTTGCATTTTCAATTATAGTTTTTGCAACTGTATTAATTGCTTTAGAGCGTTCAATCTCTTTGTTTTAATCTTCTTGATCAATTGTTTCATCACTTAATCTTTCTAATTGTGCGAATAGATGATTATTTAAGTCGGATAATGTATTTTTAGTCATTTTTTAAATCGTTTAATTTGTTCTCTAATTTTTTAATCAATATCATTGATGGTATTATTTGATGTGGGTAATTGTGTCTGGAATTTCTTAACATGTTTTCACTCCTGGTAATTAATTCAAGGTTTTCAATTACTACATTATCTGTATCTAAATCTTTAAAAACTAAAATGTAATCTTTTGGAATAGTTCCATTCACTTGTTCCCACAAAAATCTGTGATACAAAACCCAATGATTATTTTTAATTTTTATATATTTATAGTAAGTACCATTGTAAGTATCTTTTATTGCTACAATATCACCTTTTTGTTTAGTGTTGTGGGGTTTTCTACCTTTTGTAAATCTTGTTGCTTGTGAACGTTCAATTGCTTCTTTACTCATGTAATCAGATTGTTTTTTACCTTTGTTATGAGGTATAACACCTTTTTTTATAACACCGTTTAATTTTCTTTTTTCTCGTAACTCTTTTGGTATCTCTAAACCATTTTTATCTAAAAATCTCATTATCCTACCAAAACTTATATTTAATTCATTTCCAATATGTTTAATTGGCATTAGTAAAAAATTATCTTTAATAAATTGTTCATCAATTGGTGTAAGTTTTTTATAATATCCTTTTGGCATAATAAAATAATTAAAATAAAACCCTACCAAAATAATTTGATAGGGTATAAATAATTTAAAATGGTAAATCTTGTGTTGGATCTACATTTACAGCTGCTGGTGTTGTTACAACTGCATCATTTCCTGCTTTTTCAATTCTCCAGGCAGTAACAGAATTAAACCAATTGGTTTTACCTTCTTTTGTCCATCTACGACCACCAAGATTAAATAATACTTTTACTTCATCATTTAATTTCACAAAGTTTAAAATGGTTGTTTTATCTTGCGTTGTTTGAAACTTAATTTCCTGCTCATATCCATTATCAACTGTTTTTAATACAAATTCACGTTTTTTAAATTTATCACTAACTACTACTTCTTCAAATATTTCAATAATTGTTCCTGTAATTTCCATAATCTTAACTTTAATAATTTTAATAATTTATTTTAAAAACTGTTTTAAATTCGGTTTATAATAATTTTTTCCTTTTAATATTTTTCCATCATCACGAAAAATTGGTTTACCATCTGCATTTAATTTACTCATGTTACTTTGATGTACTTCTAAAAATTGTCCTGGTAAATCTGTATCAACAATATCTAATTTTACTAATTTATCTAACATAGATAATAATAAATTTGTAATTGAACAAAAAGCGTTTAATAATTCAGAATATGTAATATTACCAAATAGATAACGTGATTTGATTTGATTTAATACTAAATTTATTTCTATTGGATATTGTGTTAGTTCTAATTCAATACCTTCTTCACCCTCCATATAAGACGCAAAATTTAATAATCCATGATAATGAACAGAACCAAAACAGATATATAAACCATCAATTATTGCGTCCAATGTTTCTACATGATTATTTTCATACAATGCCTTATGTAGTTCACCTAATTCTTCTAATTGTAAATCAAGGCGTAGTTTTCTATCTTTTTGCAATCCAATGTTTAAACTGGTTGATTGGCTATGTCCAAAGGCTTCTTGAAAGTCCCAAACAAAACCTAATTCTTTACTAATGTTGATCATAATTTATTAGCTATTTTAATTTTTTGAATTTTATCAATTAATTCTGCTGAATTAGTATAAGCACTTTTTAATTTATCTATAAATAATTGTTCACCTTCTTTTGGTGTATTTAAAAATACATTTTTACAATTAATAAAACTTTGACTACTAAAATCCATTGTTAATTTTGATGGAGCAGGTGCAGTTGTTTTTGGTGGTGCTTGTGTATCTGCATCTTTTGTATCATCTATTGCAAATAAACCATTTAAAGCATACTTACGTGCATAAGATGATGAACTACCAAATGTTTGACTAATATCCATTCCTTTTTTGTTTGGATCAACACCAGCAAATGAAACAACACTAATTTGAATACCTTTACTATTTGTAATTGTTGCAGTTGCTTTAATCATCAATAAACCACCAATTTCTACTACATCATCATTTAATGTAACATAACATTCTTGATTTAAAAGAAGGGGTTTTAATCCTTCTAATATATCTTCACAACTTCTATAATTGTATTTTCCAAAGTTATTTCTTTGGTTCTTTGGTGCTTTTAATTCAGCTTGTATTTTTACTAATTCTTTCATATTATTCTCCATTTGCTTCTAAAAATTCTTGACGTTCCATTTCTTTAATTAACATTCTTGATCTAAAAGAATTTAATTCATGTAACTTTTCTTTTAATGCACAATCTTTTTTTGTAGGTTTTTTATAACCTATCTTTTGCCTATCTGTACTGTTACCTTCATTATCATATCCAGCAGGATTATTATTTAAAAACTCACTCATAATTGTATTTTTTTGTTACTGTTTTTATTAACGTTTGCAAGTTATAAAAGGTTTACTAATAAACCAATTTATTTAATTGTTTTTTTAAATAATTTATCATTTTCAACACAGTTAATAATTAATGCTTTTGTTTTACTTTCATTTAATGTTGTTAATAATTTTTGCTTTTTCATCAATTTATAGATGTATTGGGGGGTTACTCCTTTAATTTCTGCATACTCTTTTTGAGTATAAGTAGTTTTATTTTCCATTGTTTTGAATTTTATTTAAACAAATATAATAGTTCTATTTGGTTTATTAATAACCTTTTGTAAATTTGTAACGTTACAAAGAAAAAAAAGTTTAAATTATGAGTATAACATATAGAGTAAGTGAGAAGAGAAAACAAGATTTAATTTTGTTAGCATCAAAAAGTAGAGGTATTAAAGTACAAGGTGTTTATTATCCAGGTTGTACATTAAAATTAATTGATGTTGATAAAGAAAATAAATTATTACAAGTAAAATAAATAAAATTATGTTGAGAAGTAAGAAGGAAAAAACAATGAACTGGTACAAACAAAAAAGTATCAAAAATTTAAAAGAAGCAGATTTAGTATTAAAAACACTTGCCACATTAGATCCATTTCTAAATTTAATAGAAGATATTGAATCAACTAATATTTTTAAACATGAATTAAAACGTGCTGGTAAAACTTTTAAAAAAGAACTTGAAAAATCTTTAGGTATAATCTATAACACGTCAGATAAAACACAAAATGAAGCATTTTGGGTTATGGATCAAATAGACCAACTTGATGATTTAATTACAAATACACACATATCTAATTATCCTACCTTAATAAAATTACTGCAAAGATTTCACGAATTAGAAGGAGCAGATACAGATACATTTGTTAAAAATGTGGTAAATAGACAATACGCTACAATTAGTGAATTTGTGTTGCCCAATGGTATTATATCAAAATTACGTGATGTTGTTCCTATGCTCGATTCTATGCCTTTGTTGCAGTTATCACAACAATTACCAAAAAGTAAAGCACAACAAATAAAAGGATTAGGTGAACAAAGTATTAAAATTTTAAATGAGGTGTTCGCAACATCTGGAATAGTATGGTAAAAAAAGACAGTGCAGAACAAATTGAAATATTTGTAAAAAGATTGTTAAAAGTTGGACGTTTTCAAGATACGTTTTATGCTTTACAAGATGAAGGTTTATTAACTCATAATATGTATTTTTATAGAGATAATAAAAAAGTACAAAAAGCATTGAAAGATGTAAAAAAAAGAGAATTAAAATTATTTACTGATGAAGCAATTAAAAGATTAAGTTTAAAAGATGCTTATAATTACTTGAACAGTAAAGGATTATTAAATTATGGTTTATCTTTTTATTCAGATACTGTTAAAATAACAGATATTAAAAAAGAAAAAAAGGTACAGGAATACAAATTATTGCGAGATACTGCAATGAGTGCTGGAGTTAGTTTAGCAGAAGCACATGAAATGATAAAAGATAAATTAGTATTTAGTTATGTTGTTTTATTAAATGCAGAAAAACAAATACAGGATAAAGATTTTGCATCTAAACAACAAAAACAAGCAATTATAGACCATTCAAGAAGGATTGTACAGAATTACAAAGATACATATTTTGAAGGTCGAATAATGACAAAAGAAGTTGAAGAAGCATATAAAATATTAGGGCTATGATTGATACAAAAAGTTTATATTATCTTGCGTTTTTATTTGTTAATTCTATTAACCTGGTTTATTTATTTACTGTAAAAGATGAAGATATTGGGGTATTCTGGACATTAACCAGCTGCTTTACAGTAATGGTAGTAATATTTTTAATAAGTGAATTATTTATATAATGTATAAGCATAAAAAAAATAACAAAATTTATATCGTATTTCAATATGATGTAAAAATACAAAAAAATGATGTGTGGATTGATGCAGTTTTATATTATAGATTGCATGAACAAAATCAATTATTTTGTAGATCAGTAGAAGAATTTAAAGAAAGTTTTATAAAAATAGATTAAAAAAATAAAGGGAATGTTACTATACTTCACATTCCCTTAACTGATTTTATAAATCATTTATGTAAAGATAATAAAAAAATGTAGCTAATGAGCAATTTTAGAAATAAAAATATAGTAATTGTATGTCATTCTCCATACGGTAATAGAACCAGGGAATTTAAAGTAGGTTATTATCGTGATCCTGTACATTTACTTAATAACATTCACTATTGGGCAATAGGTAGAGGGTTTACAGTTGCAGATGTAGAGAATACAGACCATTTAACAGATAAAGAACACAATCAATTGTGTGAATTAGATTTTCAACCATTATATAAATAAGATTATGACAATAGAAGAATTAAAAGACATGGATATTTATGAGGTTAAGAACTTCATTAGAGAAAAATTAATGTATTCGGAAAAAGAAATACAAGACGCAAGGGAAACCATTATGTTAAATGAAGTTGCATATAATTTATTATGTGATACAAAACCAAATATAACATTACATAAAAGATTTGAAATGTCAGAAGATAGACAATCTAATTATGATATACTATCAAAATTTGATGATTTAGGTTTAATGCAATCTTTTTATTATTCTAAATTAACATTTTATAAAGGTGGTGGAACTTTTGTATGGAAAACAACAAAATTTAGTACAAAATATGAAGAATATTTAGGTGGTTTTGGAACTATTGATATTATTAGTTTTATCATGTGTAAAGCATTTGATTTATAATCAATAAAGCAGGATAATAAAACCCTGCTTTATTATAGCTTACTGTAAAAAGTAAGTTTTTTTTAAAAATAATTAATTAAAAGTTTTTAGTTTAAAAGATTAAACCATATATTAGTGATATCATATTATTAATTAAACAAAATACATAAACATGGTAGATATAGAGAAATTAGTAAAAATCAGTAGTTACGCTAAAATTATTAATAAAAGTGTTATTTGGGTTTATAAATTAGCTGATACTGGTAAGATTAAATTAGTTATTATTGATGGTGTTAAATTTATAAAAGTAGATTAATTATGGATCATCATTTTAATACAGAAATTGCAGAAAAATATGGTGTTGGTGAAGCTATATTATTACACAATATGTGTTTTTGGCAAAAAAAGAACATAGCTAATAAGAATAATTACCATGATGGTAAGTATTGGGTTTATAATTCTATACAGGCTTATTCAGAGTTATTTCCATATTATACTGATAGACAAATAAGAAATATATTAAAAAAACTTGAAGATAAAGGGTGTTTATATGTTGGCAGGTACAATAAAATGAAGATAGACAGAACAAAGTGGTATAGTGTAAGTGACGAAATAATGCTTATACATGGAATTAAGCCCAATTACCAAAAATGTCAATTGCAATTACCTAAAAAAGTAAATGCAATTACCAAAATAAGTAAATGCAATGACCAAAATAAGCAATTGGAAGCGCCCAAAATGTCAAATGGAAGCGCCCAAAATGTCAAACCAATACCATATATAAATACAGATAAAAATAAAGATATAAAAAAGGGAAGTTCTTTTTTTGTTTTAATTGAATCTAAAAGAGGTAAAAGTGAAAAAATAGATTTTGATTATTTTAAAGATAGGTTCATAGTAAAAGAAGAATCTATGATAATAAGCCAGAGAAGATTAAACAAAAATTTTACAGTAGATGATTTTGATAAAATACTTAATCAATTTTTTATTGATAAAACAATGATAGTATTTGATAATCAGAACCATTTTTTTAGTTCCCTTACTTTGTATTTAAAAAATAATTCAAATGTAGTTGCTAAAAATAATACACCACAGATAGAAGATCAATTTGGATATGCTTAAAATTAAAAATATGAGAGAAATAACAGAGAATACAATACAACAATTAAGATTAGCAGATGTAAAACAAGTGGTTGAACATTTTGTAACATTAAAAAAAGATGGTGCAAATTGGGGTGCGTGTTGTCCTTTTCCTGGACATGATGAAAAAACACCATCTTTTAAAGTTAGTACATCAAAAAATATTTATAAATGTTTTGGTTGTGGTAAATCTGGTGATGGTATATCTTTTTTACAAGATTACAAAGGATTAAACTTTGTAGAATCATGTGAACAATTAGCTGATTTGATGAATATTGATTTAGAGTATAAAGAAAATAATAAAAATAATAATTATCCTGCTCCATCACTAAAAAAACCAATAGTTAAAAAAGCTATTGTAAGCAACGAAAAAACAAAAGATATACAAACATACTCAAAACCAAATAAAATTCAACACACGTTAAATAAAGACGTTTTAGAGATGTTTTTAAGTCGTGGTATAAGTGAGAATACACTAAATTCATTTAAAGTTAGTCAAAGTGTACATTATTTTGCACAATTAAAAAAAGAATCAGTATCAATAGATTTTAATTATTACAAAAATAATGAACTTGTAAACATCAAACATAGATCATTAGAATCTAAAAGTTTTGGACTTGAAAAAGGTTGTGAATTAATATTGTTTAATATTGATAATGTAGATGATTCACACAATCAAATTATCATAACAGAAGGTGAATTTGATACATTAGCATTAGGTGAAGTATTTGGTAATAAAAATATTGTATCAGTTCCTAATGGTGCAAATAGTAGCAAAAAACAAAATCTAACTTATTTAGATGGTAAAGAAAATTCAAAGTTATTTGAAGGAAAACAATTAATTCTATTTTTTGATAATGATGATCCTGGTAAAATGCTAACAGATGCCTTTGTATCTCGATTTGGTGCATATAGATGTTTAATACCTACTTATCCTGCTAATTGTAAAGATGCAAACGATATATTAATAAAACATGGTAAAGAGGGTGTAATTAATGCTATGGATTCAATTAAATTTAAAAAAGTTGAAGGTATAGTAGATGTATCAGATTTTAGACATAAAGTTAGAGATTACCACAAAAACGGATTCCCAAAAGGAGATAGAATTGGAATAGATAATGTTGATAAATTAATTAGTTTTAGAGGTGGTGAACTAACAATGGTTACTGGTATTAGTGGTTCTGGTAAATCAGAATTTTTAGATTTTATTATGATTCAATTAGCTAAAATACATAATTGGAATTTTGGCATTTGTTCAATGGAGAATCCACCAGAGATACATTTTACAAAATTAGCAGAAAAATATATTAATAAACCATTTGAAGATGTTATAAATAGAAGTACAGGAGAATTATATTGTGAAAAAATGAATGATAATGATTTACATGATGCTGAAAACTTTATATTTAATCATTTTAATTTTATTACACATAAAACAACAATAGCAGATGGTGAAAAGTTAAGAAGTACATTTTCTGTTGATTACATTTTAAATCAAGCAAAAATATTAGTTCAAATGTATGGTATCAAAGGGCTTGTTATTGATCCATGGAATACAATAGAACATTTAATACAAACAACAGAAACAGAAACAAATTATGTAAGTAGAATTTTATCTAAGGTAATTGCATTTGCAGAAGATTATAATGTACATGTTTTTTTAGTAGCACACCCAACAAAAGGTGTTACAGTTAATGGTGTTGATAGAGTAGCAACATTAAATGATATATCTGGTTCTGGTAACTTTTTTAATAAAACACATAATGGTATATCAGTTTTTAGAGATAAAAAAGAATCTAATTCACCTGTACAAATACACATACAAAAAGTTAAGTTTAAATTTGTTGGAACTTTAGGTATTGCAGAATTAGATTATAATAGGTTTACTGGTAATTATACAGATTCAAAAGAACAAATAGAGTTATGAAAAAAAAAGTAATAAAAAATCAGATTTGGAAAAGTACAAAGTTTTGTATTAATGATAAAGGTATTTTAGTTTCATTAGATAATCATTTAAATATTGAAACTGCTTTATTTTGGGAATATTATATTAATGATTTAAAAAATAA
>JAAHTG010002164.1_pt1 | contig 11651 bp, 11 predicted proteins | sample 6116081 | NCBI WGS metagenome assembly JAAHTG01 (sample SAMN13939989, study PRJNA603662) | sponge metagenome | isolation source: marine sponge | host: Mycale hentscheli | place: New Zealand | collected 2005
AACGTGCTTGTAGCTTACGTGTTTTTGCTTCAACTGTTTGCTTTAAGATCTGAATTGACAAACGGTTACCCGCTGCGCCTTCAAGTGCTGCTGTAGCGTCTGCTTTTGCACTAGTAGCGTTACCACTATATGCTTCAGCAATCTTAAATGGACTTAGTGCTTCTTCACCAGCTACTGCACCGCTTGCGCCTGTGCCTGCTGTGTCGCTATAGCGAACACGTAGCGTGTGAATCTGGCCAACTGGGCCAGTCATTGGTTGTACGCCTACAATCTCGTTTGCGATGACTGTTGGCATAACACGTCTGATCACTGGAAGGATCACACGGTTTAGTGTTGCGATGTTACCGGCAGATGTAGCACCCGCAGTTGCAGTTTCAGCCAAATACCTACGGGTATTTTCTAGGGTTGAAGCCATTACTGCTTTCTTATTGCCTTGAAGGCCTTCAAGAAGTGCTGACTTGGTATCATTCCAACGACTCTCTAGTAGTTCTGACATTGGTTTCTCCTCATTATAATCCAGCTAAACGCTTAAGATCAACTACGTTTGAGTCGACTGCGTCTGCTTTGATGTCATTGTTTTGTGTTCTGTTGCCTGTTACTTCTTTTGCCTCTGATAGTACTGCCTTCTTCTTCGCTGGAGTATTACCGTCTATTACCGCCGGCAGGTATTTGTCAAACGATGCTCTTAAACGAGATGTTTGAACTGATTCCAGTAAGTCTGTCATAATGTCACGTTGGTCTTTACTTAGTGGTGAAACCAATGCATTAATAGTGTCTTTGCGGGTGTTTGATTCGTTGATTGATTTTACTTCAATCGACTTTGATTCCGCAAGTTTGATCGCTTTAGCCGCTGCTTGACGTGCTTCTACAATTTGTTTGTTTTTTGTATCTACAACTTTAAGCAGTTTTGATGTCTCTGAACTTTCATTCAAATAACTGTGTTGATATTCGTTAGCAAATGCTTCGAATAACTTACGACCAAAATCATTTTCACGTGCTTGATCAATATCTTCTTTCAGTGCTGAAATTTCTTTCTTAAGTCCTTTTGACACTGCTTCTGATACTAATGCTGCACTTTTCTTAATAAAGCTAGTTTTAACTTTATTAACATGTGCTTTGCCTTCACGTACTAAACGTACTTTTGTTTCGGCAAGATCTTTTTTATCTTCGTAAAACTCTGCAAGTTCTTTTGCAAGTGATTCAACTACGAACTCTTCTAGAGCAACAAACTTGTCTTTTGTTACTTTTTGATCTGCGTGTAGTTCCTTGATTTCTTTTGCTAGTTGTTCACTAACAAATGATTTCATTAAATTGGCATTTTTGCGTTGTGCGACTGCAAACTTAGCTTTTGCTTCTGCTAGTTGTTTGCGATCATCGTGAAACTCTGCAATTTCTTCTGCTAGTTTTTCACTGAGCATAGCATCAATAGCTTCCACCATTGTTGTTTTGTCATGTGCATATTTTTTAGCAAATTCTTCGCGAAGTTCCGCAGTAGCTTGAAGTTTATTTTCTTCAACCTTAGCGTTCCATGCTTCTTCTAGTTCCGAACGCACTTCTTCCGATAGTGCTGAGTTTTCGAAGAGTGATTTAAGTGAGTCTAACATATTATCTCCTCTCCTAGTTAGCGGAGTTTGCTTATTACATCTAATAAGCTCTCTTTTAAATATTTTTGTGCCTTTTTATCGCCTTGTACTTCCCTAGATGTTAGGAACGCCTTATAGCCACCTTTGCTGTTCATAAGGTGTTCGTAAATCGGTGTTGGGTAGGCGCCCGGAGCACTTGGCTGGGCAACTACATCTACTGTTATAATCTCAAAATCAGAAACTTCGCCATTGCCACTTTCGCTGACATTGCCGCTACCTCTCGATGAAACACCTAGTTTAACACCTGCTTCAAGCATTGTTTTAACTAGTTGCCCCATCGGAGTTGGTAGTATTTTGAGTTTACCATAACCATTTGGACCATCCATCCACATTTCTGTGATCATATGGCTTACACGGTCGATATTTATATTAAGTCCTTCTGGATGATCTACTTCGCCTAGTACTGAGAAACCATTGCTAATCTGCTCGTTGAGCGTGGTGACAGCCCTGCCAATTTCGTTAACGGGATATACACGTTGATTTGCGTTGCGTACTCCGCCTTGAATACAAATACCTTTCATAAAAAGATCCTTGCCCTCATTAGCAGACTCAACAATCACTTTAGCTTGGTCAAAACTCAAACTTTCACTTAGTAAATTCATACTTCAGTCCTTACTTCGCTCTTTTTGGAGCGCCATTTAAAGGTGAACCTGCGCCTGCGTCTTGGTCAGGTGCAGCACCTTTCTTCTCGGCACCATGGCCGGGTTGGTTTGACATTTTTGTCGCCCCTTTAGCACCAGGAACATTTACGTTCTTGGTATTCATATCCTTTGCTGTTGGAGCAGCTAGACCACCTTGTGTTCCGCCTGTTCCGCCATCGCCACCTGCAACTATGTTAGCACTTGTGCCACCCATGTTGTTTGGTTTTGCTGTTGGTGATTTTGCATTTGCGCCGTTGTCGCCCATGCTGGCCGGTGCTACTTTGTCTGCATATTCACGCATTAGTTCTGAATTTGACTTTGGAAGTTTTGATTCTTCAACTTCGTCAGTTGCTTCTTCTACTTCTTCGTCTGCTTCAAATGCCATTGCTTCTTCTTCTGGCTCTTCTGCATCCATATCCATTGGCATTTCACCGCCCATGTCCATGTCCATGTCGCCTTCTTCGTCGTCGTCGGCATCGTCACCCATCATATCTGCAAACTCTGCTTTAAGAGCTTCTAGTTCATCTTCTAGATCTTCGATACGATCTTCAACGTCTCCGCCTTCGTCGCCCATGCCCATGTCATCGCCAGCTTCGTCGCCACCCATGTCCATGTCCATTTCACCATCGTCTGCACCTGGCATTTCGATGTCCATTCCTAGTTCGTCAGCTGGATCGCCGCCTTCGTCAAACATACCTTCTTCAACTTCATCATCAGTTGCTTCATCTAGGTCTTCGTCTGACTCGTCAACTTCTTCATCAGTTGCTTCGTCTAGGTCTTCATCAGATTCATCTACTTCTTCGTCAGCAGCTTCATCAACTTCTTCATCAGTTGTTTCTTCTACTTCTTCGTCTTCAAGTAGACCTTCATATATATCTCTTGATTTTTCTACCACTATTTCGGGGAATAATGCTTCTGCACCTTCTTTGTCTTCATTTACAAGACGCTCAAGCATTTCTTCAAACTTGTTGCGATCAGTCATGTCATTCTCCTTTATTGTCAAGGCTGTCTATTATATTTACTCTTTTTAGAAAATATGCGTGTAAAACGGGCTCAAAACGGCTCGTTTTATTATTTTATTGAAAAACTTTGTTAAATTCTTCATATGTTATATGCGATAAGTTGGATAAATCTTTCAAATGATCTGGAATATAATCCTCCATTGAACTTATTACTCGATAGTATTTAGTCTTTGGATGTTGATTTATACACATCATTGTTTGTCTTTGCCAGTTTCCATAATATGTTGCTCTGTCATTAGATTTCTTATAGTTTCTACTTCCTGCATACATGTTATTAACTAGTTGATTATCTTTTCCTAAACCTTTAAAATCAAATCCACAAATGTATATTTCTTTATGAGCATGTTGACTTGCTAATAATAATGCAGTTGGTCCACTGCTCCATCCTTTGTTTGGATTCATAATATTAATATTAGGAGTTCGTTCAGTTAGTTTGTTCCTATTTGAATGAACATTATATTTTAGGTGATATTCAGTTTCGCTAATTTCAATGATCATTTTAGTATCAACACATACCAAATGATCTGGTACAAACTCTCTGTACAGGCCATTACAGCCATAGGTTGTACCTTTGTTTTTTAAGTTATGTAGATTGAGTGAGGAACGACTTGTTCCGTTTCCTAATACAAACGCTGTTTTATTTGACATTAAATCCCGCCGGCGGCTGCTTGTGCTGCTAGACCATACATTTGTCTAACATAATTAAGATCCTTGGCTTTTTGTTCAGTGTGGGTATCAGATGCTTTACGAGCACGATTGATATCTTTTAGAGATAATCTACTTTTTCTATTGTCATCAACTTTAACAATGCTGGTATCGTCCTCAGCATTGTAGGTATCGTCCTCAGTAGGCTCCATTGTTTCTCTGTCAAAGTAATATAGTTCTCTAAGTATCATATTGTATTTATATCGTTTGTGCTGGATTTGGTTCTGCACCGCCGCCGCCAAGTTCATCTCCTGTGTTTGTTTCAGGTGCAGTATCGGTTCCGCCGTCTATGCCACCTTCATCAACGCCTAACTCATCTTCAAGTCCGCCAAAGTCGCCAGCAAGATCAGCACCGCTTAGACCAGCACCTCTCATTTCTCCTGCCATGTCGTCAGTAACTAGATCAGTCAAGTTTTCGTCATTTTCTTCACGCCACAGGCGTTCGTTTTCTGCTATTTCTTCTGTACTTAGTCCTAAGAATCTTTCAAGTGCAAATCTATTTGAAATATACGGAACTGCTGCCATGCTTGTAAATGTGCTTATTCTATTGTTATCAAGTTCTGCTTGTCTATATGCTGCAAAGTTTTGTGGCGGAGTTAATTTTAAATCAAACATTGCATAGTCAATGTTTGTACCTCTGCTTTGTAAAATCAGTTTCTACTCACTGTTATAGTCTTCGGCCACCATATCCTGCAAGCGTTCGCAATACTTGTTAAAACGCAACTCTTGAATATATGCTGTGCCTACTCTGCCGTCGTTGTACTGGCTTGCTCCATCATCAGCGCCTGTAGGGAGATAGCTGGAAGGTATTCGTAAACCGCGAACCAACTTGTTAGTAAAATATCTGAGATCATCAATCTCTCCTAAGTTAGTACCGCCCGGTAATGTTTCAACTTTAGATCCTCTACCTTCAGCAGTTTGTGGAAAAAAGTAATCTTCGTTGATTGACAGTGGATTATAACTACTGTCTATAACATTTGTGCCACCACCTGTCTTACTTGGGATACGTCTTTGATGTATTTCAGTTTTAACACGTTCCACAAACTGCATAGCAAGGTGTGAAGGCATGTTGCCCACATCAACGTAGAATACTCTGCGCTCTGGCGCACGTTGAACTCGATAGATAATAATAGCATCTTCAAGTAATTCTTTTTGTTTGTATACTTTGAATATACTTTCAAGCAAACTATTACCAAACGGATAGTTTTGATCCAGACCTTCGCTTAAACTTAAATGCAACACATGATTAGCATCAATGTATGTTTCGTCGTGTTCTTGTGCAAATCTACTGGTGTTACCACTTGGTGTGTGGTTATTTCCTACACCTGTTCCTCTTTGAATTTGCTGATATCCATTAGTTCCACCAGGTCCATAACTGTTTTGCGTGTTTAAAGGTGTAGCTTCTAATGCACCAAATGCAAAGTTTAAATTCTTCACAACAAACTGTTCTGGTTTTTTGCCTTCGCTTTCGTTTACAATGATTTTTGTAATCTGACCAGGATCGACATGAAACAACTTCTGTGTTTCTGGATCTCTAATAAAAAACTGGTCGCCATATTTAAATGTATTACGAATAGTTCTAAACATACGTGTTTCAAACTTGTTTAGCTTGCACCATTGTTGTAGATACTGTCCAATAACTTGTACTTCACTGTTGGTTGGTTGCCCTTTGAAGTCAAGCTGGAAGTGTGTGTTGTTCTGTTTGTTTTTTTGTGTACAAAACTCAGCAAGAATATCAAGTGCAGCATTTACTTCACTGTCGCTGTCCATAGTGTTGTACTGATTATAACGTTCAATACGGTTTGGTGAACCAACATATACATCCGGTAAATGTGATGAGTAGTTGGCCGCTGCTGGACCTATTCCGTTGTTTCCTTTTAAACTAAAGGGACTGTACCCTCCGTTTGTATTATCACTTGTCGGAACTGGAGTAAAATGTTTTTTCCAACTCATATTGTACCTTTCAGCATATTGCCCTGTAAACTCTTCGTAGCTCTAAATGTTTTTTGTTGCGCATTCGCTGAGGATGATTCTATGGTTACAAGTGTTTGCAACTGTTGTATCATTGTATCAAACTTACTTGCCATTAGATTACTCATTTGTTCTGCAACATTACTATTACTTATCGTATTTTGTCCATTTACGCCGTTGTTTTGAACAGTAGTATCAAGGCTTTTAATACCTTTCATAAGATTCTTCATAACGCCCATACTAGTATTTGCACTCATAACATTAGCAGGCCCTGATATAAATTCTGGCCCAGCTTCGCCTACCATGCCGTATTCGCCTGCACCAATGCGGCCTCCTTCGGCAAATCCTCCAGTATATCTTCGACCAGCTGCTTCAGCGGCTCTATATTTGTCAAGAGATGCGTTAGTATGTGCTTGTGCTTCTGCCAATCGTTCAACAGAAGCAGCGGCACGTTCTGCTGCCTCTTGTGCTGCTCGCATCGGCGGATCCATTGCATCAAACCCTTGGCTGACTAGTTCTGCTACTCTTGCATTTGCTTCGGCTAATCTTTCTTCGGCTGTTTGCACTGCTTGAGTAGTGCTTGCGCCATTTTCATCAGCATTTGCATCAGTAGCTGCTCCGGTTTCAGTTGTGGTTGCTCCTAAGGCTTCGGCGTCCGAAGTTGCACTATTGGCATTTTCTAGAAGTTGATTTACTATATCTCTGCCGACACCGCCTAATACTTCACTGTTGGTATCTAAAAACTCTGCTGCATTAAACAAGTTGTTGATTCCGCCAGCAAGTTCATTGGCGATTGTATCTGCGCTTGGCATCACTTCTGATATTTTATCTAATGCGGCAACTGCAACATTTTCAAGGTGTGGAATAGTAACTTCCATTACTTTTGTTGTTAGTGTGCGTAAATCTTCTTGTATGCCTATAGTTCTATCATATATACCTGTAGTTTGTTCCATTTGGCGAGCTTGTTCTGCAAGTATTTGATCGTTGAGCGATTCTCTAGCTTCTTCAGATGTCATAGTACCGTCTCGAACACTATCAACAGCGTTTTTGTAGTTGTATCCAGAAGCACTTGCATCTGCAAATGCACCTGATATATTACTCAGGCCGCCAAGCATTGCAGTTTGTCTAAACTGTTCTGTGTTTTGATAATCAATTGCTGCGCCAGTTGCTGCTTCTAAACTACTTTGGAAACTGCTAATATCGCCAGAGTTAAACTGTTGAGCCGCAGCATACAAGTCATCGGCTCCAGAACCCATAGCAAGCAATGCGTTTCTTGTGCTTTCGGTTGTAGGAGCTCCTCTAAGTGCAACATCTACAAATGCGTCAGCAGCATCTTTACCTAATGTGTTTTGTAGTTCTACTAACTTGGTGGTAAATGCAGTTTGTTCTTCGGCAGTTTTATTTGTCAAAAATGCATTAACATCACCTTGACGCCTACGCTCTTTCATTTCGTCTGCAAGAGCATCACGTTGTTTGCCTGTGAGTTTTGACAATCCGTCTAGTTCAACCATTAGACTTTTAGCAGCTTTAGCTTGTTCTTCTACGCTTGCTCTATCTGTTCTGCTGTTAGCATCACTTAGTTCGCCGTAAAGAGCAAGATTTTCATTTATGTCAGATGTTGTATATCCCAACTGTCGAAGTTTGGTTCCGAGCTCTGCACTATCAAGGATAGTAGTTGATACTGCTTTGAATCTACTCATAGCTAAATCTGTTGTACCGCCAAAAGCTCTTAAAGATTCAGAATTCTTTTTTAAGAATCCTGTCATTTCTTCAACACTTAATCCAAGTTCGGCAGCAGATACTTTTACATCTTTTATTTCCTTGCCAAATGTAGCACCTACACTAGTAAGTTGTTGATATTCAGCAAGACTTGCATCTGCAAACTTTGCCAAACCATCAACTAGCCCACCAACAGTTTTTCCAAACATTCCAGTGTTGGCTGCAATAGCACCACTGTATGCACTTAGTTGTTGCTGTCCAGTAAGAAGTGCGCCGCCAAGTCCAACCGCGGCTTTAGCAGTACCTGTTAAGGCTTTTCCTGCTACGTTGCCTGCAGTACCAATAGTACCTAATAATGTATTTAAACCACCGCCGGCTGCTGCTTCTTCTGCCAAAACGTTAAACTCCTACTTAACTATAGAATAAATATAGCTAGTAGTATTTACCTTATAGGAACACCCATGGAAAAAACAGAAAGTCCACTAAAAAAATATCGCAGACAGCCTAAGTTGTATTTTAATATTCCTAGCAACGGAAAATGGTATAACGAAAAGGTATTAGTTGAAAATACATATACTGATCTAGCTGTGTTTAGTATGACAGCCAGTGATGAAATATTATTTAAAACACCTGATGCACTTATCAACGGAGATGCAACTGCAAAAAATATTAGTAGCTGTATTCCGTCTATATTAGATCCGTGGGCTATAAAAACGTTGGATCTTGATGCAATACTAATAGCAATACGCATGGCTTCATATGGAGACACAATGAATGTTACAGCTAAATGTAAAAAATGCGGTGCTGACAATCAATACGAAGTTGAACTACAAAAATATTTAGATTACTTTTCAACAAAAGAGTTTGAAGACAAAGTATACTACGAAAACTTTGTTGTGCATATTGAACCATTAAGCTACAAACAATGGACCAACATACAAAAACAACAAACTGCATATCAACGTGCATTAAACCTAACAGTTTCAAAGATTACAGAGGAAGACGAAAAAGAAAAGTTTATACAAGATGTCATTGATAAAATAAATGTGTTGGTTGCACAAGCAATACTTGATCAAGTTGTTGCTGTTGAAGTAGACGGTCAAGTTGAAACCAACAGAAAAGAAATAGATGATTTTCTTGAACAAGCTGAAGTAGGACTGTTTCATGAACTTAAAAGAGTGATAGAAGCAAATACACTGGAGTGGCGTATTCCTCCTGAATCAATAAAATGCAACGAATGCGAACATGAAGATAGTGTTAGAATATCACTGGACACATCGGATTTTTTCGTACAAGGCTAACGAGCCTAGAAGACTCTGATATACTTTCGTTAGCCAAAGATTTTGAAAATAATATCAAACAACTAAAAGATAACGCATACCGGTTGAGTTGGTACATGCGTGGCGGACTTTCAGTTGAACAACTACTCTACGATACAGATTTAGAAGATCACGATATTATTAGTAGCATTATCAAAGACAACATCGAAAACACTAAAAATTCAAAGATGCCACTGATTTAACGTGGACCAGTCATAGGCTGTGCTCTTGTAAAGTTTGGATTACTATAATCTCCTTGTAAACTTTGTTCTCTTGTTCGTCTTCCTCTATCTGCTGCTGTCTCACCATTAGCATCAACTGCATCTGCTTCTGGCTCAACTACTTCTGGATTATCACCTTCGGTATCTGTTACATCAGCTGCATCCATTGGATTGAGTCCTAATGTACCTGTTAACAGTGTTTCTCTTCTACTTTTTGGTATGTAAGGAACCAATCTACTTTTCTGACTTGGCGGAAACAACAGTGTTCCAAATACCAACTTAGCCCATTCACTTTCACCGTAGTACTCTCCAGTAACAGCTTCAGTTTCTTTTGGATCAAACCCTGATACTGCTTTAGCTAGTGCGCCAGATCCAAACCTACCGGCCAACACACGATCTGCCATGCCTGTTGCAGCTTCGAGACCTTGTCCCATGTACTCAAATATATCGCCGAACATACTGTCTACAAGAAGTTCAGCAATATAACGTTGTACAGCAGGACTGCTTAGAAGTATTGGTATTACTATCCACAATGCTTCCGAGACAATCAAACTTACAAATGCAGCCGGAGCTCCAACTCCAGTTACCGCCGTAGCAAGTTGTATTCCTCTTAATGGAACTTTTATTATTCTTATTAGTTGCTTTGCTGATCCAACTTTTGAAAGAGCTCCTACTATTGCAACAATCCAGTAAGCAACCAGTTGTCCTTGCATTATGTTTCTAGTAGCTCTCAACTCATCCAAGTCAGCACCATCGCCACCTCTTGAAATTTCTTCATTAATATCTAGTATTGCTATTTTTAATCCAAATATTGGACCTGCCATTGCAGCAGCCTTGGCTAGCCAGCCAGACAGCAGCTTAACCAACGGTTTGTTCATAAGTTTTATTATAGGATTATTTGCAGCAAAGTTTCTAGCTTTTACATGATTTTCATAATCTGCTAGTGTTGCATTTCTAATAGGTCTAGTAATAGAAAACGATCTTTTAAATGTACCTGCTAGAGTTCGATTCTTAACTCTAGCTTCGATAGAATTTGTAATTTGGGCTGGTGTACGATTGTTTCTTTCAAGTCTACCAACTTCGACTTGTATTTTTTGTGCATCTGCTTGAGATGTAGTATTGATCACAGAGGTGCCATCAGGCAACGAAACCATCCAACTATTAGCGCCAAGTTGTTGTAAACCAGGTGCTAGTTTAAATGCTCCTCGAGACGGGGCATCATCTTCGAATACCAAATGTGTTTTTCTTAATGTGACTTCGCTCAGTTTCATAGAAATATTCCAACTATCATAATGTATTTATATATTATAAGTTGAACTACGTTCAACTGTGTTTTCGTTAGCACTCAACACATTTTATATTAGATATAATAGCATATCACTTACGTGATATGTTTAAGTTTCATGTAGATCGTTTCAGTCAGACGGAACCTGTTACGGTCCCATCTTTCTCAAAGAAAAACTTCATGTGAGTCTTATCCAGCCGAGAACTTGGAAGAAGGTGTTTGTTATACTGCTACACAATGGGCTCTGACCTTTCCCAACCTCCGTCGACATATGTTGCATAAAATGTACATTAAACAAGTTAATGTGCAGTTTATTAAACATTACCTCTCGCTTCGTTCCTATTGCTAAAGAGTTTTTATGTGTAATTTGCAGTTTTTCGACAGCCAACAGTCTATCTATACCAACTAGTGAGCCCAATTTGTTTGGTGGCTTCCTACCTCTGGGTAGTCAATCAATATGTACGTGTGCTTCTATACGAGAGCGTTTTCCACAGCGGTATTAGTAAACTGGCCCGCCAACCTTAAGTGTTGGAATGCTTTGCCTTATAGCTTGCCTTTAAGGTATCTACCTTTAGTTCTGCCTGCTTTTTTATCTGCTTTACTGCCTTGAGTAGGTGCTATACCAGTTTTTTTAGTTGTCCAAGAATCAATTTGTTTTTCAGTAAGGTTTAGATTTGTATCTTTGCCTTTGTAGTTTTTAGTTTTCTCTCTAAGTTCTTCACTTTGTTCCATCCAGCGTTGTCGCTCAGTTTGTCTACTGCGCTCAAGTTTTTCAAGTCTTTGTTGTATCTTTTTTTTGCTTGACATGATGTTCCAATAATGCTTGTTTTAGTTTGTCTGATCCGCCTACTCTAACATTAATGATACCGTTGTAGTAATCATCTGTTTCAAGTACACGCCTATCAAATTGTTCTCTTGCCTCTATGTAGGACATTTCGCCCCTACCTTTACATAGGTATAATATTTCTCTTGTAAACTTGTCTTTGCCTAGTGCGGCTACGTCTGCATTAAGCCTATCACTGGATCCCCAGTAATCTCGCCAGTCGCTTTCTTTGTAGCCTCGTCTTTTATTTTTTCTGCCTTTAAGCGGTGGCTTGGTTGTTTTAAACCTTGCTAGTTTTTTGC
>JAAHTG010002165.1_pt1 | contig 11647 bp, 21 predicted proteins | sample 6116081 | NCBI WGS metagenome assembly JAAHTG01 (sample SAMN13939989, study PRJNA603662) | sponge metagenome | isolation source: marine sponge | host: Mycale hentscheli | place: New Zealand | collected 2005
AATCTAAAGAAAAAGATGAAATTGAAGCTAGTGCTAGAGCATCAATGGCTGAAAATAAATCTTTAGGTTATTTAGATAAAGAAGTATCTAATCGTATTGAAGGTTTACTTAATATACCAATGAAAAAGAAATTCATGGATATAGGGATGGATTTAGTTCAAGATTTACTTGAAGAAGATCCATTTGATATAGATGATGTTATAACTCATTTAGCAAACGAATTAGGTGCTTATATGGATGATTTTTATAAGGAAGGTGAGAAATTAAATTCTATTGAAATTGATGAAAATGGTCATGTTGATGATTATGCTGAGGAAATTAAAGAAGACGATAAAATGAAATCAATGGATGCTGCAGCTAAAATGATCAAAGACAGAATATTAAAAGATATTCCAATGGATATTGTTGTAGATTTTGTTAAAACACATTTTGATGATATTAAAGGAATGGATAATAGTGAAATCGCAGATGAATTTGAAGAATTTAGATCAGTAAATTATGATTATATTGATGAAGATTTAAAATCACACTTCAATAGATTTAAATAAAATCAGGCACACATTTTAAAAAGAAATGCGCGGAACCATTTGGTTACCGCGCTTTTTTTTCGTATATTGGGGCATATAACACACTTAAAAAATAATAATAATGGTACAAATTCACGAAGAAATTGATTTAGTAATCAAACAAGCAAACAGGTACATTGAATTCTCTAATAAAAAGGGTTCATATAATGAGTTTGCTCATGATTTTCTTAGGTTCGCTAATCAAAGTAAAATCAACCAAAATTTCGCTTACACAGAACAGTGGTTAAGTGATAACGTTAACACTCACCCAGATCAAATGTTAGAGCAAATTCTTAATTTTGATGGTTTAATACAAGGTATTCAACAACAAACTAAAGATATTGATAATGAGAAATATAATCAAGCTCAACAATATTGGAATGAAGCTCAACAAAATTTAATTGACAGAGATTTATATAATGCTGGTAATTATGAGCAATAAAAAAAGACAATATAGGTCAAATCAAGGTAGAAGTCCTGAACAACAAAGGAGTAATAATATGGCTGCTTTTGTTAGTGTAGTAGGATTAATAATAATGTTTATAATAATAGCACTTACACAGTAAATTATATGAAATTTAAAAAACAGGTTTTGCACCATTGCTTTAGTAAAGCAAAGGAAATGATGGAATCCAACCAACCAGATAAAGCAAGAGATTATTGTGATATGGGAATTGGTTATGTAGCTTCTAAACGTGAAAATGGTTATGGAGCTAAGGATTTAATTGAAGATGTTAGAGTTGAATTGTGGTTAGAACGTTTTTGGATGTTCTTAGAAAATAATAAATTAATGTTAGGATAATGGAGAATAAATGGTTTGGTTTAAAATTTAATTTCAAATGGCCTCACGAAGGTATTTGTATTGGATTAAGTGTAGATTTTTATGATGCTACTGAAGATTTGCCTTGGCAAAGTGTTGTATGGAGATTTTTCTTCCTTACAATAATTTATGATTTTGGTTATGGAGAGGATACTAAGGAAATATACAATAATCAATGATAGTAAAAGATCTATTTATAGGAATAGCAGCTTTTTTTGTAGCTCATGTATTAACATTTTATCAACTAAATGGTCAATTTCTTAAATCAACTGATTGGTTTAGAAATAATACAGTTTGGGTAGCAGCAGCAGGTATTATATTATCGTTTTTTTATATTTGGGGAACTAAATATGCAGTACAAGGAATGGGTGGTTTACTATGGCCAGCTCGTTTTATTGGGTTTGGAGTTGGAATGATAATTTATGCTATAATGGTTAATTACCATTTTAATGAAGGTATTAATAGTAAAACATGGGTTAGTTTAGCATTATCTTGCTTACTAATTTATATTCAAGTATTTTGGAAAGTTAAATAATATGGGAGGAAAAACAATATTTAATAGGAATTGGAGAGTAAAAGTATTAAGGTCTATGGTTAGGCAAAGAAAACTTACTCCTATGGAACGAATATCTAGTAGAGTAGGTTATATGGGAGCAGGATTTTTGATGGCTGGGCAATGGACAGTTGAACCTATTTTATTTATGGTAGGATTTTGTTGTGTATTATTTCAAGTTACAGTACGAAGACAATGGAATCTAGTTGCATTACAATTAAATGGTTTAGTAGCTTGGACAATACATTTTTTTACAAATTTATGAGTGGAACAGAGATAATAGAACGATTAAAAAACGTACGAACAGACGTAAGTAACGTTGAATTAAAACAGGCCATGTTAAAGATAGATTACCTGATTGACGATATATTTATGTACAAAAATAACAGTTTATAATATGTTAAAAACCAACCAATCACTTACAACAAGTGCAATTTTAACTGAAACAAGACCTTGGGGTAAATTCGAGGTTTTATTAGATGATCCTGATGTTAAAGTAAAACGTATTACAGTTGATCCAGGCCAAAGATTATCATATCAATATCATGAAAAACGAAGTGAAGTGTGGACAGTAGTAAGTGGTATGCTTACTATTATTTTAGATGATGATAAGTTATTTAGAGGTAAAGGACAATCAGTTAGAATAAGACAAGGGGATAAACATAGAGCTTGGAATGAGACTGATACACCAGTTATATTTATAGAAGTACAATCAGGCACCTATTTTGGTGAAGACGACATAATAAGAATAGAAGATGACTATAAACGAAATTAGAGATAAAATATTAGAGTTAAAATTAAAACATCCTTTATCAGAAAAGGATAAATTAAAATTACAAAAGTTACAACAAAAACTAAATGGTAAATAATTACTATAATCTAGTTAAGATTAACGATGATTTGTTACAGGTAATTAGAGATTTTAATCCTGAGTATTTTGTTAAAAAAGGTGAAAATAGAATTAACCAGCAATTTTTAGGTGCTTGGGTTAATTATTTAGGTGGTGATAGAGTAGTAAGGCAAGATAATAGAATATTGATTTGTAGAACAATAGAAGAACCAAAATGGGAAGAATTATAATATGAGTTTAAATTTAATTAACGGATTATTTTACGCTGAGTTTGAATTACAGAACATTGATAACCAAGCAGTTATAGATGAAGTTACTGATATTTATTTGAATAAAAATATTAGAATGACTGATGAGTTAGATGATTCTAGACCACATAGAGATGAAGTAGACATACAACATACGTTTTATGAAGATTGTCCTGTAACAGAAATATTAAAAACTAAATTTGCAGCTGAAATTAAAAAAATAACAGATAATAATTTTGGTGGTGATTCATATTACCTAGAAGAAATTTGGGGTCATTTTACACCACCCTTAGGTTCTACAATGGTTCATGACCATGCTGGAGGATGTGATGAAAATAATGGTACACAATTATCTTGGGTTTATTACCCACATCAACCTAAAGACGCAGGTAATATAAACTTTATAGCTAATGCAAATGAAGCTAGATTGTCATATGAAGTACCAATTAAACCAGGACATCTTTATTTATTTTCATCTTCATTATTACATTTTGTACCTAGAAATGCTTCAGGGCAAGATAGAATAAGTGTAAGTGGTAATTTAATTTCAACACCTCAATTTACTGAGGTTGTAAGAGATGATGATGATTGGGAAAATAATATTTGGTATTTTATAGGACGGAATGAAAAATTATTAAGGTAATGAGTAAGAAAACATGCGCTTGGTGTCATAAACCTACTAATTTACCAGAGGTATTTGCCGCTGAAAGCCCTATACTAGAGTGGTTTGAAAAGCGTATTGAGGCATATTGTGATAATAATAATGTAACTAAAAAACAAATATGGGGTGAAGATTCAGATTGGGGTAAAATAAACATCCCAGAACAATTTGAAGCTGAGTTATTAACATATGATAGCTTATTAGTAACAGTAGGTAGAAAAACAATATGTAAAGAATGTTTAGTTGAAGACCAAGTATTATGGGACAAATATTATAATAATGGTGAAAACGGTGATTTTGAAATAACAATAGACGATTTAAAATAACAAATATGAAAATAAATAAAATTTATGTAATTAATTTAAACACAGATAATGAAGAAATCTGGCAAAAATTAAGAGATTTAAACATAGCACCAACTGAATGTTTTATATTAGATGCAGTTAATGGTTGGGAATTAGTTGATGGGAAAATTAAATCAGAATACACATATAAACCAGCTCATTGGTGGAAAACAGATTCTAATTTTAGTTTCTATAATAGAGAAATTACCCCAGGTGAAATTGGTTGTGCTTTATCTCACTATAAATGTGTTGAAGACGCTTATAATAATGGATTAGATAATGTTATGATATTAGAGGAAGATTTTGTAAGTACAAATACATTCCCAACACCTCAAATGTTTGATGAATTACCTGATGATTGGAGTATGGTTTATTTAGCTAGAAACGCTATGAATCCAGAAGATGAAATTGATGTAACTAATAATGTTGTTAATGCTGGTTATTCTTATAACTGTCATGCTTATATGTTATCAAGAAAAGGTATGGAAGAAGTATTAAATTCTAAGTTATTATTAAATTTAGTTGCTATTGATGAGTTTTATTCTGCTATGAATGGAACACATGATAGAAAAGATGCGATTGATGTATTTAGTGGTACTGGATTTAAACAATATGCTTTTAAAGAAAATTATGTTAGTCAAAACTCAAGTATAAAAGGTTTAACATCATTAACAGAATCACCTACAAGCATTAATAAAAAACCAGAATGGTTAAGTGATGAGATAGTAGCTAGAGCTAAAGAGGAAGTTAAAAATATTAAATCATTTAAAGATAGAAAAGAAAAGGAATCATATAAATCAGTATTACCAACTAATAAAAAACAAATTGGTATATTAGATGTTAAGGATTGGGATAAATGGACTAAAAAATATATTAACCCACAATTAGTAAATGGAGAATTCGATTTAATTACAGATGAACCAGCACCTCATGTTTATGTATTTCCATTATTTACAAAATCATTTTGTGATGAGTTAGTATTATTAAGTGAAAAATTTGATTGGACAACAGATAGACATGAATTTTATCCTACAACAGATAATTTATTATCAGTATTAGGTATGGATAAGATTTATAATAAAGTAATAAATGATTATATTAGACCCTATGCTATAGATAGATTTCAATTAGATGGTAAAGATTGGGATAAACTAACTGACGAATCATTTGTGATAAAGTACCCACATGATAAACAAGCACATTTAGGAGTTCATCATGATCATAGTAACATAACAACATTAGTTAATTTAAACCCAGGTGAATTTGAAGGTGGAGGTACGTATTTTCCTAAATATAAATGTAATGTAAATCCAAAACAAATAGGTGTAGCAACATTACACCCAGGAAATATAACACACAAACATGGTGCTAGACCAACAACAAAAGGTACTAGATATGTAGTAGTAAGTTTCATTAAAGGCGCAAGCCATAAATAAATAAATTATGATAGTAGTAGACGATTTTATAAAAGACCAGTCATTATTAGATGACATTGAAAACGATGATTCATTTTTCGGACCAAACGGAAACTTTATGTGGTGGAATGGTTGGTGGAATGGAGAAGCAGATACAGTTAAAAAACGATTAATTGAATATATGTGGAGGTATCACTCACCACATGATTTCCCTAGATTTAAATCAATAACAGGATTAATGGGGTTTGAATATTGGACAGGTGTTTATGGTGATGGACATCCAAATACAGGTTTAGGTAATCATTTTGATAAAGATGAAGAACATTGGTTAGCAACAGGTGGACAAGATGGAGGTGAAGTAATAACACCAGTTATAGGAACAGTATTTTATCCTAAACAACATTCATTTGATGGAGGTCATTTAGAAGTATTTGTAGATGGTAAAGATAAAGAACCAGAACGCATTGCAGCTAAGTATAATAGATTAGTTATATTTGATGCAGGTAAACATTTACATAGAGTAACACAAGTATCAAATGGAGTGAGATATGCTATAGCAGTTAACTTATGGCAAAGTGAACCTAAAGCAGTACATTCAGGTAATTTTACAATTGAATAAATGAAAATACTAATTTGGGTAGGTTATCAATCTAAGTGGTTAAATAAACAGGATTGGATAGACAATGGACTAGGCGGAACAGAATATTGTTATATTAAGTTAGCCGAAGCATTAGTTAAAAAAGGTCATAATGTAGTTGTTAGTGGTCAAGTAGATGAAGCAGTTGTAGATGGAGTTCATTATATACCACTTGAACAATTAAAAAAACATCAATCACCTATTGGGTTTGGAAATGAAGGCGAATTAAGAGGCTATGATCATTATAACTTAGTAATAGCGGGACAATACATTCATTACTTCTTAGAATTAAAACGCAAGAAAATAACGTTTGATAAATCAATATTTTGGTTACATAATGAAGATGGTTGGTACAATTGGTATAGAGGAAATGTAATGAGAAATGATGATGTACTTGAGTCATTACAAAAAGTAGATAAAATAGTATGTGTAAGTAAGTTACATGCAAGTATAATGAAGGCCAAATTCAAAGCTCTCGGTGACACAACACATGATTTTACTACGTATATACAGTCAATTGACAATGCAATCGATTTAGATGATTGGAACAGCATACAAGCAAATAAAATTAAAGGTAGGATAATATGGTCAAGTGCTCCAGATCGTGGTTTGAAGACTATATTAGACAATTGGAGCGATTGGAAGCAGGTTAGACCAGAGTTAACATTAACAATTGCTAGTCCGCCTTATAGTGAGGATTGGGATAAGGGATTAATTGAGCAGGATGGAATTGAATGGTTAGGTAGCTTGAGTCCGAAGCGTTTGAAGCAGGAACAATACAAAGCCGAATATTGGATTTATCATAGTGATTATTTAGAAACGTATTGCATAACGGCTGTTGAAATGATGATGGCTAAAGTAAAATTGCTAACTAATGGAGCAGGTAACATAAAGAATATTATCAATAATGGAGATAGGGGAATGCTAATTGATGATAATCCAGCGACGATAAAGGAAACGCTTATACGTGATGTAAATGATAAAACGTTTGCAATGAAATGGAGTAAACAAACGGATAAAGCATACAATTGGGCGGTTAAACAAACGTGGGACATTAGGGTAAATGAATGGTTAAATCTGATAAATACGTTATAGAAGCGCTGGATATAATTTGATGAGTGTGACGTTGTCTTGGTTCTAGAGCGCGATTAAAACGTATAATAAACGTGTTAAAACGCAAGTAAATGTACAATGTTAAACAAATGTTTGCACGTGTGTATCTTTAAATATACGTCTGTCCCAATATCTAAATCTAAGTAAATCAAACGATAAAAATATGCTTATGTATGACAAGTTAAACGGTTGTTATATAGGATGAGGCAAAGCGGGTATTAACCCTTGTTCATCGCGAGCCAACCCTCTTCGACTCGACAGTGATATACTTATGAACCGCAGTGTTCACAACGTTTCACAATGAACATTAGGGGATACTGCAATGAACCGCATGTTACATTGAATATAATGCAAACCTTCATAGACACATGCGTAAACATTTGGCTACCGTAGGAAATGTTCGTATATTTAGGTGTAAGTAAGTTAAGATGCCGGACTAGGTATGGGAGGAGTGCTACGATAATAATAGATATTCCAGCACCGGGTAAAGTACTACCCAATAATTACACAACAATACATTATAAATTGATACACACCGTAAACATTATGTTTACCACGGTGGACATCCTTACGTCCGTACTGAATACTATAATCTAAATGTCGTCCGGCGGTATATATGCCGCAATATTACTGATATATCCCATACGCGTTGATGTCCATATATGCGTGGATATGCGAGAAAAGGGTTGGGAGCCATTTATAGCTCGTACACGATCTTACACCCCGATTAGTATATACTTATATTTATGTATTTGAATAGGGATCTACATATGTATGGATATGGCACCAAAACTAAAACCTTCAAGTAAAGAGTATATCCGTGATAAGAATGGTAGGATGACTAATCGTTGGGTGATTAAACATTACACAATAGCCAGCACATCTACAGAAGATCTTAAAAAGTTCTACGAATCACAGAATTATTCCAGAAAAAAGAACGTTATTAAAAAAGAGTTATCGAGGAGAGGTATTACTATTTAAGTTTATCTTTATCCATTTCCCACTTTTATATAGAAAGTGATCGTTACCAACTTTTTTTCTAAATTCGTTTATGAATATCTCCTTGTTTTTTAAATTTTTCGCCATCGATTAAATATATACTTATATTTTCTCCACAACCGATTTAAATATTATACCGCCTCTATTTCTAGCTATTTGTCCTAACGACCAATTAATATCATCCGTTGTAACTTCCATTTCCTCATGTATTGGATTATCTATTCCCCACGTATACTCAATTATATAAGTCTTTTTCATTTAGTAATTTTGTTTCAATTCATTACCTACTAACTTCTCCACCGTCATTATCCGATTCTGAATATCATTTTCTATCCTATTTATCTCTCCCCTCTGTTCTATGTTCATTTTATTAACATCTTGAATCAATATATCCAGCCTCGTACTATCATTACTTATTCTTTCATTAGTTTTTGACAAATCCCTATATTGATCACCCTCCATTCTAGACCTAATATCTATCAGTTCACTTAAAGTTTTAGAATGCTTATGATCAAACTCCTCAAATTGCTTCTTTTGTATACTAACTAATTGTTCATGCATAAAAGCCAATTTATCCTGTTTTGTTTTAGTTGTGTTGGTGAGGTAGGTGGTATATGCGACGGTGAGAATGACTCCGCCAGATATAAATGATAAAATAAATAAAAATACTTCCATTATTGTTGTGTTTTAGTTATAACTTGGTTCATTGTTAATTCTTCTTTCAAATACCCATTTTCAAATAATACGATGGTTGGGTAAAATTTTATTCCACCGGGCACATATCTTACTGAAGCCATATGTTTTAAACTATCAACTATAACTACCTTATATTCTTCTGGTAGGTATTTTAAATGTGGTTTAAATTTTTCACAAGCCGAACAACCCTCTGATACAAATACCGCTAATACTTTACTTCCTCCAAAATGGTCAACGAGATTATCCTTACTTAGTTCTATTACTTCCGACATATACATCAATATACAAACAATTATGTGGAAATCCAAATTATCCTTCATATCTTGTGTTATACAATATATACGTATTTATAGATGCGTTATTGTAGAAGAGAAGAAGAGTTTAGCTCCTTAAATATTTATTAGATATATGAAAAATACATTAAGATTTAATCCTCCTAGAAGTTGGTTTGCTGGAGGGAATTTAAACCCACAAATGTTTGGGATGACCCATTTAATTGGAACTGTTGGGAGTTATGTTCAAGGAATTGAAAAACCTAAAATGTTAGAAATTGGGAGTTTTATGGGTGAGTCTACTCTTTTATTTGCTTCTATGGGATGTTTTGATGAAATACATTGTATAGAGCCTTTTAGTGGTGACTTTGATGAATATAAAGAATATGGTGATGATTGGGGTGCAATTAAACGTGAATTTTGGACCAATATTAGACATTTTAAAGATAAAATACATTTATATAAAGACTTTAGCTATAATATGGTTGATAAGTTTGAAGATGAGAGTTTTGATTTTATTTATATTGATGCTCGTCATGAATATGAAAATATTAAGTTAGATTTAATGGATTATTTACCTAAGGTTAAAAAAGGTGGTTCAATTGGAGGGCATGATTATTCAAAAGAATTTAGTGGTGTTCAAAGAGCAGTTAATGAAATGTGTAATGATTTAGGTCAAACACAACCTGAAAGTGTATTTATGGATAATAGTTGGTTAGTTAGGAAACTATCCTAATATTTATAATAAAACATAGCTTATATGAAAATTTTAATTGTCACTTATCCATTCTGTGGAGCTTCAGATTTAGCCACTGGGATAGCCTCGAGTTTAGGTTTAAAATATTTCCAAGATCCTTTAGATAATACTGTCCCATTAACTATAAATCACCCTATGGAACAACTTATCAAACCAGGTGAAACTGTTTACCCAGTAAGAATACCTAGAGGTCATAATGAATGGTATCAAAATTATGTTATTAATGAAGAAACTGGATATGGTGAGTTAGAAGGATATAATTACCCAGATGCTGTTCCTGCTAATACAATAATAACTCATAATGTTAAATGGCATACACTCCCAGGTAATTTAACAGAAGAGCAATTTTTAGATGTTTTTATGGATAAATTTGACCATATAATATATTTGGGGTCAAATAATATTGAAGATAATTGGAAGAGCCATTGTGCTTCACTTTATCAAGTAAAAGAAGATAATTACGCTTGGAAAAAATGGGCATTAGAACATAATTTTTTAGGCGAGTATGTTAGTTCTATGTTAGATGAAGATATAAAATTAAAACATGAAACTGCTCAAGCATGGTTAAATAATTATACTAACATTAATGGGTGGAATTGTGTTAAAAGAGAGGAATTATTTGGATATGATATAAATGACAGTATTGAAAAAACAAAAAATAATATTGAAAAGTTAAACATACCACTCCCAGAATTTAAGTGGGATAATGAGAAAAAAGTAGTTACGTTACCAACATTACATTCTAATTTAAAGTGGGAAAACACACAAGGAAATAAGTATTAAAAAATAGTTATATGAATTTAGGAGTAGATAAAATCTACGCTATAAATCTAAAACGTTTTAAAGAACGAAAACGAAATATTAAAAAAATATCTAAAGAATTAGATGTTGAAATTAATATTATTAGTGGTTATGATAATAAAGATTATATCCCACTTAAAGATCCTTCTTTAATAAAGCATTTACCTACTTCATTTTGGGATCCTAATGGTTGGATTACACTAGGTATTATATGTTGTGCTTTATCTCATAGAAAAGCATATAAAGAGTTTTTAGATTCCGATGCGGAAACAGCGTTATTTTTAGAAGATGATGTTAGAATTACAGACTATATATACCAATATAATTTTAATGACGTTAAAAACGAGTTAAACACATTAGATTGGGGAGTATGTTGGTATGGTAAATATTTTGATAAAATTATTACTGGTGATAAATTAACAGATAATATTTCAAAAGCTTCACCACATCAAGAGGGACAATATGCAGGACATGCCTATGTTTTAAATAGAAAAAGTGCTGAATGGTTTTATAAAAACACAGAAACCATTAAATATGCAGCTGATGTTAGATTAGAGATATCACCATTTAACCAAGTAACATTAGATAACTCAGTATTCGTACAATTACAAACTGATTATTACGTTAAAAAAGAAACAATACATGATGAGATGTTTCATAATACTTTAGAAGACGCTTGGTGGGATAAGGAAAATAAAATAAATAGAAGTCAAGAATTACCTATAAAATCATTTAATAAAAAATCATTTGGACTTGGCAGTCAAACTCTTTCCGGTTGGGAATTTTTCTTTTAATATTTATAATAAACATTTAAAATGGCGATAGTATATCAAAAATCATTTTCTGGATCATTAGATAGCAATGGAGCTCAAAAAGCAATGCCTCTACCCGCTTTAACTAAGGGTACACCATATA
>JAAHTG010002167.1_pt1 | contig 11642 bp, 8 predicted proteins | sample 6116081 | NCBI WGS metagenome assembly JAAHTG01 (sample SAMN13939989, study PRJNA603662) | sponge metagenome | isolation source: marine sponge | host: Mycale hentscheli | place: New Zealand | collected 2005
AAGCTGTTGGGGGAATTCTTGAAAAGGGTAGGATTTTTATGAGAAAGCCCTGCTTTTCTAATCGATTTTATTTGAATTTGGTTGATTAGTTCTACGATTACAAATCTTTTTCTTGAATTTATGATCTTTTTACTACTATGGTTTGATCTACGAGTACTAGTAGTACAAGCAAATAAAGGTCAAAGTTTAGGACGTTGGGCTATGGATTTAAAAATTATGGATTTACGCTGGCAACGTCTTCCTACTATTTTAAGTCTGAGCAAACGAGAAGGTATTTTGGCAGTTGCGGCTTTTATTGCCATGATTGGTTTAAAAATCAATTTTCGAGATTTGTTATTAATGCTTCTTTGTCTTGTGCCTTTAATAGTTGATGCCATATCAGTTTTCAGTGATGAGGACTACAATCAATCTTTTCACGATCGCTTCAGTGGTACGATAGTCACTCAAACTCGCCGAGGTTTCTCTTTAGATTTAAAAATGAAAAAATTAATCGGGGAAGCCAAATCAACTTGGAAAAAAAATAGAAGAAACAACCAATAAACAGTACAATCAGATAATTCATAATTAATCATTAATATTCAAGATATAACAATACGCATTTAGATGTTTGAGATATCGATAATCTGAAAATTTTGGTAGTTATGTGTTTATGAAAAGCCCAATGGCAACTATTATATTGCTCCTCCAATTTTCACAACTCAATGAAAGTGAAGAAAGTAGATCAACTTTAAATTTGAGTGAGACTTCTCGCAATTAATAAATTATCAACAGACATATAGATTACATGGATAAAGTTAACATTATCGGCTTGGGAAAATCGGGTATTGCCGCTGCCAAATTATTACAAAAACATAATCATTCAGTTACTATTTATGATAGTTCTCGATCGTCAGAATTGGAGCAAGTTAAGCAAGATTTAAGTTCAGAAGGTATCAAAGTTAAACTAGGGCAAAATCCCCCTTTAGCAGGAGAAGACAAGGCAGAATTATTAGTTGTGAGTCCGGGAGTACCTTGGGATATATCACTGTTGACAGAAGCGAGAAAACAGGGGATTGAGACCATTGGGGAAATGGAATTAGCATGGCGTTATCTAAATACTTCTCCTTGGATTGCGATTACTGGCACCAATGGTAAAACGACGACAACGGCTTTAATTGAGGCAATGTTAAAAGCTGGAGGAATTAATGTCTGTGCTTGTGGAAATATCGGTTATGCAGCTTCCCAATTGGCTTTATCTGTGACCGAAAATAGTCTTCCTGAATGGATAGTAGCAGAGGTTAGTAGTTATCAAATTGAATCTTCAGAACAATTATCACCTCATATTGGTATCTGGACTACTTTTACCCCTGATCATTTAGCTAGACATAAGACGATCGAGAATTATCATGCTATCAAAGCTAGTTTGTTAGATCGTTCTCGTTTCAAAATTCTTAATGGTGATGACCCTTATTTACAAAATTTGGGTAAGGATTTGAATTGGAAAAATGTTCATTGGACGACGGTTAAAGGTAAAGAATATTTGTTAGGTAATTTAGAAAAAGGTGTTTATATTCAGGATTCTTGGATTGTTGCTTTTAAAGAATTAATCGCTCCGATTTCTTTATTTAAGATGATTGGTGAACATAATATCCAAAATTTATTAATGGCTGTAGGGGCGGCGAGATTAGCTGGTGTGAGTAAAAATGCGATCGTTGAAACTATTTCATCTTTCACAGTAGTACCACACAGATTAGAACTAATTACTAACATAAATGGTATTAATTATATCAATGATAGTAAAGCAACTAATTACGATGCTGCCGAAGTTGGCTTGAATTCTGTTAGTTCTCCTACCATTCTGATTGCAGGAGGAGATGCAAAAAATGGCAATGATACTGCATGGTTAAATAAAATTAAAGAAAAATGCTTGTCTGTATTATTAATCGGTGATGCCGCTCCCATCTTTGCCCAAAGATTGGAAGATATTGATTATCAACAATACGAGATAGTTGAAGAAATGGAAAAAGCTGTGATTAGAGGTAAAGAATTAGCTGAACAGAATAAGGCTAAAGCGATATTATTATCTCCTGCTTGTGCTAGTTTTGATCAATATCGCAGTTTTGAACATCGAGGAGACCATTTTCGAGAAATATGTTTAAATCTGAGTTAAATTCAATTTCAATTTATCCTTATTATTTGGTATATAGCAATTCCCGTGTAAATGAGGTATAAATAGCTCAGATTTAAACCCCTTAAATCCCCCAACTTTGAGGGACTTTCTTTTCTTTTTTACCCATTATTGCTGTAGATATTTAAACCGTAACATCAGTAAATAACTTAAAACGATATCTGTAAAATGAAATAAGATAACAACAACATAAATGTAGCCAATACCATGCAAACAAGACAATTAGGTAATTCCGATATCAAAATAACGCCCATAATTATGGGTACATGGCAAGCAGGAAAAAGAATGTGGGCAGGAATTGAAGATGAAGAAAGTATCAAGGCAATTCGAGAAGCGGTAGAATCAGGAATTACCACTATTGACACAGCAGAAGTTTATGGTGAAGGACATTCAGAAAAAATTGTGGGTCAAGCAGTTAAAGATATTAGAGACCAAGTTGTTTATGCGAGTAAGGTGTTTGCCAATCATTTGAAGTATGATCAAGTTATCGATGCTTGTCATAACTCGCTACAAAATTTACAAACAGATTATCTCGATTTATATCAAATTCATTGGCCTTCGGGTACTTGGAATAGTGAAGTTGTACCTGTAGAAGAAACCATGAAGGCATTAAACGATTTAAAACAACAAGGAAAAATCAGAGCGATTGGTGTGTCTAATTTTTCCCGTGAACAGTTAATCGAAGCGAGACAATATGGTGAGATAGAAACGGTGCAACCTCCTTATTCTTTATTTTGGCGTGTAGCAGAAAAAGAGTTGCAGCCTTATTGTGTGGAACATAATATTTCAATTTTGTCTTATTCTTCCCTTGCTCAGGGTATTTTAACGGGTAAGTTTGGGGCTAATCCTCAATTTGCCGAAGGTGATCATCGTAAGGATAATCGTTTATTTCAAGAACCTCATTGGCAACGTGTACAAAATGCTTTGAGTAACTTACAGCCTTTTGCCGATAAATATAGTTGTAGTTTAGGACAATTAGCGATCGCATGGTTAATTCAACAACCACAAACTAATGCTATTGTCGGAGCAAGAAATCCCCAGCAAGTCAAAGAAAATGCCCAAGCAGGAGAAATAGCATTAACTCAAGAAGATATAGACCAAATTAGTGATATTGGAGAGCAAGTAACGAAATATTTGGATGATAATCCTGTGATGTGGAAATTTTCTTAATCACAAAGATTTGAATTGATAATTGTACGATTAAAAGACATAATTTGTAAGATTCTTAAATTCTTCCCCGTCGAGATTAAACGATAGCCTCTAGCTAAAGATCTCAAATAGGTTTTATGGTAAAAAATAATAAACTTCGGTTGCGGGATAACAAAATTAGTCTTGAGGATCATTGACAATTAATAATTCACTCAAAGTAACAAAATATTAAGAAAAATTCTATCAATTTAAAAAAACTTTATTTTATTCTAAATTTTTGACACAAAATGATGAGTTTGTGAATAAATATTCCTATAATATCTAAATAACTCAGAACTCAGAATTGCTGAAGCTAGGGACGGCTGATTGTTTCCTTGGAAAAAAAGTTTTATAATGGACTGTCTCGGCGTTTACAATAAAAAAAGCTAGTGTAAATAGGGAAAATAACTTACCAGTTAGAAATACTTAAAAAGCCTATAAATCAATACTTATTATTTATTACTTCCGCTAAGGGGCAGTAGATAAAATATAAGTTTTCGAGTAGTCTGACTGAGCAATTCATCGCATTTAGGAATAAAATATGAGCAACAATAAATTACCGAAAAAACAGGGATTATACGATCCACAATATGAACATGATGCCTGTGGTGTAGGTTTTGTAGTTAATAAATATGGTAAAAAATCTCATTCCATCGTTTCTCAAGCACTCACAATTTTAATCAATTTAGATCATCGTGGTGGTTGTGGTGCAGAAGCGAATACAGGGGATGGTGCAGGAATTTTGATGCAAATTCCTCATGATTTTATGAAAGCCGAAGTGGGTAAACAAGGAGTTAATTTGCCTCCTGAGGGTGAATATGCCATTGGGATGATTTTTTGCTCTCCCGATGAAAAACAACGGATGGAAGGGCGAGCATTATTTGAAAAAGTTGTTGCTCAAGAAGGACAAAAAGTTATTGCGTGGCGTGATGTACCCACTAAAAATAGTGATTTAGGAAAAAGTGCTTTAAATTGTGAACCTTTTGTACAACAGGTATTTATTGCTAAGTCTCCACAAGTAGACGATTATTTATCTTTCGAACGAAAATTATTAGTAATTAGAAAACAAGCCCACGGAGCTATCAAACCTTCGGCAGTCGATAAATATTGGTATATTTCTAGTTTATCAAGTCGAACTCTTGTCTATAAAGGGATGTTACGTCCAGAACAAGTAGGACAATATTATTTAGACTTAGATAATCCTGAATTAGAAACCGCTCTAGCCCTAGTTCACTCCCGTTTTAGTACGAATACTTTTCCTAGTTGGGAAAGAGCTCACCCTTATCGCTACATTACCCATAATGGTGAGATAAATACCCTTAGAGGTAACATTAACTGGATGCACGCTCGTCAAGCCCTATTTGAATCGGAGTTGTTTGGGGACGACATGGCGAAAATTCAGCCCATTATCAATATGCAAGGAAGTGATTCTTTAATTTTTGATAATGCCTTAGAAATGATGGTATTAAGTGGTAGAAGCTTATCCCATGCTGTGATGATGATGATTCCTGAACCTTGGACTGGTCATGAATCTATGAGTCCTGAGAAAAAAGCATTTTATCAATACCATTCCTGTTTAATGGAGCCTTGGGATGGCCCTGCCTCGATCGCTTTTACCGATGGTAAACAAATTGGAGCTATACTCGATCGTAATGGGCTACGTCCTTCTCGTTATACTGTCACCAAAGATGGCTTAGTGATCATGGCCTCAGAGGCGGGAGTGCTACCTATTGAACCTGAAAGAGTCGAATCTAAAGGTAGGTTAAAACCGGGGCAAATGTTCCTAGTAGATATGGAAGCAGGCAGAATCGTACCCGATGAAGAAGTTAAACAACCCATTATCAATGAACATCCTTATCAGCAATGGTTAGATAAACATTTATACAATTTGGATAAATTACCTGCTTCTTCTGCAAGTGAGGATATGGGGACAATTCATCCTGATGATATTATTGCCTTACAACAGACTTTTGGCTATACCTTTGAAGATTTGAGAATGTTACTCGCACCGATGGCAACTAATGGTGTGGAGGCAATTGGTGCTATGGGTATTGATACACCTTTAGCCGTTTTAAGCGATCGTCCTAAATTACTTTATGATTATTTTAAACAATTATTTGCTCAAGTAACAAATCCTCCAATCGACTCTATTCGAGAAGCAATTATAACCTCTGCTCAAACAACCATTGGTAGTGAAGGAAATTTACTCAATCCTACTCCCGAAAGTTGTCATCTCATCTCTTTGGATACTCCCATTATTACCAATGCTCAGTTAGCCAAACTAAAAAGTCTTGATTCTCCTTTACATCCCCATCTAGTAGAAGATAACGAAGATCATGGTTTTAAAGCTCACACCTGTTCAATTTTATTTGACCCAAAATTAGGAGTAAAAGGTTTAGAAGGGACTTTAGAAGGGATTTATGATGAAGTAAATGAAGCTATTAAGAGGGGATGCACCCATGTTATTTTAAGCGATCGAGGTGTCAATCATTACAATGCACCAATTCCCGCTTTAATTGCAGTAGCAGGATTGCATCATCATCTAATTCGTAACGGTAGTCGCACCCGTGTAGGCATTATCCTAGAATCAGGTGAACCCAAGGAAGTACATCATTTTGCAGTACTATTAGGTTATGGTTGCGGTGCTATCAATCCTTACCTTGCCTTTGAAACTTTCGATCAGATGATCAAACAAAAGTCGATCGTCAATGTTGATTATGATACCGCTTGTTATAACTATATCAAAGCAGCAACTAAAGGCATTATTAAAATTGCTTCTAAGATTGGTATTTCGACTATTCAAAGTTATCGAGGTGCTCAAATATTTGAATGTCTGGGCTTAAATCATGATCTGATTGAAAAATATTTTACTTGGACAGCTTCTCGTTTAGAAGGAGTTGGTATTGATGTCATTGCTCAAGAAATCATTCAACGTCATAGCCATGCTTTCCCTGATAGACAAGTTAATGGTCATACCCTTGATGTGGGTGGGGAATATCAATGGCGAAAAGAAGGAGAAGCCCATCTATTTAATCCTAAAACCATTCATACTCTACAACAAGCAGTCAGAGATGGAAATTATGAGTTATTTAAAGAATACTCACAAATGATCAATGATCATGGCAAACATTATTTCCGCTTACGAGATTTATTAGAATTTAAAGAGCGTGAATCCATTCCCATCGAAGAAGTTGAATCAGTAGAGAGCATTACCAAGCGTTTCAAAACAGGAGCGATGAGTTATGGTTCAATTTCTAAAGAAGCCCATGAATCTCTAGCTATTGCGATGAATCGTATTGGCGGAAAATCGAATACAGGGGAAGGAGGAGAAGACCCAGAACGTTATACTTGGACTAACGAACAAGGAGACTCGAAAAATAGTGCGATTAAACAGGTAGCTAGTGGACGTTTTGGCGTAACTAGTTTATATCTATCTCAAGCTAAAGAAATCCAAATTAAAATGGCACAGGGTGCGAAACCGGGTGAAGGCGGACAGTTACCAGGGAAAAAAGTTTATCCTTGGATTGCAAAGGTGCGTTACTCTACACCTGGTGTGGGTTTAATCTCTCCTCCTCCTCACCATGATATTTATTCCATTGAAGATTTAGCTGAGTTAATTCATGATCTTAAAAATGCTAACCGAAAAGCAAGAATTAACGTTAAATTAGTTTCTGAGGTAGGAGTAGGGACGATCGCTTCTGGAGTGGCAAAAGCCCATGCAGACGTGGTTTTAGTCTCTGGTTATGATGGTGGTACAGGGGCATCTCCTAAAGGTTCAATTAAACACGCTGGTTTGCCTTGGGAATTAGGAGTCGCCGAAACTCACCAAACTTTACTACTGAATAATCTTCGTAGTCGTATCGTGGTAGAAACCGATGGACAAATGAAAACAGGGCGAGATATTGTTATTGCAGCTTTACTTGGTGCTGAAGAATATGGTTTTTCCACTGCACCTTTAGTCTCTCTCGGTTGCATTATGATGCGTGTGTGTCATCTAAATACTTGTCCTGTGGGGGTTGCGACTCAAAATCCTGAGCTACGTAAACAGTTTACAGGTGATCCTGATCATGCGGTTAATTTCATGAAATTTATCGCCAAAGAAATGCGAGAAATTATGGCGGAATTAGGTTTTCGTAACGTTAATGAAATGATTGGTCGTACTGATGTTTTAGAACCCAGAAAGGCGATTGATCATTGGAAAGCCAAAGGTATTGATATTTCTCCCATACTTTACCAACCTGAAGTTGATCCTTCCGTCGGACGTTATTGTACTGAAGTTCAAGACCATGGTTTAGAAAATTGTTTAGATATTACCACCTTACTTGATCTGTGTAAAAATGCGATCGAAAAAGGAGAAAAAGTTACAGCGACTTTACCAATCAAAAATACTAATCGTGTAGTTGGTACTATTTTAGGTCACGAAATTACCAAAAACCATTGGCATGGATTACCAGAAGATACAGTGAATTTACATTTTAATGGTAGTGCTGGACAAAGTTTAGGAGCATTTGTACCTAAAGGTGTCACCATTGAATTAGAAGGTGATGCGAATGACTACATTGGCAAAGGTTTGAGCGGTGGTAAAATCATTGTTTATCCTCCTAAAGAATCTACCTTTATAGCTGAGGAAAATATCATTGTTGGTAATGTCGCTTTTTATGGTGCAACTAACGGAGAAGCCTATATTTCTGGTGTTGCTGGTGAGCGTTTCTGTGTTCGTAACTCAGGTGTTAAAACCGTTGTGGAAGGTGTTGGTGATCATGGTTGCGAATATATGACGGGGGGAAAAGTCATCATTATTGGTAAAACAGGGCGTAACTTTGCCGCTGGTATGAGTGGTGGAGTTGCTTATATCCTTGATGAAGCGGGAGATTTTGCGAACCATTGTAATACTGAGATGGTTGGTTTAGAAACCCTTGAAGATGCATCTGAGATTGCCGAAATTAAGCAACTAATTACTAATCATGCGCAATATACTAATAGCAATAAAGCCAAAGCTGTCTTAGCTGATTGGGAAGCAAATGTGGCTAAGTTTGTGAAAGTTATGCCTCGTGACTATAAACGGGTATTAGAAGCTATCCAAAAAGCGATGGAATCGGGTTTAACTGGTGATGATGCTTTATCCGCAGCGTTTGAGGCTAATTCTCAGGATGTTGCTCGTATTGGTGGTAGTTAGGTTTATACAAAATTAAAAATTTAATTAATTTCAGAGTGGGTTTATTGCCCACTTTTTTGATTTTAGATATAGCAATTCCCGTGTAAATGAGGTATAAATATCTCAGATAAATCTTTCTCCTTTTACGGGTTTAGGCAATAATGCAAATATGAAAAAAAATATAGTCAAATTCTGTCGATCGCTAACTGTTAGTATCGTAATATTCTTATTAGTTATAGGTAGTCGCAATCTCGCATTTGCCGATACTCCTACCAGCTATCAAAATTTAAAATATCCCCCTTTACCTGCTATTGAATTACCCGATTTCGATCGCTATCAATTAAACAATGGTATGGTGGTCTATCTAGTGGAAGATCATCGTTTACCTTTAATTAATGGTGTTGCTGTCATTCGTACAGGTTCAAGATTAGAACCAAACAATCAAGTTGGTTTAGCCCAAATAACAGGTGAAATGATTAGGGCAGGAGGTACTCAAAATCATACTCCCGATGAACTCAATAATATCTTAGAGGCAAAGGCTGCTTCCATTGAAACAGGTATTGGTACATCTTCAGGTAGTGCTAGTTTTTCTGGTCTCAGCTATGATTTAGATAGTATTGTCCCCCTTTTTGCTGAAGTACTACGTCAGCCTGTATTTGCTCCTGAAAAGTTAGCATTAGAAAAAACTCAATTAAAAGGTGCGATCGCACGCAGGAATGATAATCCACGAGGTATAGCCAATCGAGAGTTTAGCAAATTAATTTATGGAGAATTTAGCCCTTATGCTCGTACGATTGAGAATGAAACTTTGGATAACATCAACCGTGAAGATATCATTGGATTTTACCACCAATATATTCGTCCTGAACAAATTATTTTGGGCATAGTTGGAGATTTTGAACCGCAACAAATGAAGTCTATAATTGCGAACAACTTTGGTGATTGGCAAGGTGATAAATCGGAAGCATCACTTAAATTATCACAACCACAACAAGTAAATACTGGTGGTCTTTATTTAATTGATCAACCACAGTTAACCCAAAGTAATATTTTAATGGGTCATTTAGGAGGTAAACTCAAAGACTCTAACTACACCACTTTAAGTGTGATTAATGGGGTTTTAAATGGTTTTGGAGGGCGATTATATAATGATATTCGATCGCGTCAAGGGTTAGCATATTCAGTATATGGATTTTGGAGTCCTGCCTATGACTATCCTGGATTATTTATTGCAGGTGGGCAAACTAAAAGTGAAACAACAGCTCAATTCATTCAATCAACTGTCACAGAAATTAAACGACTACAAAATGAATCCATAACCAAAGCGGAATTAAACTATGCCAAAGATTCTATTCTCAATTCTTTTGTATTTAAATTTCAAAATCCGTCACAAACATTATCTCGATTGATCACTTACGAATATTATGACTATCCTCAAAACTTTATTTTTGATTATCAAAATGCCGTCAAAAATACGACAATTAAAGATGTTTTAAAAGTGGCAAAAGAAGATTTGAAACCTAATAATATAGTTACTTTAGTTGTTGGAAATAAGGAGATAGTTGGCAAAAATTTGAAAACTTTAAATAAACCAATTATTAATTTAACAATTAACAATTATGAGTAAATTATCATAATTTTGAGTTTTTTTGAATTCCAATGATTATAAAAATTTTACTGGTGTAAGCCAGTAATTTCGACTCCCAAGGTAAACCCAACGCAGGCACTATCTTAATTGACCATGATACAAACGGTGTTGGCTGGTTTATCTCCACTGGAGAATAAAGAATACGGAGTCATTAATACAGATTGGGCATTCCAAGCAACAACTGATTCAGAAGCTTATGGTAAATACGATCTGCTTATTCATGAAACGGGAGCATCCCACTTTGGAACTAAGCACAAATACTCAAGAATGGAGAATTATTCAGATATGCACATCTTAGCCGCAGAATTTGCCCGACATTTTCCCGATTCCAGATTGCTCCTGCTATTTTTACCCTTGCTCCAATTTGCTTAATTGTTGACTCCACTTTTCCCGAACCTATTGCAATACCCCATTTCTGATCTTGATAATAACAGGGAATTCTTTCACGATGTTTACCCAGATAATTTTGAAAACATTTAGCTTGATGCTTATTCAATTGCTCGAATTCATTCATTGATTTATCTACTTCTCCCATCCACAACAATGTTTTTACTCTCGATAGTCGTTGTCTTGAACCTTTTACCTTGTATAAATTTTCCACCAAGTGATACCAATAAAGTATTTCTCTTTTGATTAATACCGACATTCAGCAGGTAAACCTTGAAATGAGATAATTTTATCAAATTACATCAAACCAAGATTATGTCTGATTCTCCACAAATTGATGTCCAAGATATTGATCACCTCGGAATTATTGCCGGTATTGTTGATGAGATCGGCATTGTACAAATCATTGACCAACTTTTAGGAACTCATCACCAAGAACAAGTCACACCGGGACAAATAGTCAAAGCTATGATTCTTAACTGTATGGGATTTTTGACGGCTCCTCTCTATTTATTTTCTCAGTTTTTTGAAGGAAAAGCCACTGAACATTTAATTGCTCCAGGAATACTACCAGAGCATCTCAATGATACTCGTATAGGTCGAGTTTTGGATAAACTTTATCATTATGGAGTTACCAAAATATTTGTCACTATTGCATTAGCAGTCGTCCACAAATTTTCTGTTAATCTCAATAGTGTTCATCTTGATTCCACCAGTATCAGTGTTGAAGGTCAATATTTGCCAGCACAAACATCAGTTGTTGAATCGGATCAGATTACTTGTGAATTGGAAGAAGCAATACCCATCAAAATTACTCATGGTTATTCTCGTGACCATCGACCAGATTTAAAGCAGTTTATGATTAACTTGCTAACATCTGAAGATGGGGGTATTCCTCTATTTTTAGAATTGGGTGACGGCAATGAAGTAGATACATCAGCTTTTTTGCCTGTAATTCAAGAATTTCAACAGCAATGGACATTGACACCACCGAAGGTAATTGTCTCAGATTCTGCTTTGTATTCAAGTCAAAATATTCTTGCACTAGGGCGTGTCATCAATTAGAACTTAAAACAAGATAGAATATACCCCTAAGT